>Ga0209363_1001778_pt1 | contig 10719 bp, 6 predicted proteins | sample WorMetexBAHAMAS3_FD_187385 | JGI IMG/M metagenome (GOLD analysis project Ga0209363, IMG submission 187385) | Marine gutless worms symbiont microbial communities from Max Planck institute for Marine Microbiology, Germany - Inanidrilus exumae... | ecosystem: Host-associated > Annelida > Digestive... | reverse complement strand
TGTTATAACATAAATTGGAAAGTTTTTGGGCACATTATTGTTAATAGGATGTGGGCATAGAGGCTAGCGCCTGTGCCCATAATCGTCATTGCATTGCATTGCATTGTCTTATTTCATTCAAACACAAAGATTTTCTGAATATCTAACAAATGTCCAAAGTAATTTGGCAAAAGGCCGCATCACTGACTTGTCACCCGTCGCAACTGCAAATGGATTCGTCCGATCTTGATCCTCATCTAAATTGCAGTTCGTTGGATTCCGATTCACCCCCTAAATGGCGTCTCAATTTGTTCAGCTGTTTTTGCACAGGAATGCACAGACCATGATGCATGCGACATATGTCGCAATAGCTTTTTATGCACTGTGTAGGCAGTGTGACTTAATAATTTGTAACGAACTTGCAGTTGTGTGTGTATCGTTATAAGCTGTAGTAATATCGTTCATTCTTTATTATTGCAGCTTTTCTTGCTGTTTTCTGAAAGTCTTTGTTAGTTGATTTTTGTTTGTTAATCATATTTTGAAGCAGTCTATTGTGGCAGCATTTAGAAAGTGGATTATGTTAGATTTAAGAATAACAGTAATGTTTGTTTGAATAAGCATCTAATAGTACAAATTGACTGAAACTATTGCTGATTGCTTTAGAAGGTTGGTTATAACTTATAACTAATGTAATAGTGAATTGATTGTGTTTGCAGCTACCATGTTTCTTAATACTTTGACTCCCAAGTTCTATGTGGTCCTTACTGGCACTTCATCTCTTATCTCAGCACTTATACTTGTAAGTTATTATATTCTCATATGTTGTTGTTTACAAAACTTGTGACATGCACGTTTGTTTTCAGTGTTTTTTTCTGAGCTGATTACTTTCTGCAGTGACTGTTTAAATTTTATGCAAATCCACAACTGATTGCTGTTGATAATAGAAATATGGAAGCTGAAGAACAGCTGCTAGATTATGGTATTTTTCTTGCATTACTTAATACTTAGTCACATACATCATTTTAAGTCATCTCTCAGATGTTCTTGGATTGGATGGTTTTTCTTTCATTCTATCCTGCTTAAGCCGTCCACACATTACTACATTAGCAGATATCGTGCCTGATGAGCGATCAGATGGTGTGACATGATTGGCTGCAACAAGTTTGCCTCGTGAATATTTTGGTGCATGCACAGAAATATGCCAGTGACACATACTAAAATAGCTGCAGGAAACATTTATTTTGTTGCTGTATTTATTTTATTGCAGCACTTCTGCACATTCACAATAAAATAAAATAAATGCTGCAAGATACATTTATTGCGGCATATTTACCCACACCGGCTGTATAGTTGCCAGCGTGGGGTAGGACGTTCAGACGCATCTGTTTGTCAGTCTGTTTGTCCACACTCTAAAAGGAAATGGCTTGAGCTATCAGCACCAAAGTCGGTAGACGTATGGTCCATGGCAGGACCTTAGCATGCAGTGACCCTGAGGTCAAAAGGTCAAAGGTCAAATCCTAACCCTAAGCCTCGGGTTTGGGTTTTAACCTTTGCGATGGAGATGGGCACGGGATACGGAGCAACGTGAGTGTGCATGTCAATATGACTGCACATTTCTCTAGTTTATGTTATTTTTTTTACTTTACTAGGACATACTGTACCTTTTCATACCATCATCTAATACTATTTTTGTGAAATTTGGGCATGTGGTTTTTGAGATATGTGAGTTGACAGACAGTCAGACATGCTCATTGCAATACTTCACACCCCTACCTGTGAGTGAAGTAATTAACATTTATGCACATGTCTCATATTATTTTGTTATATTGCATTATTAATTGTTGAGCAGATATTTGAGTGGTGGTACTTCAAGAAATATGGTACTTCATTCATTGAGCAGTTTACGATCACGTATCTGTCACCATTGCTTGGTGGAGCCGAGCCCAGCACTCCAGACTCGGATGAGTTAGTCCCATCCACTCCAGAACTCACCGTACCAGGTATGCTTTGTACACACAGTCCACCAATCAGAAACAGTGTAGTCTGCACATGTGTGTCATTATGTTTCCTGTCGTTTTTTAATCGCTGCCCATAATGCTGTAGAAAGTTACTGGTTTGTGTCTGTGGTTGTAAACATGAAAACACTTGAATTGCTTGAGCAGTGTTCATATTTATCCTTGTTAGGTCTCCATTGAAAATCCATCTAACAGGTCAAAAATGAACTTCTCACAAATGCAGAAACATGACATTCAAGCAGCGTGCAGCAGCAGAAGCAACACTGTTGCCAAAACTGTTGTTGGTTGGTAGTTCATGAACTCCAGGTATAGTCTTGAATCAATACACTCTGCAGCAGCCGAAGCCAAAGTAAAGCCTGTAGTGCTTTATATGTGATACTCATCTCTAATGTGCTCAGGTGGGGTATGTGTTAATGAGAGATCATGCAGGTTTGCCTGCATCCACACGTTTAATCCATAAATTGAATGACCACCTGCCTTTACTTTCCAGCTGCAGAGCATCACCACACTTGTAGTCAGTAGGCCTACATATTTCCCATCCTGCTGAATTTAGGAGGCTGAGTTGGCCCAGATGGCTGTTTTACATACCAAGGTGGTATACCTGTCACTTTATTGATGTACCCAACACGTTATCACTATGCCAGACAACCAACATTGTAGATTGACTTTACTGTGGCCTTGGCATTAGTGCTGAGCAGATGGTTCATTCTGTTACTGCTTGATGCAGTGAGGTTCGTTTTGTCACTAAACTATAATGATGCTGTGTGGTTAAGATTGCAAGGTGTGGCAGAACCCATTGAGTTTATTCCGTGGAGCCGAATATCAGCGGTACACCAAGGCAACCGGATCAGAGCCTCTTACTTACTACGACATGAACTTATCAGCACAAGATCATCAGACTTTGTTTACATGCGAATACGATATCGGCAAAACTGATTACGAGGGTGAGTGCACTGCTTCATGGTATCAATGTGGCCGAGTCCTACTAAAAACTGAGAAGATCTGTGTTCAGTTGCTGTGCATATGCTTTTGTGAATGTCTGCAATATGAATTACGTGCATTGTATTTACTTAACACTAGTGGTCCAGGTAGGGCAACTGGTCCATTGGGTGTCGTTTGTCTGTCTGTCTGTCTGTCTGTCTGTCTATCTGTCTGGACAGCAATTTTTTAACAAAACGACCTTTGTCATAGATAATTAGCATCACCTTGATACTGTCTAGGTCAGGTCCAGAGGTCAAGGTCATAGGTTCAGAATATTGATATTGGGTGACAAAATTGAAATGTTGAATGTGTACAGCAATGCATATAGCGTGGCGAGAACGTAACAAGGATGCCAGAATAAAGGCTGCCAAAGAGATTCTGGAGAAAAATCCCGAGTTTGTATTATTTATTGTTTTTGTAATTTATGTTGTCTGTTTTTGTGCAGCAGCTGTAAAGTAGTGTAATGGCACATTCTGGAGATTTAACAGTGAGTTTATTGCAATAGATAGTTGATGCAGTCCTTCTTAACCTGAGTTTAGTGGGCAGTAAAGTAACTCATTTGACCTACGTAATCACACCATTCAGCTGATTGCCTTAAACTTGTCACAGCTGATTAGGCTACATCCATGAGATAACACACTGAAAACTGCAAAAAGTCATAAAACTGCATTACTTTGCAGCACATTGACATTTAGGTGATGTGATGGTGGGTAATATTACACTTTTGTGATTTTGCACTGTTGTGATGTGTTACTACATGTAGCCATTAAGTTACAAAGAAACTAGTTTATTACATTTAAAGCATATGTTAGCTAGGATGCACTTGTGAATAAGTAAGAGAGCGTGTGTGGGCTACCGGTATTATTTTAATTGTTATGACTGACTTTGAAGTCCACTGAGTATTACAGGTGAGAGGCAATCACTTGTGCAGCTTGCTGTTAGTCTATGGCTTTTGTTCTGTCACAGCTGTGCTCCTGCGATGATATTGCTAGCTGAGGAAGAGTGTGAAACAATACTAGAGGTAATTACTTCACAAAATCTTTAGTGATAATGTAGTTGATTTTTTAGTATTTGCAATTAGTTGTCCTTGTAGTGGTTGAGCATGAGTGATTGAAACAAAAGCTTGAATTTAAAAGAAATCTCCTACACATGAGAAATCCCAGAAAGGTATCAAAGAGCCCGTGGAGACAGTCTGGTGGCTGATGGCTACATACAACTTGTGATGGGAAGGTGTTGTGTTTTACGTTATAAATGACGACGTTCAACAGTGCACATCAACTCCACTCAGCTGCATCATGCTGAATTGTCTGATTGTTGACTACAAGGTTTACTACTGGCCTGCTTACACATAGTGTGGGGGGCAGACTAGTAACGGTCGCTGGCGTCTGTCATCATCGTTGTATGTCGTCGTCTGTTGGGGTCTGTAACACTTTACCGCCGGCCTGCAGGTGGCAATGGCATCATGCTGCCTGCAATCCAATTATAGCTCCACGGCAACACTGAACATCGTCCCGTTAGGGCGACACCTTGTTATGATTAGTAAGATGCTTGTTTGCTTTAATTTATTAATTGACATTGTTTAACACTTATTATGAATTATGTAGAAACTTAACATCACAATCTCTGGGTCGGTAGATGTAAGCTAGTAAACTAGATGTTTGGTAATACTTTGCTATAGAGTCCATAGTGTACATCTGCTAGGTCTATCGCTATAGCAGTCACCAGTGTAAAGAAGTAAGGCCCTTGCTATTTGGCTGATGATATTAGAAATGAAATGCGTACAGTTTGTCTATGTGAACGAGATTTTGCATGAAATTTATGTAGGTTCTTCCATTTGTGGTGGCGGTTTGGCTTAGTTGTAGCTCGTTGGTCTTGATCATTGAAGTTGCTTTACGTTGAGCTGCGTTAGTACTGGGATGGGTGACCATGTTCATCTTGGTATGTAACCAGCAACACAGGTCAACTCAGCCCAGCCATCCTTTGTGAGTAGGCACAGTGAGTATCAGCATAAGCTACGGCATAAATGACACACCACCCAATGCACTAGCCATGTATCTATGGTCTCACAGCATAAGCTGGTGTCTGGCTGAAGGCTACAGAAACAGAGATCAGCACCGTGCTATAAGCCCGTGTGGCTCGGGAAGGATTTTACATTTCTTTACTTCTTCTATTTGCACAATTTGATTTTCTGCTGTTAACTGACATTGTGGAACTGCATCTGAGCGTTGAAGCACTGAGTTATTTTCTCATAAACGTGTCAGTTACATGATGTAAACTGTGACGTGAAGTCAAGTTATGTACTTTGTTTGTTGCTGTTATTTAATGTGACAGGTTGAGAAGCAGCTGCGGTTAGCATACAAGGCAGCTGAGGTGAACTATCGGCGTTCACAGTCAACTCAACATCAGAACGCCGTTAATGAGACTATATATCGTGAGTAGATTCTGTACTGATCAGTTTTTACTTTAACTTTTTTACATTAACAATTAAGTCATATTATAGTCAGTGAACTAGTATTTTAGCAAGTCTAATGCATTCTCTGTCATATTGTGATGCCATGAGCAGCGATGTGAAATGAATTTAGCAGTAGTTTTACTCATGTGAACATACTGTGTGGCATCAGTGCTGATGTATATGTGACTTGGACATTTGTGCATGTCATTATGTCATTGCGTGGCTCTGTGTCTGGTTCCAATTGTTCTAGTCTGTGATGTCAGGTCGAGACATTAACGTTCTTGTGTACATCAAGCGCCGACTTGCGATGTGTGCTCGTAAGCTCGGCAGGACACGAGAAGCCGTCAAGATGATGAGAGATGTAAGTACAATGTGCAGCTGTGAGATTAACCCTTTTGCTGCCAGACCGAAAAAATATAATACCACCGAAAATAGTGGAAAACAGCCAATACTGCAGGTAACATTATATCATATACCACGGTTATAAGTATAGCCTACCTAGCATCGCCGGATTTATCCGGCACTCTGGGATTATTATTTATTTCCTCCATTGGAAATATCCGGCGTGCAAGGCAGCGAAAGGGTTAAGTACAACAAGTACACTGGGCAGCTGTAAGTACAGTGTATTCTATACAGAGTAAGTACCTGGGTACAGTGAGAGGTCATGTACACTCTACAAAGTAAATACACTGAGTGACTGTAACCCTACACCATACAAAACAATATATGACTGATGTTTAATGTATACCAGACATGTTGCCGGCTTAGGTCCATAATATAAAACAGACCACAAATTAATGTCCTCTCTGGTTAGACGTTCCTTTATTACAGATCTTCTATCTAGATTTTTTTGTGGTATGGTTACACAGAACATCTTAGTGAGAGACCAACAGTAATTTGCCATAACAGGCTTGATAATATGAACACTGCATTATGTGCATTTATGCAGATGTCTGTAGACTTTACTTGGATTGGTACAGTACAATGCAGTGCTTGAGGTCGAAGCCTGTTCCCAAATAGAGGTTGTACTTTATGCGCATGCTGGAGACTACATCACTGTAGTAGAACTGGTCAGTGACAAAGTTAATGATGTGTCATATATGTGTATGTGGACAGTTAATGAAGGATTATCCTACGGCAAATTTGTTCAACGTTCATGAGAACCTCATAGAGGCATTATTGGAGTTACAGGCTTATGCCGACGTCCAGGCACTGCTTGTTAAATATGACGGTCAGTAGATAATAGTGATTCGTCACATTATGTTATCACCATTGTTTTTTATGTGGCTCATTGCTCAGCTTCAGCTGAATATTGGATTTACTTTACAGCGTGTTTTGGTGATGTTCACGCTTTCGGCTATAGCTCTACTGAAAGTGAACCGATTTTGATGAAATCTGGAGTACTCTTGAGTACATTGTTGATTTGTTGGTGGCTGGCCCTGGCAGATTTTGGGTGTGATCCACACAGTAGCGACAGCTGGAGAGCCACGTAAAATTTTATTTTTTGTCAGGTAAGCAATGCACGATTTCACAGATTTCCCATCGGCCAAATTTCACGAAATTTGAACACAACATGTTGATCGTTGTTGCGATGAAAACGTTTGGAACAGAATTTTGAAAATTTTACTATAAGAGATCGTTTTTCCAAAAAATGCAAAAGTTTCTCAATTTTTTTTAAAGTTTTGTGACTTTGGGCCACCATAACTCTGCACTGATTACAGATCGCTGTAAATTTATTACCAAAATAACCCTCCATAGGATTTCTAGTTTTTATTTCTACTGTTGGAATAAATTTAAAGTCATTTCATTGGCCTGTACACTCCATACAAGAAACCTCCCCAAATTGTCTGCGATGTCCGACATGTGTTGACAACACGGCAGATAATGCTGACATCACTCAGTTGCAGGCAGCCAGTCACCATCAACTATTGAGTCGCTTGACGCTAGTCCTCGTCGAATGCAGGAAGTAAACAGCTTGTGCACAGATAGTCGAGCACTTTGAACCGAATACTGTATTGTGGGCATTCCACACAATACAGCCATCCAGTTTCCTCCTGTTAATAAGAGAAATAAGTACTGTAAAACGTTTAACCACAACCCTCCAACCCCTCTTATAGGTACATATTGTAGATAGAGTTGGTTCAAGTTTCAGTAGGCTCGTTGAAGTTGTGGTTGATAGCATTCTTGCAACATCAGGCTGCACATTTACACGTAGCATGTGCCAGTGATGTTTTAGTTATCAAAGTCTTTTATTTATACCTTTGACAGTTTTGGACCGGTTGATTGTAATATTGTGATGGGTGTTGTATTGTGGACTTCAGTCATTGAGTTGTTACTTGCAGAATTGCCTGCAGCACATGATGCTGGTACTGCATTTACCCATAGGTCATTTTTTGGGTGTTGTGTTACATCTATTAAGGTGAAGTTTGATGTAGAATAGTGGTGGTGGTATTTAGGTTAAGGTATTCATTAATATTTTGACACAACCTGCAGCTATTGCAATAATCTGACATTACTTGTGATTTCTAGTTGTGTCTTTCATACCCTTTTGGTTTTCTGATGTTGTTAGTCGGTTAACAGGAAGGACATCCTTTTCAATAGGCAAAAAGTCTTACATCAGCAGTTGCCAGTTTTCCTTAGAGAAACCTCGGGGGAATAAATATGATCTGTAGTAAATAGTTATAATTGGGTTTGCTAGTCATAAATTTTTCACATCTGTATTCTCTAAATTAGACAAATTGTGGTCCTTCAGTGTTATTTGTTTTGCAGAAAGCTGCACATGTTATTAATTGCGTCTGTAGATATTAGTTTGCCAAAGTCGGCGACGATCTGTTACACAGCTGCGTTGATGAAAGCACGACAGGTGGCCGATAAGTAAGCAACGCCATTGTGATGTCGTGTAGTGTTGTTCAGCAATTGCAGTATGAGTGATGTCTCTTTGTAAGTAAGTAAGTAAGTAAGTAAGAATATTTATACATGGTGCAAAAAAGCAACAGTCAGTCACTATGTGCCGCAGACCTAGATAAACCAAAGTGTCTTTAAAAGTCTCTGAAATTGTACAAGTGAGATGTTTCTGTCACGTAATGTAACAGGCAGAGAGTTCCAGAGACACATGCACATATGCATAGTACATTGTAGTACTTGAACTACATACTGGCGGCTGGGATTTTAAAGTGACATTATCGTTCTAGCCAAAAACCAGTTTCATTGCCATTTGTGTGTGGATTATTTGATTATTGTAAAAAAGTTTTAAGTTAATGCACAAAGTATGAATGTAAAGCTGTAGATGATTTCAAAGCAATGTCTGAGAAATTGAAGTTCTTATCCTGCAAATGTTGCCACCATGCAGCTGCAACACTTAGCTACCTGGAGGCATAATTAGACCACAGAGCAATGATTCAGCAGGTTTAAGACCAGCTTTAGCCGCAGCACCGAGAGTGAGATGATGGCTTTGCCGTATCTAACGACCTTTTATCGACTGCTTTATGTCCGATTTATGGCTGCCAAAACTGATAGCTTACCTGAAATAACACGAATGCTTTCATCTAAAACTGAATTTGTACCAGTACTGTTGAATTCTTCATATTACTGCTGAAACCAGTGCTAAAATTCGGTCAACCTTTTAATGTATATTGCTTTTGTATTACATGGTCATGCTGACTCATGATTACATTTGATACTATACTGGATGTGTGTGCATGGGAGTACCATGCTAATGATGTGATAATGTGTATATATCAGACTAGCGGTGCACCCTTCCACCTATGGGGCTTGGTTACTCCTCGCATCTGAGGCGCTCAATTCTCACGCCTGCGGCGCACGGTCTGTTGCACCTGCCGCCCGCTAGTTCCGAACGGCCCCACGTAGCTCGCCACCCATTTGCAGTGGCATATGTAGATGGCGCGCGGAGCACGATCCTGCAGGTGCAAGCGGTGCTCGCTAACCGGCACATGACTATCCGGAGGGTATAAGAATGCCACATGCCAAATTCGATCCAGAACCGCTAAAAACTGGCCGTGCATATGGAACAAAGAAACTGTGCTGTGATAGATGATCATGATAATGTTGACGCAGGTTTTCTGTGGACATCGCATCCAAGCGTGGTCTAAGTGCACCAGAGATGAATGCTGTCGAAGCCATCCATCAAGCTGTCGAGTTTAACCCACATGTTCCAAAGGTCAGTCTTTGTCAAGTTCTCAATCTGTGTAATACATTGTGCCACCTGTGGCTTGCTATAATTTCAGCATGCATCAGCCTGTTTTCATAATTTGTGGCAGGTAACAGTGGTGGAATTTGTGCCATGCTATGCACATTCAACTCCTCGTGTCCCACATTTCAGGCAGTTACATAAACCAGCCCAGTAGGCTTAAGTTGGTACACATATACAGACTTCACTATTTACAGACAACATCTGGCTTCCAAGGTACTTCAAAGGTGACTGTAGTTTTCATATTTTGACACAACAAGCTCTAGGAAACAGTACTGACCAACGTTGCTTGGATAACTTGAGATGAAATGTTGGTAGCTGGCACAATGGTTTGTAGTATTTATTGGAAACAAAGCCGCTGATATTTCCACCGGAGCACATTCTGAAGCGCGGTGACAGTGAAGGCATCGCTTACTCATTCTTCCACCTGCAGCACTGGAAACGAGTTGATGGAGCACTCAACCTGCTCAACTACACGTGGGAAGGAAGTCAGTTGTGTTGATTGCGTGCATTCGTTTACTTTTTACCGTGTGACGCTGTGCTAGCACGGTACATGCTGTCATCGTGTGTCCGCCCGTCTGTCCGTCACAAGCCGGCACTGTACCAAAACGGCTAAACGTAGGATCACGCAAACAAAGTCATATGATAGCCCAGGGACTCTAGTTTTCTGAGGCCAAAAATCTTGGCGAAATTCCAACGGGGTCACCCCCGATGGGGGCACCAAATAGAGGTGGGGTAGATTCAAATTGGTGATTTTTTTACCAACATCTCGCTATATTTCAGAAACGGTGTAAGATACCGACATAGTTACTATGGAACACTAATACTAACTCGTATGCACTCTATGGAATGGCGCTATTTCCAGTGACATTGATCATTGCCAATGCCTTTGCATGACCTTGAAGGTCACTTGCTGTTTAAAACCTTTTTAACTCCCATAGCTTGTGAAACATAACACGAATTTACTTACTAGCATGTTGCACAGTCTCTCTGTGGTAGCTGAGCTTCTTGATAGTTTCATGGTACTGGCACCGGAGAACTGGCATAAAGCATGAGGTGTCAGTTCCACAGGAATGTTGTGTACA
>Ga0209363_1001777_pt1 | contig 10719 bp, 10 predicted proteins | sample WorMetexBAHAMAS3_FD_187385 | JGI IMG/M metagenome (GOLD analysis project Ga0209363, IMG submission 187385) | Marine gutless worms symbiont microbial communities from Max Planck institute for Marine Microbiology, Germany - Inanidrilus exumae... | ecosystem: Host-associated > Annelida > Digestive... | reverse complement strand
ATAATAATCTAGCTTGTATAGTGCCAGTATATCAAAGACTCCAGAGGCGCTGAGATGTTGTTACAATGACTAGTTGGGAGCACTGCAGTTAGCTGCAGCAGTTGCGATGTCATGCCGTTATTGAGGACTAAATGATCCCTTTTGCTGCATACACCACAGTAGAGACTAATGCTTTTCAACGGGCTGGACAACCCCAAAAATGCCCCTTCCTGTGATGGCATGTCGACCCCCAACTACCGAATGGTTCCTTGGATCCACGTGAGTTGAAACTCCAAACGGCATCTGGATCGGTTCGCACAGTTCACCCGTGTGCCCAACATACAAACACAGACCACACTGCATCGGACATCTGTAGCAATCACCAGTTGGTTGCATCTATGCAGTGCATGCAATGCGACCTAATAATAATAATAATAACTAAAGAAATGTGCAGTCGTATCGACATGCAGACCAACGCCGGGCGAATTATGTTCCTGAGGGTTAGGGTTTGACCTTTGACCTCTGGGTCAGTGCATGCCGAGGTCCTGCCATGGACTATGTCTACCGACTTTGGTGGTGACAGCTCAAACAGTTTTCCTTTTACAGCACGGACAAACGTTCAGACAGACGCGACTTGAACGCCCTACCACACGCCGGCGGCTATACAGCCGGCGTGGGTAATGATGAAAGCACGCAAGTTATCACATTTTTTTCCTCCGGTGTTAATACACTTATAGCAATTTACAGAAACAGAATTACTGTATTTCAGTTTTTCCTGGAACTAACGTCAATAAAATCCTGTTAAAGTAAGATTCTGCACGTTGATTACACCATAAGCAGGTTGAAGAATTTAAGAACATGATATGCAGTCACTGTTCGTTTTCTGGTGAAAAAAACCAGCTCCTTCCGTTCACACATCGTGATATCACACAAGTGTGACAGACAGACAGACAGACAGAATTGCCATAGCATACAATGCATATGCTCCTGCAGTAAAACGAACAGACAATGCTGTCGGTAAATAAATTTCGGTTAATATACAATTCTGTAATTTCACATCTATTGGACTAGAGAAGGTTAAAGGTCACTCAACATCATTGATAATGGCGTCATTTGATATGCCACGTATCACTTCCTATTAGTGCTCTATAGTAACCATGTGCCTTCGTGTATCTTGCAGCGTTTCCTAGATACCGCCAATTGTTTGGCAGATGTGATTGCCAATGACCATGAATTGTCCATAAAGTCACTTATGACAGCTGAATTGACAGCCCAGTACTGCGGTACTGCCACATGGTTAAAAAGTCTCATGACATGTTATGCCTTTCAACACAAGTCTCATGGCGTGACACACACACACAGACGAACAACGTTACAAAAGCATTTTTCACGACTGTTAACAATGCATCACGTGGTAAAAAGCAACAACATCATTGTTAGTATAGTACAGCACACATAATATGGACCTGAATTGATAAAGGAGGCCTTTATGCAACCTACGAACACAGAAAGGTCTTAATTATGGCATTATGTGATGATAATGAGATTTGCTGAACAATTAATATGTACATGCCATATATGTACCATTTCTGAGACTAAAAATCAACTCTCCATCCTAGAATCCATACACAAGTGCACATATTACACTCACCAAAATAGCATTAAGCCACGGTCACAAGTACGATTACAATTACGATTATGTTTACAAGTCGGACGAAACTAAAAGAATTGCTTACGAGAAACTTGCAGTGGATATTAATAAGAATCGTTCAACATCCAAGAATATTTATACAAAATCTGTGGCACCATAAATATTTACTGCTCATTCCTTGTACACAACACACAGCAAACCATTGGTAAACTGGTAACAGTAATTCTACTTGTGGCAACTGCTTTGCATAGACACAAACCTTAATACTCCGCTATAATACTGACTTTGGCTGGTCAGAAACTAAAAAATGAAAAAGTGCAGGGCGCCAATATGCCAATCTGTGGGACTAACTTTTAGGAGGACAGAAATGTAATAAAAGTAATTACGACAAAAAATGTTGTTTACGATTTCCGTTTCTGTGCTTTTCGCCCCAGTAAATTTTTTTTCTGTGTTGGATTTTGTTCCAATTTTGTGCACGCAGTGCAGGACAAGACGAAGTACAAACACGTCGTACAGCAAAAACCGGAACGCAGACTAGATATACGCAAATATCATTAAATTAATCACCGACACCGTAAAGACATCAGGCACAAATAACCTACTCAGACAGTCACAAGTGAACTAACTAACCACTAATCCAGCTAACATGTGACATTTATTGGCACAAACTGCAACCAAATATATGCACCAAAAGAAGTTTCACAGCCGTCATGAGGCAGAATTACAACGCAATGTATATGATACAAATGATGGATCTGACAGTAGCACTGAAGACAGATGTCTTAATACAGATGTACTTTCATGTCTCGACCCCGTCAAGTTTTCTTACAAGTAAATGCTTAGACGCCGCTGGACTGGCAATAGTGACAGCATTTCGCATGTAAACCACCTTTATATCGATCCAATAAGGCTCACGTTTGGGAAGTCTGCCACAACTGAGGTAATTCTGGAACCAGAAGATGGCATTCGACGCCCCAGCATCGACGTGGATGCCTACGCCACCACATAATTAGCCTGCTGTGACCTTGACCTCCAACATCTAACCGGGCCACCTACACGTGCTACTGGTTATTCCCAGTGAGTTTCATCGAGATTGCTCAAGTAGTTCATGAGATATGTTGTTCACCAGATTTGACCTTGACGGCCTGCTATGACCTTGACCTTTGACCTCCAGAATCAGAATCTAATCAGGTCATCAATAGGGGCTAGTGAATATTCCCTGTCAGTTTTATCAAAATTGTTCAAGCCGTTCACGAGATGTTGTGGTAACAATACCTGACCCGATGAATGAATGGACGAACGAATAAACAGACAGACAGATGGGCGAGACTCCTTTGTCAGGTGGCGAAGCATAAAAACTGTTCTGTAAACAGAAATTAAGTCTTAGTCGTAGTCGTAGTAGTAGTTGCAGCAGTAGTTGTAGTAGGGAGTTGTTGGTGGCATCCAAAAGAAAACCAAAACTGAAACTGCCCTGATGTTCCAGCAAATGTCCCCGATAAGAGTGGGCACACCTCAGCCGTCAAACAGTGGACTGAACGGCGACTTTCCACTAAGGTAAGCTTGGCGTGGTCACGATAAAGTCATCAGTATGATCAGTTAGTATCACATACGTAGAAACGTCTTTAATTTGCACTACAAACATTACAGACGTTACATAACAGCCTGAGATGCATTCGGCTTCAGCTGAGTCGAGGAATAACTTCTCTTCTAAATGACGTTCCACACGTTTGACCCATACAGACTGACTGGTACTTCCATTCGGCGCCGGCGGTTTGGCTAGTTTCACAGCGAGTAAGTGAGTGTCTTCTGGGGCAGGTGCCGGCGAGCGTCATGAATGAAGACTGACCAGTCCACTATCCAGTGAGCCGGCACTACAGCTGTGCTCCGCTGCAACGTCACAGAACAACTGCAATCGATGACGAACGATCATGATCGACCGCAACCAGCTAAGCCACCACTAGATAGATACACACGTGCTGGTTAACAGCAGTGTGCATGACAGTCAACTCAGTACTTAATAAAAGTATCATTCCTTTGCCTTACCCTACTCCACGTCGAGCCAGATTAGTACTAAGATGGCCCACCATTCTCGGGTATATAACCAGCCACGCAGGCCAACTCAGCCTCCTATCCTCAGCCGGCTGGAAGTAGGGATGCGCAGTACTAGGAAATGCCCGATCATAATATACCATCTCAAAATACCGTGATACCGGTATACCGTGGTATTTCGTGACGTCATCAATTGTAGACAACTTCTGCAAAAATCCAACAGTGCGAATCGTCTGCAGTGCTCTCGCCGATACTCTTTCCCATAACTGTGTGTTAATGATATTATATGTAATTGATATTATATGTTGATAATTAATTGATATTATATGTAAACTTTCTGCCTCTGGACGTGGTTGTCATGTTGCTGGCATTCGTGTTGGAGTTTTAATGTATGCTGATGACCTGCTGCTGATCTCACCTACATGCAGTGATTTACGTAGAACGCTGCGGGCGGTATTTAGCAAGCTAACGGTATATAATACCGTCACTTTTAATACCTCGGTATTTTTCTGATACCGGTATACTGCACATCCCTAGTTGGAAGTTAATGCAGGTTTGGCTCGCTCTAATTGCGGACTAAGGTCTGGTTGCACCAACTATACTTAAATTGTCATTTAACTAATCTCCACTTAACTTTAATAGTGATTACATCTCCACTTAAATCGGAACCATTGCGTAGGAATTTAGCAGTTAACTGGTGATGGTGTAATGCGATTTACGTTAATAAGCAGTTAGGTAGATATTTACGCACTACTTAAATTTAAGTACGGTTGGTGCAACCGTACTTAAATGTGTGCGTAGTTTTCTTTGATGTCGCTTTTCACTGGAGGCCCCAGAGATGGGTTCAATGCACGGTCTGATGCCGCCAATAAATAGAACGGAAGCGGCGTGTTGAAAGAGGAGTCACTGACCGTCGCCGCTGACGACCAATGAGCATGCACCGTGACGTGTGTCCAAGTGAGCCGACGACACATCACCAGTGGCTGTCACCAGGTCGAGCGGCTTCAGCAGCTCAATGTCGACGACGCCTGAGTCCTTGCTGTAGCGGTTCACGTTGCTGTGCTTCGGCTGCGACGTCTGTCTCTCCAGCTCCTCGGCGATGCGCAGCGTCTCCATCTCACTCACCTACACAGCACCAGCATCCAACCATCACAGAAAACAGTTCGGAGGTCGAAGAGCCGGCATAAAGGGAAACACGCCTGCCCGCAGGAGTCCGGCGACGTACGGATGAAGAAAAAACAAGGTGTCGCCCTAACGGGACGTAACACGACTGGCCCGCCGTGCAGTGTCGGCCGCCCGACCGCCCACGCGCCTGGCCGTCGGCCGGCAGGACCGCCGGCAGCGTTCCCACGCTCCCGGCAGCCGGCCGGCCCGCCATCCGGCAGTGTTACAGACGACGACAGACGACGACGACAGACGCCAGCTAACAAAACAATACTGGCCCAAACGCCACTGTCGACAAAAAATACTGCTGCGTGTTCACGACTCATTTATCGACCTCGAAAAGATAAAAGGCTGAGCTGTCCTACAGTGTAAAATATGTAAAACTGTTCCGCTTCTGCGGGCTTCATTTTCCGTTTCCTGCTAACCACAGCAGTAGCTTCACTTCCTGGCCCTGCTCCAGGTCTGGCTTCCAGACTCAAACATTTGCTGCTCCCCTCTCCAAGGACGTGTATCCGTCACACTGCTGACGAATCAACTGACCTCAAGTATCGATTCTTTTAAGTCGTCGACGAATCGACTGCGGTCATGTTCACTGCGTGCGTTCAACGTCAACAGGACCTTGTTGTTGTTTGAGCTCGTCACGTGAAAACCATACTTGTAGCCTGGCAACACACACGCCAGCAAATGCATGCCACAATCACATTTAACACGCTGTAGATAAACGATGGCACAATAAAACCCGGCTAGTGGACACTGTTACTGCTAGTAAATTAATTAGCCCCGTGCGGGACTGACGGTCAACTCTTCACAACTGACGTTTGTGCCAAGTTCAAAGTCACGTACACAAAAGAAATATTTAAAAATCTGGCACAATCAAATTTAGATATTGTGTCCTAGTTTAAGAATCAGTGGTCAGTTGCCAGCTCCCATCGTAAATAGGAGATAGCTTTTGAAAATAGGATTTCCAACTTTCACGGGCCCGTGACCTTAACCTTGGATCAGGTTATACTGCATACCGTCGTGCATCACTCATCGACCTCTACCTGCACGCCAAATTTCATTGAAATCGAAGAAACTTTTTGTGGACGGACAAACGGAAGTACGTACGTACGGACAGACGGACATCTGAGACCCACTTTATTAGGTAGACTCAGAAGAGTCGACCTAAAAAGGTGCAACACATTCCACAAGGTAGTGTAGCGACATGTTTAAGGTGTGGTAGTCACACCTTCAACGACACTGACGATGGCTAAATTTTGAAAATCGGTCAGCAGTAGTCAAACTTACAAGCAAGAGTGGTATTTTTTGACTCTCAGTAGCCAGCCGTTTTTTGTGCCAACTTATACAGGTGAAACATAATATATGACTATACCATTATGACTCACGCCAGTAGTGTAGACTGTTTATCAAAGACAACGAAAATTAATTTCTATCAGAGAATGGTCAAACCGCTACGGCCTTCTAAATAAGTGACTTGCTATCACAGCTCAGCTTTGCCGCCTATAAACTACGCAAGTAAGTAAGTAAGAAAGCATATTTCTAGGCAAATAGTCACAAAAAGAATGTTAACATGAATGCAACTAAAAATTTGTAATTTTACTGGAACAATGTCAACTCTCAACTCACTAAACCATATCAACTCTCTACTAAGATTTTTAGGCCTACAATTTTAAACCTAGCATTATTTAGGAAATAACGTATTATTTATGCTTAAGATATAGCACAATAAGCAGAATATGTATACATAATGTACAATGTAAAACTCAAGGCACAGATGGCACAGGCTCAGATTCATTCTTTCAGTTAAGACTGAATGTTGCCTACTGATAATCTGTTGCTATTCAGATATGTGCCACTATTTATAGCAACACCAACTCATCACAGGAAATTGTAAAGCTATAACTATGAAAAAGATGATCACAATTGAGAACAGTCAGTGAACACGGTAGGTACTCACATAGAGTTTCAAACAACTGAACGGACACTCCATGAAGAGGAAATGAGCAGCGGAACATGTAAGTGACTGCATTCTTTCTCTTGCCGACGATCTTTGTTACCTGTAATGCATCCCATCAGTCAACCAGCAATAAACACAACATACACAGTTTAACCGCCAGTAGGTCTGAACTACTCTTGTTAATCTACATTGAAACAGATAGAAATTATCCCGATACGGGACTGACGGTCAACTCTTCGCAACTGATGTTTCTGCCAAGTTCAAAGTCACATGACACAAAAACTAGGACAAATATCAAAAATCCGGCCCAATCAAAATCTTGATATTGTACCCTAGTTTAGGAATCAGTGGTCAGTTGCCAGCTCCCATTGTAAATGGCGGAGGAGATAGCGTTTGAAAATGGATGGATTTCCAACTTTGAAGGGCTCGTGACTTTGACCTTGACCTTGGATCGGGTCATACTGCATACCATCGTGCATCACTCATCGACCTCTACCTACACGCCAAATTTCATTGGAATTGAAGAAACTTTTTATAGACGGACGGACGTACGTACACACGGGACGGACGGACGGACGGACGGAGTCGACCTAAAAGCACGCACCATGAGCATGTCGTTGAAGAGGAACACTTCTCGCTGATGCTGCCCGGGTTTCTCCTTACGGCTGATGTCCGGCACTTCATAGAGACGACAATAGCAGACGAGGCGACGATGCAGCATCGCCAGTTGCTAACACACAACATCACGCAAACATACAGGAGACTGGCAGTAGCCGCAAGCATAGTAACCACTCAATCAATGAATCAACTAGACCCACAAAACACAAGGAGAAGCACATCAAAGAAACCACAGTGACACGAAGAAAAACTACCTGGCTATTACTAAATAGACCCAACACGCGATGTAACAAAGATAGCACTAATATACTATCACAAAAGAAGATAAATTCAACTTCATAGCACTACGCCATTTACGATACCCAGGTAAGATCTCCATGCATTTATTACCACATAACTGTAAGTAACTAGGAATTTTAGCTAGCACACTGTCGTTCCATGTGTTCACTGACATAATAAACATTGTTAAAATCGCACCTTTTCCTAATCATTAAAGAGGGTTAAAAAGTAAAATAATGAAATTGCAGTATGAAGGAAGTAAATTTAATACATTGGAATGTCAGCTAGTATTATGAGAGTGGGCTATATGCAGTCATGCACCATGCAAGTAAAACGCGGCCTACTCAGCGATTGTCTCGTACACTTGCAGCACATGTTGTTGTCGCCTGGACTGTATGAAATAATATCAACTTCATTGCAACAGACTTTCACTGACTGCAAAAATGAAAAACTTGGAAAACAACAAAATCATTTAGAGAATAAAAATCATTACAGGTCGTGATTTTTACTCGTCGATAAAGAAATGTTTCAAATGTATGCAGAAACTACGCTACTGAGTATAGATTTTCGGTGAGTAGTTTCAAGTTTCTCTTTGTACAGGTGGTGCAAAAACCCAGGCCACAGTGAGTCACAAACGGTACAGAATATTTCACAAGGTAGTGAAGCTACGCGTTTAAGGTGTGGTTGTGGCATGGTCTTTAATGGCAACTTCATTGTAAATTTACTGGCAAGTCTCAATATTGATGTAATTTGAAATCAATCAGTCGGCATTTCGCGTGGTGCACTTACTGACAACAATACAGTGGCACCTTGTTTTTTCTCACAATGGATAATAACCTTTTATTGCACATCACGTATTTCTTTCATTAGTTTCTGCTTACTTTTTGTTCTGTTCTTTGTTCCACTTGTCTTAATTTTCCATCCAGTTTCGTGTACAGTTGACGGAACGGATTATTTTTACTTTCATCATCCGCTGCCATTAAATGAATGTAAAATGCATCTCAGTAGCTTGTTATGCGTGAACGTAAAATGCTGTTAAGATTCGAAACACAAAGAATATGTCTGATTCATCAGTTATTGCAAGTGACGATATTTGTGACTGAATAATGCTTATTGACTGCCACAGGACAATCATAAACAAACCAATGCAAAAGCTGCGAAGAGCTCAAAGCTTCACTCCTTATTTTCCTATATTTTATCCCAGAGTATAATTTAACAGTAGACTCCAACCAGAAAGTGGAGGCAGAGAAAAGTCCGTAAAATACATTAGTAATAAAAATTGGACAAATAAAGCTAAAAGCCATACTGATATCCGAATACAACTTAAATGAAATCACAAAATGTACATTTTACCAAAAAAAAATGCTTCACCTCCGGCAGACCTGGACCCCACTGGAGATAATTAGAGCAGGTTTTTTACAGGATGGATACTTTTCCTGTCACCCAAGCTACAGCATCAGAGCACTGAAGACAACTCAAAACAGTGACAACAACAACGAACAAAAAGTGTGCGCTGCAGACCGGCTTTTTGCCAAGAATCATCTGCTCGACTTTGACGACCTGCAGAACATGGTCGGCACTTGGCTGAAACTCACAGGCTCGTACACGCTCATATATACCAGTCAACAATTCAGCATCCACGTCCTCGCCATCATCAATGCCTGCACAGTTACATTCAGCAATGCATCCTCATCCGCCACACAGTAGGAATGTACTATAAATTAGCCCGTACGGGACTGGCGGTCGACTCCTACTTACTGCCAACTTCAAAGTCACGTGACACACAACAACTAGGACAAAAATAAAAAATCCGGCCCTTATAAGCTGTAGGTATTGCCCCCTAATTTAAGAATCCGCGGTCATTTGCCAGCCCCCATTATGAATTGTGGAGGAGATAGACTTTGAAAATGGCCGATTTTCCGACTTTCAAGGGTTCGTGACCTTGACCTTGACCTTGGATCGGGTCATACTGCATATATAGATACAGAGATATACTGCCGTCATGCATCATTCGTCAACATGTACCTACATACCAAATGTTGTGGACAGACAGATGGACGTACGTACAGACGAACAGACGTACGAACGTATGGACGGGCGGACGGACATTTGAGACCCACTTTATTAGGTCGACTCGGAGGAGTCGACCTAAAAATAGAACTTAAATATTTCACTATTCAAACAAAATTTAAATATTCAGACATTAGTTATGTGCAGGTGTTTAAATACTTGTGAATGACAGGCATTTGAAGAGGTATTTCAACAGTTTAAGACAGTATTTAGTAACTAAAATTGTCAAATATTTTTACAGCACTTTTTACAGATGTCACAAAAACTCACAGCATCAAACTGATACGCAGCACAGTGATATCACGATATCATATTACCTTTGCCAGTTATGTATCATGTTACTTTGAACATTGTCATGTATGAGACATACCAATGTTCAGCATTACTGACAAATCTGACGTTGAAACTTTTCACTGTGCGACACTATGCTAGCGCAGTGTATCCTATGGCCCTCCATCTTTCTGTCTGTCTGTCTGTCTGTCTGTCTGTCATAAGCCAGTATTACAGAAACAAATCAGTGGCTCCAGCTGGATGTAACAGGATGGTTTGTTTATCACCGAAGCTCTGAAAAAGCACACACACACATAATATCAATACTGTGCAGCAGATAGTCAACAATACCTCGCAGGTTGCGTATGAATTCGGCAAGTTTCATTTTGCGGTCAGGTTTGATGTTCTTGTTGTGTAGGTCAGTGTTGAGCATGATCGTTGCAAACGCCAGCAGGAATACAGTGTCGGCGCGATAAAACTGTCGCACGGTCTCCACGTTGCACTGACAATAGCGATCGGCAAATGCCTGCAACATCCGCATCAACATAACGTGATGTACATTAACGAGAGCACAAAACACTGACAAGTAGCCGCACTGAAAGAAATTTGAAGCTGCAAAAATAACAAGAACCAGAAACAAGAACCGCCAATTAAACATCTTTTCAATGCTATTTTCCTGGTG
>Ga0209363_1001776_pt1 | contig 10722 bp, 6 predicted proteins | sample WorMetexBAHAMAS3_FD_187385 | JGI IMG/M metagenome (GOLD analysis project Ga0209363, IMG submission 187385) | Marine gutless worms symbiont microbial communities from Max Planck institute for Marine Microbiology, Germany - Inanidrilus exumae... | ecosystem: Host-associated > Annelida > Digestive... | reverse complement strand
ACGGGCTTAACTTTATGGGGCGGCAAATATTCATTCACATTCAAATCATACTTAAATTTTGTTTCTAGAAATATTTATAAGAATAATCAGTTAATCATATACCCAGAATGATACTAATTAACACGGAACTTTTCAGATTCAATACCTGTATCTCCTGACCTGACAGATGATTTAAATTCAATGGATTAAGAATGTAAGAATTACTTGGGCAGAACCTTTCACCACTGTCAGCCAGAACTTATCATGGCATATGACTGGAGTTGGACAGGGTTTAACAGCACTTTCTACTCAATTAGGTCATATCGTGACTGCAAAAGAACTATGATTTATCATACAATTTGATATTGTTGATAGATTACTGTAAAACATCTATATTCCGCGTGCATCAAGTTTTCATGATTTGACTAGAATCGCAAAATTAAATGCATGCAAATTTCTGGAATTTGTCCATAACTAGAACTTTATCTGCATACCTGCTACAGGTCAGCCAACTAGGCAAACTCAGCCTTTCATCCTTTTGAGGTCGATACATGAGTAGCAAGCTGTAAGCTGTAATAGGACGTCTGCTACCTTGCTCGAGTGGCGCCATCTGGTGAATGCTTATGGGGTGGAGGCTTGCTGTGGTTTTTTGGAGCGGTGGTGTATTTGCTAGCTGCAGTCGCGGGTCCAATTGTCCGTTAGAGCGTGCAATGGATGGCCGCATTTGTGCTGCAGTACCATTGGCTCTTGCCGATCAACTGCCACTTCCGAGATTGTAAAGCATGGCTGGACAGGTTGTTTACTGTGTACGTAGCGCTATAGAAGAATCAGACCTTTACCTTTATAGAATATCAATGCCTGATAAACGTCAAACTAAAATGCAGTGTATTTTCTACGCAAGAAATTCACGAAATTAAGATGCAGCGAAAATGTAGTGTTTTGCAGCATAATATTTTCGATAGTCGAGTAACTAATGAGTTCACTGATAGTTGTGGAGGCGTGGTTATACAAAATTAAAATAAAGCTTTAAATAACACAAAACATGTTAAGGCACTGTATACACGAAGAAACTGTTCTTTGCCATAAACACTTTCTAGTTTCGAATAGACTAAAATTCAGTAAGCATACCAATATACAATATGACAACATCTGCAAAATACAGTATTACACTCAAACAGAAAACAAACCCAAATATATTAATTTAATACAGATGGAGCTGCAGCAAAACTGTGGACTTTAGAGTGGATTATTGTACAATTTCTTATGTACATAATTGAATATGATACAATTAAACAGTATATTTATATATACAATTACATCATAATGCGCCAATACTCTGGCAGTTCTACAATCTTCTCGTGTGCTTTTAGCACATTTTTCTGGCATGCTATAAACCTGTTAACCACCATATTCATTTTTTATAGAATAGTCAACAACCTCAGGCAACCAAATCCACCCACGTCAATACCTAAATACGTTTTTAAGACAATGTAACTATGTTGTGCTCAATAAATATATTATATGTCTATCACAAGATACATCAGAAACAACACAGCTTGGCAGTGTAAAGCCATTTCTCGTATTCACCTAATGTTTACAAAATAAGACAAGAATGACTATGCAAGGATTGTAAAGTGAAAAAGTAAACGACGCAACATCTCAAAGAGGACGGCAGACATTGTGCTCATCTGTGTAATTGATGTTAGGCCAGTAGGTGATACCACAAAGTCGTATCACATCACACGCGGCTCTAATGCCAGACTACAGTGACCTTCACAGACAAACAGCACCGACACTGCCCCTTGGCAAGTACTCGTCTCTCATCCTGCTGAGGGTAGCAGGCTGAGTTGGCCTGTGTGGACAGTTACATGCCAAGAGAGTATACCCACGAATGGTCACCCATCTCAGTGCTCACCAGGCTCAACGTAGAGAAATTGTTTATCTGTGGGATGTGATTACCATGAGGTCGAACTCAAAACGGATTGTGAAGTGGAGGGCAATAAATCCAGCAGAGGCCAAATCTGACTCTGAATTTCACTTCAGATGTGCATATTCAAAGAATAAGATGCAGTAATTCGTAGTAAATGGACAGCAAGCAACTGAGAAGTTTTACAATGTACCATGACACATGATAGGTCATCGTCTTGCTATAATCGTTTGAGTTGAGGCTTCAGGTTCCACACAACACAAAACATGGTCAATTCGGAGATGTTCTTCCCAGCCAGTGTTATCTCTTTTCACTGCTGTTGACAGTCAAACTCAAAATAAACAAAAAGAAACGATCACTGTACAAATACACATAATTAACCCTAACAAGGATATTGGCCTACTCAAAAAATGCACAAAAAGCAAATCAAAATCGACAGTTACCTGTTAAGCACTGCTCCTTAAACAAGGGGAATAAAATTAATGCTGGCTGATAGACAGTGCAAGCAACTAATTTCTTCTATTGACTCTAGTAGCAGTAAATGGTTTATCAGGATTTACTGCAGTGTAAAAAATAATACATGCAGGCAATTCACAATTTTCTATAATGACAAACACATAAAATTAGCCCCGTATGGGGACTGACGGTCGACTCTTTGCAACTGACGTTTGTGCCAACTTCAAAGTCACGTGACACAAAAAACTAGGCCGAATATAAAAATCCGGCCTGATAAAATTTAGATATTGTGCCCTAGTTTAAGAATCTGTGGTCAATTGCCAACTCCCATTGTAAATGGCGGAGGAGATAACTTTTGTAAACGGCCGGATTTCCAACTCTGAAGGGCTCATGACCTTGACCTTGGATCGGGTCATAATGCATACCGTCGTGCATCACTCGTCGACCTCTATCTACATGCCAAATTTCATCAAAATCAAAGAAACTTTTTGTGGACAGATGGACGTACGCACGTATGTACGGATAGACATTTGAGACCGGCTTTATTAGGTTGACTCTGTCAAAGAGTCGACCTAAAAAGAAACCATAAAACAGGATTAAATTCTAATGCAAACCACAACAATAACAGAACAATAATAGCATCGACAGAAGATCAGAATGCAGAAAAGCAGTATTAAATACTTCTGATGTCAGTGTCAACTAGTCAGATATCACTGTCCGATAAACTGCTGATGCAACCAACAAAATCCGTTATGCAGACAAATGCCAACAAATCCAACATAAACACTGGATGACCACTCTCCAGAAACTCTAAAATTCGATGACATTTCCATAATGGTTTGCAGCACTCCTACCCATGTTGTGGTCACCTATGTCATGCACATGTTATTATTTCAATCGTGGGAGCAGTAACGAAGTATTGTAATGAGCACACTATCTGTGTGTCTGTCTGTCCATGAGCATATCTCCCGAACCACACGCACGACCTTTACCAAATGTTTCGCAAATGTTGCCTATTGCCGTGGCTTGGTCCTCCTCTGGCAGGGTGACGCAAGCCCAGCAAAATGGGCAATTTTGGGGGTTTTTTTCCCAATGACAATGCATTGTATGGGCCATATAGTGGTATGAATTTCACTACGTAAGGACTGATTTCACTTAAATTTACTTATTTGCCATAAAATTAAACAGAATTCAGTTTCCTATTATTAAATAGAATAATTGTGACTATTTCGAAATTACTCGCAAGCTAAACTAAAAGAAAAACGGAGAAACTTGATGATTAATGGGAAGAGTAACGGAAACACGACGCCGTTACTACGGTAACGTGTACATTGCGAAAGAAAAAATATATAGTAATGGACGTAGGAAAACTAAGTTAATTTAGCATTAATGGGACTTAGGTTAAGGAAGTCTGATATCTGTGATTGCCTTGTTTTCATTGTTGCCAGTACACACTGGATGTCAGAGCATATTTTATGGAAATGTTCACAATTTAATAAGCAGCAAAATCCTTACAATCCTCAGTACAGGCGAAATACAACCCTCTACAGTCTGCTATGCACCGGTGTAGCCAGGGTGGCCACAACTTTTGGGGGGAATTCAAGGACTTTCAACTACGTTTTCCAGAGCTATTCGAGCGAATGTTTCACCATGTTAGACAGTGTTCATGGCATCATAATCAAGGACTTTCCAGGACCTTTTACGTAAAATTCCAAAACTTTCAAGGCCCTATTCTGTTTTCAAGGACTTTCCAGGCCCTGTAAAATTTTTACTTATTTAACGACTTTCAAGGCCTTGTGGCCCCAAATGTGACGTTAACAATAAACCGTTTTTCCCGACGAGATTTTTTACTGGCACTTTCCTGACTTTAGTCAGTTCCTCGATATTTCCCTGACAGCTGTCAAATTCCCCGATTGCTAGACAAGTGGTCACCCAGTAAACATCAACGGGTTACTGATGTAAAATGAAACAATCGCATCGCTGAACTTTGCATGTTTCTTGCGACAAAATAGGAAGTTGTTGTATCACCGAAGAAATTCTGACTCATCTACAGTTAGCGCAGACGTGTTCTCTGTGCCCTGATCCTCGTCCAGGCTGGCAAGATTGCCCCACAGCAATATCTGCTGACCTACATCAAACAAAAACAATGGCTGCATGAGCACACTACAAACACAACTGGTTAACAGTTGTCGTATAGGTCAACCTGTGCTAGCGGCATCCTCAAATAAGTACTATGGGATTTTGTGGGGGCAAAGGTTCACCTTGCAGGTGGCAACCTGCATATTTGGATCAGGAAAAGAAGCAAGTCTTGCTAGAGTTCTCTTCGACGGTGTTACCTACTAGTTAGTGATGGAAAAATCGATTCACCTGACTGAATCAATTCACATGCCGAATCAAATAAATAATTTTCAATTCCGCATTTTATTACTATATCATTAGATCATAACAAAAGTATCAGTAAACTGTCTACTATACAGATGCCAAAGACAGATTAAAAACTATAAACTCGATTTGCAAAGTTAGCAAAATAATGTGGCACATATATAATTACAAAATCAAGCCCACTATAATTATACAGAATTGCTTCAGCTGTTGAAAATATTACGGTTTCACCAATGAAATGAGCTCAGTTGCAGTTCACTTACCAAACACTGCAAATTTACCACAGAGAACTGAACTGAATCAAATCAAATTATTTTCTTCTCTGGTAAATCACCCATCACTATTATCTACCCTGTCTCCGTTACATAAATACTGCTGCTGCTACTAATACTACTACTAATATATGCATTTCCATCCTGCTGTAAGTCATATATTCAGAGGTGGTGAATACTTGCTGTATAAAATCTTAGTGTACGACTAGAGACAACAAACCAGTCTGACAAACTGTTTTTCTTGCTAAAAAGTCTGGCAAATGGCACAGCATGCATTGCCATCATTGAAAGTTGATGGATTAAAAAAGGATGACTCACCAGTGCTGTCTAGCCTTTCAGACGCATCAACAGCGTGACTATAGAACATGTAATAATGTCCGTTGTTGCAAGCATCAAGGCAAGGCCGGCAAGGAATGGCAACTGCATAGCCTATTATATTGCCGCTGTAATATACACAATGCATAGCAATCTCACAGCTACTGCAACATTCTTATTATGTCATTCAGTGAAACCATTAGAGGTCTCTTGTTATAAAGGTCAACGTTCATTGCCAAAGACTCCACATTACATAAGCACAAAATAAATATATAAAATCAGTGTTAATCTGCAGTCGCTTAAGACTCACAAATATTGACATATACTAATTATTCAAAGCAATGGATTCAGTGGTTATTCTTTTATCACTTCGGTTCCGGCGTCTGTCACAGACGTCATGACAACATCAGAAATAAAGAGCTGCCACTGAAGTGACAAATGCTGTAATTTTTGGAAAAATGGCCCACCGTGGTTTTCCATAACTAGCTAAAAGGACCCTTACAATCATTCAAGGTCATCGACACTGACATGTTTTGACAGTCGATATGTGACATCCTATTGGTGTTCTACTGTTGCCTCAATTTGGTGTGAAGATACTCGAGTGGTGTAACCATCAGTGTGTGAAATGTGTGACCATATCTTCAGCCACTGTAACAGGGCTTAGTATATAAACAATAAACAGTCAGACGGATGAAATAATATAATTATCACAACATTACCACATTCATTATCAAGACAAATATACAATGTCACTCATAATTCCAGGCACTTGCAGCTACTATGGCCTGAAGTAATGAATAAATTTAGCATCTACTGCCAAAAAATCTGTTGATATTTGTCATGTCTTACCAGATTAAGCATGCAACGTCTTTAATTATACATCGGCATTTTCCGGTCTTGAATGGTTCATTAACCAGTGCTGTATGACTGCAATAGAAAACAATAATGTATTCACATGAAGTAAGTTATAGAGAGTACAAAATATCTATTTTTGGCTTTAAGAGTCTCAAGTTCATCACGTTTTCAGCAAACTTAGCTTAAACAAGTTTGTCAGTCTTCCGGACAGCCCTATATGCCAATCCCACGCGTGGCCCATGCGCACGCCCACGTCGATCATGCCATGGCTCCCCAGTGCGGGCAACACAACCAATTAGTCCGATGATGGGCTTCTGGGGGAGCAAAGTTCCCCAAAATGAAAGATTCCCTGCCCAGGATGCCGAAGAAGCACTGTGCAAAATTTGACGCCGCTAGCTTTATCCTAGGTGGAGAAATCCGTAACCGTACAAACACAAAAACAAACAAAAAACAGTAACCGATATATCCACACCTTGCCTATCGGCATGTGTGGATAATAAGCAATAATAACATCTTTAAGTTATGACCTTATAGTTCTAGCATAACAGCCATAAGCATTTTGTAAGCCTACTGCACAGTAATAACTGTAGCCATGGTTAAATGATGTCCGTTGACTGGGGCAGCGATGTCTATTGTTCACTCCCGGCAAGAGACTGCCAACAGACAGCAATGGAGAAGCACATGATCGAAAGCAATCGACCGCCATTGAATACGTTTCAACGTGTCCGAATGCATGCAAATGCGAAGAGGGTCTCACAAATCTAGCATTGATACATGTATAATGTTTGAACATTGTCGATGGCGCATGCACGTCCTATGACGTGCGTAGACCAACACACATCGCACATCTAGCAATGCCAGATTTTTGAGACCATTCCCCGCAATGCGGTCGACTGCGTCAGTGAGAACGCTCTTTTAGCTTCACACAGCGGCGCCGCTGACTCACTTACACAGCCTGCACTCAATAGTCAATAACATAACTAACAATATAATCCTTCATGCTATCATGCAGACGGTGCGTCACTAAATGGACACGCCCAGCCACCCACATATCATGCCCACTATAGGCCTACAGTTTCATCGATGGATGCCGAGACACATACGACGCACTTTGATAGACGCGCTGTGCCTGGCTTAGAAGTATAATGTAAATGTATTGCTGGCTGTGATCTTATCAGCAGTATTACGGCCAATATCGTTCGTCGGGAGGCCAAAACTTCGCGATGGTAATGTGTAAAGATGTTTACATAACATTGCAATGCCGATGTAGATGCCAATTATTGTCCCAGAACTACTCAATACACGGACATACTGTAGCAAATGATACAGTAACTAAACTACAGCAACTACTCATAACTGCTGTTTGCAGTGACCACATCATGTCAGTTCTTAGTGAAGTAAATGTAACTTACAGAGAGGCTGGTTCATCGGTTGAAAACAGTTCAACGGAGTTGTCTGCAAGAAGGATTGCCTTCATACCCCGCATGCACACACAGTTTCCACAGAATCGACAGTTCAGCTTCATCACGTATTTCTTGCGAAAACTTGGATGAAGTAGCTTCCGAGGCATTGCAAGTGGACGTGAGCTGCAAAACGCAGTACAGTAAAACATCCAGAAATCGTAAGTATCATATGAAAGGCAATGCAAAATAGTGGCATGATAATAATAATAATAATAATAAAGATATTTGTATAGCGCCATAGGGTCGTAACTTCAGAGGCGCTTGGGCCAGGTAGTGTGTTAGTGATAAGTAGGAGTATGAGAGAAAGCCTGAGAGAAGAGGTGAGTCTTTAGCCTAGATTTAAAAGAGGTTACAGTGTCACTGTCGAGAACTGTCTTTGGCAGCGAGTTCCAGATGGCTGGTGCTGTGCTGCGGAATGCGCGCTTTGCGATTGTTGTCTTGGTGAACGGTCGGCACAGCGCCGGAGTGGCCGATGGTCGTCGTTGATTTTATTTTATATGTATTTCTTAGTTAAGGATGCATGCTCTTTTTTGTCGTATTTGATTTAGTTTTGTCTTGCAGTGTGATAGTTATTTCCTCCTGTTGTAGGCGTTAGCATAATAATTTAAATGAGCCTCTCGATCCCTTTCCCTTTTTGGATGGCTGCTGAACAAAAAGGCGGCCAGGGTTGAGGTTAATCTATCGCTGGCCTACCTTCATTGGGTAGGGATAGCTCTCCACCCGACCTTTTGTCACTGATATAGCCAGCCATATTTGTGCTGAAAAGACGTTGAATTCCAACTAACTAACGGGTAGTCTGCGTAATTTGCCGCACGGAACTATATACTATAACTGAACCAGAAGAAGTCAGCACTCACAAGAGTGCAAAATACAAACCAGCACAGTTTTTCGTGTCTCGTGACCTAAATTGTGTTGAAAGCGCCATTAAACTGCAACCAACCAAGAACCAACCAAACAACCAACCAGCCTCGTGACCTTGACCTTTTGACCCCAAATAAATGGCTTTACAGGACTCATCCGGGAACATTTTGATATCACGTTTGAGATATTGTGCGGAAAAACAGACAGAAAAAAGCTGGTGAAAACTACATCATCCGCCGTGACTGCAGCTGTCGGTGTGGGTCAAAATAATGACAGAGATCTAACATGAAAAACCGATAAGCACAGAAGTGCCACTCGGAATCACGGAATTCTAGGGCATGACGGAGGTTTTGAGGGAAGCAGGCAGTCTAGCATGGGAAGAAAGTATTTTTGTATTTCTGTGATGTTCAATATACTGCAGTTTCTTTTATTTTAAATGAAAAATTCGGTTATAATGTGTTTTTTTCATTTTTCGGTTGCAATTGTAATTGCTACCTTTTGTTTTACCCGTCATTTTCCGTTATTACCACAGGTGTCGCCGGGATTCCAGAGGTATTTCTTTGATTTGCCATTATTCACATTCTTGAGTAAGTAAATTTATGTTACACAGAAATGTTTATGCTTTAAAAGTTTAACACTGAAAGTGTGTTTAATTCTGTAAGCAATCAAAAGTTTTATGATATGTGCATTTGTGGACACACACCTTAAACCGTTGCTGTCGCTTATGAGTAATCCAGCATGGCATGTTTTGCTTCCAGTGTGTATTAGAAACTTAATGTTGTTATTTAGAAAATTCTGTTTTTTTTTCTGCAGATCACAGTGGACAGAGATCTTTCATAGCACAGTCAAGTATGTTACCACTGGAGTGGTCCAGTGGTAACATGGTTGACTGTGCTGTGAAAGATCTCAGGTTCGAATCTCACCACCCGCAGTGTGTTTGTCACGACTGCCACCGCAGTATACAGCCTTGGGCATGGGCTGCGCATCCTTACGTCCACAGTGCTTAGGCCGACTCAGCCTTTCACTCTCGTCGGATGGTAAAATGAGTATCTGCAGTCAGGCTGAGTAATAATAACAAATGGTAATGGCAGATGCGGATGGTAGCAGCCTCTTTTGATGAACTTAAATCCAAGCTGGTTGGTTTGGTCTGGGGTTAGCAGCCACACGGCGCTTAGTCTGCATTTGTCAGATGAACTGAGTGAACTGCTTTGCCATGATGACAGCACCATAAACATTATCATGGCTGTTGTTATTGTTTTTACTAGGTTGACTCTTCCGAGTTGACCTAATAACATTAGTGGGTCTCAAATGTCCGTCCGTACGTCCGTACGTCCACAAAAACTTTTTTCGATTTTAATTAAATTTGGTATGTAGGTACAGGTCGACGACTGATGCATGATGGTATGCAGTATGACCCGATCCAAGGTCAAGGTCAAGGTCACGAGCCCATGAAAGTCGGAAATTCGACCATTTTCAAGGGCTATTTCCTCCCCCATTTATAATGAGGGCTGGCAAATGACCACGGATTCTTAAATTAGGGGGCAATACCTAAAACTTGTCTGGCCGGAATTTTGATTTTTATCCTAGTTTTTGTGTCACGTGACTTTGAAGTTGGCAGTAAGTAGGAGTCGACCGTCAGTTCCGTACGGGGCTAATTTTTATTAATCACTTGAACAGTTGAAATGGTTTTTCCAGCTTCGACTGCATTAAAAGAGGTGTTCCGATTCATGTGCCGAAGATCACTTCCCACGGCCGAGTTCACGTGTGGAATCCGCAGCTAAAGTTCAACGTAAGCAGTACGGGTCGGGTCAGTATGGGTCGTTGCATTCTTCTGAGTGCTGGCTTCTTCTACAGCGTTTGTAGCGAAAGATAAAGATACAAGTTGCCATACTCCGCGTGGAGCCCATCTCCCTTACTCAGGCCTTGAGCATGCAGCTGGTTGGACCACTCGTGCCGGACCTACGGTTATCTTCCCAGCGGCAGAGCGTCACCGCCCACTGACCAGTACCAAATTATGCCGCTTGGTGCCAGGACACAAGGGTTTGAACAACTTTCCCAGTGTTGTTTCCGAGTCAGGAGTGGAGCCTGTGACTTTTTGGTGGCAACCGACCCGTTGTGCCTCTAGGCCGATGAGGTCTGTGTGGCTGTCAGTGTTGGTACATTACATTACCGGTACATTACATAGAAATTATTTAAAGTCGCCTATGGTTAA
>Ga0209363_1001775_pt1 | contig 10722 bp, 10 predicted proteins | sample WorMetexBAHAMAS3_FD_187385 | JGI IMG/M metagenome (GOLD analysis project Ga0209363, IMG submission 187385) | Marine gutless worms symbiont microbial communities from Max Planck institute for Marine Microbiology, Germany - Inanidrilus exumae... | ecosystem: Host-associated > Annelida > Digestive... | reverse complement strand
GAAACTCTGCGCCGCCGTGCCGATCACAAATTGTCGGCGGCGGCGGCGTTCGGAGCGCCAATGACTTTTTACCGGTGGCGGTGGCGGGATCATAAATTGGCGCGGCCGGCGCGGCATAGGAGCTCTAATTTAGCGCCCCCGTATGGGTGACTGCATTGGTATTCAGGCACACAGACACATACAGGGCTGTAGCATATAGCGCACTAGCATAGCGTCGCGCGGTAATAAATAGCCGAGTAAGTAACGGACTAACATTTACTTCACTGTATCACTGTTCACTGTTATTTATGACGAGGATAACTTACATTTTGTCCGGCAACTGAACTGAACTGGCAGTTCAATTTAGTTCAGTCGCCACAGTGTGAACGGGCCTTTAAACTGAGTTGCTTACAAGCAGTATCAGTAGACACAGGAGCCAATTTTATGAGCGTCGAGTAGACAAAGTACTGTGACCAATAATACTTGTGAATTCAAAATATTTAAATGTCGATAACCTTGTTGATAGTAAGCTGGTTTGGCTGAACGGCAACGAAATCGTGCAGCACGAGAGCTTGAACTTCGCTCTTGAACTTGCGCTCATTACTCGGTGTATCTTGTTTTATCTGTGATCAAGAAAGCAAAATGAACGCTCAATGCATATCTGTTGTAATTTGTAGGACAGGTGCAGATTCAGGGTCATGTGACCGCCACTTGACACAAATTGCCCACAAAAATTGCCAAAATGATATATTCCGTTAACATCAAATGCACGCACCTGTCCGCCGTGGAAACAGGCCAACTCTACGCATGAAGTTTTTTAGAACACCTAGTGACCTAGCTGTTGCTGTCTTAATGCTTGGTTTGATGCTCTTAGCAGTTGCGACAGCTACGTGTGTGTCGTGTGTATCAATACAAGTGGCTACAAATAGAAAGATTCATTATTAGGCCGCAGAGACGCGGTCTGTTGCTAAAGACGGACGGAGTAGCATGGTCTGTCTGTGTGTCTGTCTCTCTGTTGGTCATGTTCGTGAGTCCTGCAAAAACGGCTGAACCGATCCAGATGCGGTTTGGAGGCTGACTCGCGTGGGCCCAAAGAACAGTGTATTAGACGGGGTCGAGATCACCAACGGGAAGCGGCAATTTTGGGGGTTGTTCAGTCCAAACGCATTGAGAGTCTGCTGCGGTGTACGCAGCGAAAGGTATCATTCAATCGTCAATAACGGCACGACATGCAATGCGGCCTTTCGTCGAATTATGTTGTCGTTTACTCTCAGATTCATTTTAATCCGTTCTCACAGTCCTGCAAATTAGCACACTGAAGATAGCTGACTGGCAGCCAAATATAACTGAGAGCAAAGTTTAGTTGTGAATTTAGATTTTGCTGGATGTGTAAATGTCACTGTTGTAGCGTGATGCTTTATTCAATAAACCAAATATTGTCTTCACGTGTAGTACCTCTATATAGCTGCTTGGGATGAGCCCAACTTTGCCTTTGAATTTAGCTTCAAACCAGTTTGGATCAACGCGCCTGATAACATTGATAGTGTCACCTTTGTTGAAAGACAATTCCCTGATGTACAAAATAACCAGCAACAAATAATATTATTTAGACACGTCTCAACATAAACGTTTTACGTTTACTCAAAAGTTTTACTGGTATACTAAAGTCATGTGCAACTACTCACTGACAAGCAATAATGCAATTATAATGAATTCCAAAACGTCGAACTGATATAATCTATAACATGTGCTTGTTTGTCAACAATACACAAAACACTGAAAGACTGTATGGCACACGATCTTGTAGATGCACTGCACTGTTTAACCAAGGTGTTCTTAGATTTGATGGCATGAAAACAAAAATTGAAAAATTAGAAGCCATAAGCGTCGTCGAGTCGTTGCAACACCCGCAAGATGGTCAGCTATATACACACGCCCTATTTTTATTTAATTTCGGGACTCCTTCACCACACGCCGTCCAGGAAAAATTTCACGTGCGTGCTCTTCACTGCCAAAGTTTATCTTGGGGGCAAAACGCGGAAAACCGTGATTTTGGTGATCCTATGCCAACCCCCATTGCCGATCGGGGCCATATTTGACACGCAACAGTGGTACCATGGTGTACTATTCCATGCCAAATTTTCACCTTGATCGGTATGTATACCGACATATATGCCCATATATAATCACGCAAATTTGAACAATTTTGAAGTTTCTGGAGCTCCAGTGCCTAGCCCCTTTTACTTGCGAGGGTGGACCCGTAGACGACGCTTACACAACAAAATCTGGATTGGTTTATTGTGTCGCTGTTAAGGGGCGAAAAAACAAATTTGACAGCATTTTCAACTTCAACATCCTGCGATAGCGCCACCTTACGACGCAGAGACAAAGCTGAATGCGAGTGCACAACTACCACCTTTTCCATATCAATGATATTCAAATCATTTCCATACTCAGACACCTTCATGGCGAAGTCGGTAGCACAAATTCTATCATTCGAGAGCGCGACGGAATAAAACCTAACAAAAAAGAAACTAGAAACCATAAGCAGCGACCCCTAGTCGCTGCCAAACTTGCAGGATTGCCAGCTACACGCCTCACTTTTTAGATTCTGGGGAATCCTTTACCCGCTCAGCACCCAGGTTCATGTGACCTCTTTAATTTTGTGGAAATAACTGATAATGTCCGGAAACAGTGCAAGATATTTGGAATTGAAGAGTAATATGAAATCGTATACATGTGTGTAATACTGATTGGCATCAATACCAATGACCTTAATTAACCTTGACGATCACGTTTGCTGTTTGGAACCTTTCTGACTCACATACATGTATCTTGGAAAATATAGAATGTATTAGGCTTAGATATGCTTACACGTGAATCGATGAGTGCAAGTAGCTTGTAATTTCAACTGTCTTGTCAAAAACAAAGGATTTTTCAAGACATAGGCAGTCTCATACGCCGTATAGCTGATATTATCTCAGTAACGGTGCAAGATAGAGACGTTGTTACTACCGACCACTCTAATAGAAAGGGATATATATATATATATGGTCTACCGAACAGCGGCAATTCAAGTCGCTCAAGGTCATCGGAATTGCCGCTGACCTTGAGCGACCTCCACGGTCATTCACCCACTGCGAGCCTTTTTCAACTGGGAGATTTCGTACATGTGTGCAGCAGTTGTTAAGATTTCATCTGAGGTTTCGCGCGGTCCATCTGCGACAGCTGAGCTACTTGTTTGTAATGTGGGACTCATGACATTAAAAACATAGTAGCCAACTTTTATTATCAAGTGTGCTACGGGTACAGGACGCCCTTTTAAGTGCTGAACTACGGGTGAACGGTATAAATGGGGACAAAGTATGTAATCTAGTGGGTCAATAAAGGACAACCTTGAGAACCTTGATTTAACCAAAGTCCAAAGGTACGTGTTTAAACCTAACTAAAACGTACCATACTTCTCTTATATGGATGATATTATGACTAGCATTACAACAGAAGATGACAATCCAGACATAATTCGTCAGATGGGTTTGCTCTACGCCAGAACAAATATGCTGATTCGGAAGTTTAGCAAATGTGATATTAATGTCAAATTGTGTATCTTTCGAGCTTATTGCACACAGTTCTATGGTTGCTCAACTTGGAAGAGATTTAAGGTAACTGTAATTCGTCGCTTTTATACCTTAAATGTATAAATATGAGTTTCTTTGGTTTTGAACGTCGATAGCACATAAATTTACGATTGAAACTAACACTGACATTAAGGCGTGTATTCGAAATATTCATACCTGGAGTTTCTCGTCGTAAACGAGAAGAGAGCTCGCGCGACGCCAAGTGTCTGGTGATCGTCTCCAGCAGGTTCAAGAAATGGAGAATCTACCTCACTCCGCGGCTGGTGAACAGCACTTACCAACTTCTGTCTGAACTTTGTCGGTGTGCTGAGTATAAATATTAGGACTATAGTTATCATTATCAACATTATCAACACAAGAATTTGGAATACCGAATAAGCTTACACTCCAAAAATATAAACGTAAAAGCAAAATATGACTTAGTACAAGACTTAAGAGCAAAATACAGCATTTAGAACAAAGTTTGATTACAGTTGCTTAAAATATGTTTTCAAGAAACTGAAAAAAATATTTTATCTGCAGTTTTGCATGAAAGAAAGTCATTTCTATAAGAAAGTAAGTAAGTAAGTATATTAATGTCGTGGCATATGACAATGCTAAATTTCAGAATTATACGGCCTAAGTGCAAAACATAGAACATAAAATACACTATTTCTTGTTAGTTTGCTGGTTCTTTAGTTAGTTAGCAAAAATATTTCTAAGGCGTAAATGAGCAGTCACAGTGGGCCAACTAATAACCACATAGGAATGTCTTAATCTGTTGTTACGTATGGCGTACTTATGCTATTACGCATGTAATCAAATTCGTTCCCACGCTTTCAACAACAGCTTCTCTTTGACAACGACCTGTTACTGTGTTTTGGTTTTGTCGGCGCGTCCGGCTTGCGTTCGACAGCCTGTCGTGTTGCTCTAGCAATATTATTCGATGGATGAACTTCCTGTTGGTCACGTATTGAGTATAGCTCTTTTAACCTGTGTAACACAACGAAAATCGCCTGATCATAAATAATATGCCCCACTGTCATACTTCTAGTATAATTCTGCTTAAATATCACAATGCAAAACACACTCCTCGTAAGACCTCATTCGAGGTTGCACTGGCCAGTGTAGCACAATGAAAAAGGTAAAGGTAAAGGTAAAGGTAAAGGTCGAATTCTTTTATAGCGCTACTTACAGCGGCAATACCAGCCGCGCTGTACAATCGTAGGAAGTGGCAGTTGATTGGCAAGAGCCAATGGTGCTGCAGCGCAAATTGCGGCCATCCACTGAACGCGTTAACGTACAATTAGACCCGCGGCATGCAGCTAGCAAACACACCACCGCTCCAATCAACCGCACCAGGCCTTCACCCCGTAAGCTTTCACCAGATGGCGCAGCCCGTGCGCGGAAACACACATCCGATTACAGCTTACTACTCAGTTTATCGACCTCGAAAGGATGAAAGGCTGAGTTGACCTGGTCGGCTGGTTACATACCGAAATAAAGTGCCGCTTCCGGGAATCGAACCCGTACACGTCACCCATTCCAGTACTAACCGGGCTCGACGTAGAGTAACTTCGTTGATACGACCAACGCCGTTACCACTACGCCACGCCGCCAACCTGACTATTTACCTGAACATGACTATTGACCAACAAATTGCGTAAGTGTTGTGTGCTGTCCTCTGGCGATTTTGAATGTACACGTCACCTCATAATGTTCATCCGTAGCGGAAAAGGAACATTTTCCTGTGACCTTGAACTATGGCCTATGACCTTGACCTTTGAAACTGACATAGATAGAGTTAAGATAAACCAGCATGCCAAACACCTAGGTCTCAGATCATTTCAGAGGGCATGCCGATGGACACAAACAGTGACATACTCACCAGACCGACTGCTAAACCTGGACCACTAAAGTGATCAGTAAGAAGCAAAAATTGAAAATCGACAGCTGACCTTTCATTCTCCAGTTGATCAGCTAAACGGAGCCAATAATCGTCAGTCAGCAGGCTGCTGTCTTCCGGCTTCACAATCCGACACGGCTGTTGAAGTGAAGCTTTCCTATAACGAGAACAGATCTTCGTTAACACAGCTAACTTACAACGCTGGAAAACGCTGCCTATAATGTTTGCTACCAGCCATAAAGCTATATGTATACCAATTAATAGTACAGCGGAATTGACAGCCAAACATCTGACTCATGATGGTCAACAAGATGCAGTCGGAGACGGCAGACTTCGCCCTCGATGCCGCCACCTGACGAACTCGACGAAACATACGCGTCGTCCGTTGATCCTGGCTCATTTGCTCCGCTATGTGAATATATGATGTCATCCGCAAAACCGGAAACACATAACATATTGCACTGCCGTCAGATGACGATCGAGCCACGGTCACTGGTAACATGCACAGAAAATTTGGTAAAATTTGGACCTGTGGTTTTTGAGATATGCGAGCGGACAGACAGACAGACAGACAGACACGCTGATCGCAGTACTTCGCAGTCGCACACCTACCAAAGCGAAGTAACAAGAGTCTCCGCTGCGGCTGACAGACCCGCGAGATGCAGGGGCTCAGAGCATGTTAAATATTCCGTATCACATCATAATGGCAATCAAACCATTTCTTCTACTCGGCCTAGCTGCTGAAAACAGATCTTGACGGTGGGTGTGATCAACAGTTGTCCGACGACCATCAGACGTTTATGACACTCACCGACGAACTAAGTCGATAGCGCCTGAGACGATCAGCCAATCCAAAGATATGGTTACGGTGGCTTTTACAATGAAGAGAAACTGAAGCCACCAAACTTAAATGGTTCACGTGACCTAACCACGCCCCTTTCATGAGATGGTTTGTCATCCTTTGGCTAGCACTTGCTACCGTCCACCTAACTATCAAATTTGAAGTCTCTAACTCCACACACTACGAAAATATGAGAAAAGGATACAAAATATCGAAAATGGGGTGGTTTGGGGTAGTTATGGTAACTCACGGTCACTGGAAATAGCACCATTTCTGAGATATGGCGAGATATTGGTCGAAAATCGCTGTTCGAACCTACCTCACCTCTATTTGGCGCCCCGTTGGGGGTGACCCCGTCGGAATTTCGCAGAGATTTTTGGCAACAGAAAACTAGAGTCATTGGGCTATAGTACGGCGTTGTTTGCGTGATCTTACCTTTGGCCGTTTTGGTAAAATACTGGTGTGTGACAGACGGACGGACAGACAGACGGACAGACACACGACGACAGCATATACCGCGCTAGCATGTCGTTGCGCGGTAAAAATCAAACCCAGTAGCAAGAGGACCGAAGACATCGGTCAGAAAGTCACACAACAAACTGTAATTACGCCCACTACAAGGTATCACACTTATGCGCTCTGCTTCTCTTCCGTTATCTACACAGTATCCGGTTTAGACACACGCATATCCCAAACCGGCACTGGCTATCTGGGCACATTATACTGCTACCGCTGTCTCCCGAAAGATTAGCCAACGGCGCTGCTATTGCTGCAAAGCCTACCGCCCACTGCAACGGCCAGGCTCCGTCTAGCGTTATATAGCAAATAATGGGTGGAATAAAAGTAACAAATGGTCAAGCAATTTGACGAGAGGCCGCATCGCAGTGACCGTATGTGTTTGATACCGAAAGTAAGATAATATTACCATGCTTTTTAAGGGTGCGGACAACTTCCTAAATTGCCCCTTTCCCTTGGGCCCCATCTAATACGTGGTTCCTTGGGCCCACCCGAGTCTTCTTCCCAAACGGCATCTCGATTGGTTCAGCCTTTTTTGCACAGCTCACGGTAAAGTGAGCCATTACTTTACAATGGGGCGCCATTTTCTTCCACAAAAATTGCCCCTTCCCCTAGGGGGTCGGGTCTCCATCTAATACATGGTACCCACTGCCCACCCGAGTCACCACTCCAAACGGCATATCGAGCTGTTCAGTCGTTTTTGCGAGACTCACGAACGTGACCAGCAAACAGACAGAGCGAGCAAGCAACCGACCACGCTACTCGACGTGCGTAGCAATAAGCCGCTATCGCTAAATGATGCGATGCGGCCTATTAACGCTGTTCAATAGTTACTTGCAAATCTTCAGTCTGAAAAAGATCAAACAACAGCGTCAGACCACATCAGACGTTTGCATTGGTATCTACTAAAAGACGGCATTCAATCAAACAAGAGGCGACAAGAGTACAAGGAAACAATGCGATTGAACAATACATACGTCGGCGTTGACGATCTGTTAGTATGACCACTGTCATCGGAAGAAACATAACTTCGTTTGCTAAGCGGCTTCATATCCTAGCAAAAGAACACAAACATGGCAAATTCTTAGTGGTGTCATGATAATTAGTCGGCTTTTTTTAAACAATCGTCTATACGAGGTCATGTCAAAATTCTAAAATACTTCAAAAAACTCTAAACATCTTACGAGTTCCATTTTGCGAATCATCTGTCGTACTGTGTCGGGCGGAATTTCAACGTCAGAATCCACGTGATTGCTGGCTGCTTCCGACTGATCTGCATTCACGCACACATACGCCACACACTGATTACCCACGCCGACGGCGACTGCAGTCGCGGGGTAACCTCGTTTCTCTCTCTGTTTTTTGCATGATGTCTCAAAAACAGATGCAGCTAGGATCTCCAAACTTGTCACAGAAATGTCCCACGGTGAGTACTGAATACCGTTTATTTTGGGGGTCAAAGGCCAAAGGTCAAAGTCACGACCAAGTCACAAAAATATTGCCGGTGTAGGTCTTTGCCCTCATGCGAGTACTGGCTTCTTCTAATTCAAAGGCTATTTTTAAGGTGAATGCCGGTCATCGATGACAGCGAAAAAATCACGATGTGACAACTGCGATATGAGGTTGGTCGGAAAAAAAATGCCTGGGACAACCAGCGACCTGAATGGTCGATATTTTTCAAACAGGGCTCTCTAGAAACGACTGTTATTGAGTATATTGACTCTATTTTCTCATCTCTTTCCATTGTTCTAACTCTAGTCACAATTTTATGGGTATTATGTTTATTAGCGATTGACACCTTTTATTAAAAAAAATTATGATGATGATGATGATGAGAAGCAGGAAGAGGAGGAGGAGGAGGAGAGAGCTGCCACAGCGTCACAGCAAATAAGACGCTGTACTAACTCGACGGCTTAGCGGCGCTCGGACGACACGCCGATGTGACTGAAACTTGCAGCTTGGGAACCTTGGTCATCTGCTGGTTCTTGTTACCGATGACGCCATCAACCCTGCGTGTCGGCGCCACATCTTTGTCGCTGCTGCTGCTGCTGCTCTTCCTGCTGCAACCCAGCGAAAAAATCACAAACAATACAGCCAGCCAAACCCAAAGAAGCCCGCAAAACGGTGGTGATGCTTACGAAACTGCGTAGTCACATCCTTGTCTCATTCTCCTAAATATTTATGGCAAAACTTAATAAGTAACTTAACATGCGCATGCAATGTGACTTGAAGAATAAAATACCACCAAGGTGCCACAAAATACCATAAACTTTTCAATGTACAGAACATTACTGTATCACAGCTTAATAAAGTGACAGCAACAACGCAAATGCCATTTTTCGAATTTTTAGGTCGACTCCTCCGAGTTGACCTAATAAAGTGGGTCTCAAATGTCCACCCGCCCGCCCGTCCGTCCATACGTCCGTCCGTACGTCCGTCCACAAAACGTGTCTCCGATCTCAATGAAATTTTCGACGAGTGATGCATGAAGGTATGCAGTATAAACCTATCCAAGGTCAAGGTCAAGGTCACGAGCCCTTGAAAGTCGGAAATTCGACCATTTTCGAAGGCTATCTCCTCCCCCATTTATAATGGGAGTTGGCAAATGACCACTGATTCTTAAATTAGGGCACAATACCTAAAGCTTATAGGGGACGAATTTTTGATTTTTTGTGCTAGTTTTTGTGTCACGTGACATTGAATTTGGCAGTAAGTAGGAGTCGACCGCCAGTCCCGTATGGGGCTAATTTTTAGTACCCGGTATCATTCTTACTTGACACTGGTGTGGCTTCTGGCTCCTCTTTCTAGAGCGAACAAGTTTTGTGTTATAAGATATCAGTAAGCATTATTTTTGTAAACGTTAAGCAAATGCTCTATATTTAACACAAAATGATTCGTGAAAGATCTAAGACACGGCAGTATGCGGCAAATTTGGTAAAATATAGAGAAAACAATTCGTTTCCGTAAACACTGATAGAAACGAAAAGGAAACGTGTCGAAAACCACATCTTAACAGCAGCAGAACAACGCAGTCGATTTATTCAGCAAATTGCGATTGTCTTACGACGACTTGACTTTTATGCTCAACGGCGGCCGCTTAGCGATAACGTTCTTCTCTGTATCAGACACGATGGCGTCGTACAGACTGAATTCTACAAACACACAATACTACAAATCAATTACTGAGCCACCATCTGTTTTATAACGGTAAACGTAGAGGATATATGCATAAAAAGGCATGCAAGCGATACATGTATTTACGACAGAATTATACCCGGCTCTTTCGACGATTTGTGCAATGTTGAGAACACTTGCCGATACCATTCCTTGTAGCTCTGTTCATCCTACAAAAGAATAAATCAGAAATTAACTAGAAAGCGGGGCAAAGCTTAATGTGTAGCCCGCCCGAGCCCAAAAAAGTCTCGCTGGACACGTACACATGCCCAAATGAGCAGAATGTACGTAGAATGTCAGGTACTATTAATATTTGTGTACTTTGTAGTTAAGCAGGCAGCTGTAGTCCGCGATGATCAAAGTGCGCCAGTAATATGTGAGTGCTGCATAAAGACAAGACGCTTCGCTATTGCAGAGAGACCACGCCACGCACTAGCTATGTCAATAAAGAAGCAGCTCCTAAAGAAGCGCGGGCTGGACATAGAAGTGATGAATAATTACCGGCCAATCTCCGATCTCACTACCGTCTCGAAATTACTGGAACGGCTGGTACTGAGCAGAATTCGGCCCCACTTGACCCAGTCACCGAGCTTCTCGCACCTACAGTCAGCTTACCTTCGTGGTCGCTCCACCGAGACGGCTCTCCAGCAAGTTCTGGACAGCGTCTTCACTGCAGCCATCAGCAAGCG
>Ga0209363_1001774_pt1 | contig 10723 bp, 5 predicted proteins | sample WorMetexBAHAMAS3_FD_187385 | JGI IMG/M metagenome (GOLD analysis project Ga0209363, IMG submission 187385) | Marine gutless worms symbiont microbial communities from Max Planck institute for Marine Microbiology, Germany - Inanidrilus exumae... | ecosystem: Host-associated > Annelida > Digestive... | reverse complement strand
CCTTAGTTCCTTCCGCTCCCCTTTTCGTAGGCCTACCCATCCCATTGATTGCAGCATCCATCATCTGGCGCTGAAAAAACGTTTGTTTGTCCCACTCCTAGGAAGTCGACGCCATTGTAATTAGCGCTGACTACACATACTGTATACTAGATTGTTGATTTTGTAAGCTGGCATACTATGGAGCCAACAAGTGGTACTGTGTTCAATAATATCGAGACAACTACGTATTGCGACGATTAAAAGATTTAATGACTACAGCAATGTTTGCTCAAACAAATCAATTTCAGAGCATCTACACACGCCTTCGCGGCTTTGCACCTGCGTGAACACGAACATGATGATTCAGTTTACCGTTTTCTTTACACAATTTCCAGCAGTAAGACAATAAGAAGGTCTTATGTCGCTGCGCACGCAACGTTTATGTTGGTGCAAGTGGCTGCAGTCGCTGGAATTCTCGTTGCACTGTAAACACCTGTATGGTTTATCTCCCGTGTGGACTCCCATACGACAGATTCTTTGAGAGTGGGGTGAAACTGACCAGAGGTTAGAGGGATGCAGATTTCTAATGCTTTTGGGTCACACTTTCGTGTTTGGCGACGTCGGTCATCGTAGAAAAACCTAATTTCTTAAACCTATAGGTTTTTCCAGCCCTGATCATCTTTGATTTTGGCCCATACATGACGTCATCCACAATTCCGCCAAACTGCAATACACGACTTACTGAACTGCATTGCCGTCAGACGACGACCGAGTCACGGCCACAAGTACTGTATAGAAAATTGTGAAATTTGGAGTCATATAGACAAGATGACAGCAGTACTTATACATTTACCCCTACCGTGGGGAAGTAAAAGGTTGGTTGGTTGGGAGATTAACGTCCCCTTTCAGCACAATAATAGGCTATATCGGGGACAGTCTTGGGTGGAGATTTAGTTTCGCCACGTTAAGGATGACCAACGATACAGCAACCTCCGCACCTCGTCGCCTTTTTGTTCAGCAATGACCCAAAATGGGAAAGGATAAGGGAGGCTCATTAAAGTTATGACGCTAGCACCCACAACAGGGTGGAAACAAACCAACCACCACAAAACCTATTTATCAGTTCAATGTGATATCTTGTGTAATTGGTGTTCTTCAGTTCCTATAATATATTGGTGCCTAATGACTCTTGATGTATAATATCTTTAGGTCGACTCATACGAGTCGACCTAATAAAGTGGGTCTCAAATGTCCGTCCGCCCGTCCGTACGTCCACAAAAAGTTTCTTTGATACCAATACAGACACAGACAGACAGACAGACACAGTGTACACACACACACAGACCACGCTATGTTCGACAACAGTAACATTAGGCCGCATCTCATGTACAGCGTGCAGCCTAATAATATTCATGTATTTCTATTATGCCGTAATGTTGGAACTTCAGAGATATCATATCATAGCACACCAGTTCAAGAAGTACATGTCGATGTGTGTAGACACATCAACTGGTATGCTACGATACGATACGATACATTTACGTGCGCACAAAAGCTGACGAAATGGCCAGCTTAGTCTGCTGTATTCATCTGGTACATAAGGAATATTGTATAGTTTATTGATCTATTTCAATTTTACAAATACAATGGACAAGTGTTGTTTACAATACAAAATACTACGATTCACAGCTTCACAAAGTGAACATTCGGACACCGATCAGTAACCAATCAGAGGCAATCAGCTCGTCATTCAGTGTATCAACCAACAAAACTGTCACGTAAATACAAAACAAACGCAAGACGTGCAAGGCAATGCAAAACTGGCAAGAAACATATCTGCAAGATTCAGGGGCGGTTCTAGGAATTTTCATTTGGGTAGGCCAGTCAAAGGGCCAAGCAAATTTTGGGTAGACCAACAGTAGTGGTGTACGTGGGGCAGAATTTCGTTTGGGTAGGCCACGGCCTACCTGGCCTAATAACTAGAACCGCCGCTGGCAAGATTAACCCATCAACTCATGTTTAGATCATAACAGGACTCATGGTCTGTTCCACCCTAATCATCCAACTGATTCAGCAGACATACATCTCATTCTCTGAAGTGGGTGTAGAAAACAATTTATTATCGACTTCAAGATACATTGATGTTTGATGTTCACGTCATTATCCGATGAGCACTGTAGACCCAACTCATAGAAATCGTTTTTAACGTCTCATGTTTTTATTGATGTACAACTTCCACACTGCACACAGTAACTCTTCATTGTATTGTAATACCATAGTGTAAACTCATCACCTGTAAATGCTACACCTGTCATCCTGCCAGTAACGAGAGGAACAACAAACCAATTTAAAGTGTAAGATGGACAAAAGAAAAACAACCACTCCTGAAGTAACTTACTCTGAAAACTGGTTCCATAATGACATGTTTATAGTAAATGCAGGAAAATCTTTCACAATTTGCAGCTACTCGTAGTAAGAGCTGCACAACACAAGGTAACAATGATGAAAACATGGAGAGCCAAAGTATGTTTAACATAAACAGAAACACAGCCATAAATGTTGCTTACCTTTACTATCTCACTACAATAGCATAACATATCAATACATAACAAGTTTTCATGTAACATCCTACATATTAACATGTTAAGTAACTTACTTCATAAGATAAGGTAAAGGTGTCGTACTGTAGTGGAAGTGCTATCTCCCTATGAGCCCACCCATAGGTTGGTACATTCAAATTGTTATGAGCAGGATCATTTCAGATCTATGATTACCTTCTTGGCTGCAGACATACAGGTATCATGGGACACAATAAACTGCCAATTTTATTTAAGTAAATAAATACATTTGTCAAATATCAATGACATATCAGAATAAACTTTATTTCAAACATATTAAAAGTTATTGCACAAGCTACAAAGAGTATTCCTTTCTCCCTAAAGTAGTGAAAACCCCATCCAAATCAAGTGATGGAAACTCTATGTACATCTACAAATGGTGGCAAGATTGCTTGTCAACAGGAGTTTACTGGAGAAAGTGTGACAAAAAATTAGCCCCGTATGGGACTGACGGTCAACTATTTGCAACTGAACGTTTCTGCCAAGTTCAAAGTCATGTAACACAAAAACGAGGATAAATATCCAAAATCCGGCCGGATCAAATTTAGATATTGTGCCCTAGTTTAAGAATCAGTGGTCAGTTGCCAGCTCCCATTGTAAATGGCAGAGGAGATATCTTTCAAAAATAGCCGGATTTCCAAATTTGATGGGCTCGTGACCTTGACCTTAACCTTGGATCGGGTCATACTGCATACCATCAGTGCACCAATCATTGATCTCTACGTACATGCCAAATATCATTAAAATCGAAGAAAATTTTGTGGACGGACGGATGTACATACGTATGGACGCACATATAAAACTGGCTTTATTAGGTGACTCAGAAGAGTCAACCTAAAAAGCCAGAAACAACATGCAGCGAAGTAAAGGACAATTTACAATTAAACATTGAAATAATTTTAACTGTCAAACATTTCAACAATAATTCGTTGAGTAGTTAATAACCAGTGGCTGCAGGTATAGTTGTAATCACAAAGAAAATGCAGCATAGTCCACAGTCTATGTACAAATACCTACAACTGCCTCTTGTGCTGTCTGCAGCACAGCAAGAATTTGCTTCTTAAACATAGCAACAAAAATACCTACAAATGCTCAGCACAAACAGTGTTCCATTAGTCAGTCACTGCGATTCAAAACGGTGCCATTACAGTCTTGCCTGTAACTTCAACAAATTCAACAGTATTAAAAATTAGATTCAGTGATAAAGTCATCGTTAAAGACCCAACAACACCTTAAAGATGTTGCTACACGTTTTAAACGGTAACTTTAAATGTGAACTTTTCTCCAGCGTCTATGATGATCACTCCCAGTAACTGCTGCCTCTCGCGCCTCTGATTCCGATTTTTTGCTTGGACTAATCGGCACATTATAAATTTGTTAGGTATTGTATTGTACACAACTGTTGTAAAAATACACTGTCCATTCGACTTACAGTGGCAAATAGACAGTTTTGGGCCACCCTGTCTTTACACTTAGCATTGTATTTGGTGGCAAAGAACAACTGCCATGTTCACATAAGAGAGTGCTTGGTGAATACTACGAAGAGTATTTGATGTCCATCTCGACATATGACAGATAGACAAGTCTTTGGAGGCAAGTAACAGCACCGGCACTCTAACTCAAAAACCCAAACTCACACCGGTCAGTAACATTACGGAAAAGAAGCAAAAAACTGAAATTAACACGGACAAAACCGTTCTAGTTAGAATGGCACATAAACATAGAAAACTAAACCTAAACCAAAGGTCACAAAAGTTGCATATCACAGTGAATAACTGTGGAATGCAGCACAGCACAAAACAGTTGTTCTGATAATCTTCGCTCTTAAGACAGTCATCATTGTTAGACAATGTCACAACGTTCACACAATAACACAACACACTGAACTGATTGAACGCTACTGTATCACTTGGCAGATGGCAATTGGTTGTCATAACAGTTAATGCATGTGTGTAATAGCGCAAGGATAGGCATGGCTTATTCTAACACAAATTATATTGATTGGTCCCGCAGCTGCACTAGACTCCAATGTGCCCATACTTTACAGCAACAGTTGACATTAGCTACATTGCTGTAAGGGTGGTGCAATGGGTAGAGCGTTGGACTTGCAATCAACAGGTCGTGGGTTCAAAAATCCTACTCGGGGCAAAAGCTGCGTAACAACACTGGGCAAGTTGTTCAGACCTATGTGCCTCTGTCACCAAACAATATAACTTGGTACTGGACAAGGAGCGGTGATGCCAAGGAGCGGTGATGCTCTGCGGCTGGGAAGGTAACCGCAGGCCTGACGGAAATTAATGGCAGCCTACCGCCGGGCGGATGACTTATAGTCACCTGCAGGCTGACTGCTTGTACACCGGGATCGGCTCCAGCATAAATGCTCGGTAACGAGTATGGGAAGCCTTTACCTTTTTACACTGCTGTAATTGCCACCTATCTCATTTCTGCTGCACTTCATGACAATATAAGTGCTATCATGTTAATAAAAATAACACGTATAACATAAAATCTCTATGTTAAACCCTCTCTACATTTACAATCGAGTTGGTTGCTGACATTTGTTTACATGTAGAAACTATACAACCAATATGACATAACAGACTACAACTGAAGCTAAGAATAAAATTTATGGCAGTGACCAAGTTAATACATTCTGCTAACAGTATCTCAGCAACGGCCAGCATAGTCTAATAATCTACAATAAAACAAAGATTCATCAAATCCTTTGTCTGTGCCTGTGTGACACCAGCTCAGCCTGTCCATTAGTCCACGTTACATTACAATACATTATAACGATAAATGTTTCCAGAAACTTCAGTCACTTTACAAAGATAGCAATTATCAGCATTGTAAAACAGATGAGTTTGTGTAGGAAACCAACAGCTAATCACCCAAACTGTGCGAAATGCATAACGTTTTGAAGACGTGAACAAATCTGACTTTTCAAACAGTTTGAATTACTTTCTGAATCGATTCAAAGACTTTCCGACTTTTTTCATGACAACTCTCAATTCAAGAACAGCATGGTAATCCTGGCTAAATCACTCAACAATGGCAAAGTCCAGTGGTGTCGAATGATCCAGTCACACGGCCAGTGTTCTTGACGGGAAGTTCTCGTTAATCGATTCGTACTTTCTAAAATGAAGCTTTTTTCCTTACCAATGGTACAGTATCAGCTTTTTGGGTGACCAATCATAATAAATGGCGATGGTAGATGTGGATGGCTGTAGCCAACTGGTGGACTCACAGCCCAAGTTAGCTGGCTTGATCTAAGGAATGGCACTGAGTCTGCATTCATCAAACAAACTCTCACCATGGCTATGCCATGATAACAGCACCATAAATAGTGACACTTGTATTATTATTATTATTATTACATAACTGTTATTATTACATCTACAAACATTATACAGACACAAAACAATACGCAATATACAACTGATCTGTATTTCAGTGCAGCAGATGTCACTTGATTAGGTGGACACGACATGTTAAAGCAACAGACAGGTTCATGTCCAATGAGTTAAGAGAGGGAATAGATGATTACATTGGTACAACTAAATAGGTTGAGATAGTTATGGGCATGTTTCGAGAATGGACAAAATATGGATAAAATGTATGGATTATGAAGTGAAGGGTGGACCCAGAAATACTTGGAGAGAGGTTGCAGGAAAGAAGACTGTCAGATCTGACAACTAAAGAAGCAGGACACATTAATAGTTAATGGAAAAAGTTAATGAAAGATACTCTATAAGATCCAGAAAGATAGGAGTGATTCAATGAATTTCTTGCACCGGCTCACACAGGTTATGAAGGATAAAGGGCTGTGAAATGGGTCGTCGTAGTTGTTGTCAATTGTTGCCGCGACCTGCCGACAATTCAATGAAGCAGAACACCCAAACTTGCTTGGCAAGTGTTCTCATCACCTAACTGCACTGACAGCGCTCATGGAATGCTCACTGCCACAGCTGGTGGGACATTGTGTAGCCAGCGGACGACTGAGGTTGCTGACACTGCTGCTGCGGAGACTGGCATGCTTGCTGCGATGCCCAGACGTTGACCGGCACCGTCTGGTATCCACTCACCATCTGTACATTTACACCACGACAAACATCTGTCAGTGTACGCTACAGGCCCATGCCACACGAAGCTACAGAGAACGGCCGTCTGTGAACGCAGTCAACAGCATATCAGCAGGCACGATCAAATGGATGCATGATAATGTCACATTACTCCATTACGCCTGTGTTGTGTGGTGGATCAGCGGTAAGGCGTTGGACTTACGATTTACAGGTCGCGGATTCAATTCCCGGCCGGTGGCCTTCACGTAACATAGGTCAACTCAGCCTTGCATCCCTCCGGGGTCGCTGAATCGAGTACCTGCTTCGGCTGGGGATAAAGGCGGGATTCTCACCTCTGTCGGGTGGCAGGTAACACTGTGTGATCCCATATGGCATGTGAGTTTCCCATAGCGGTGAAGAGCTAAGTTGATGCTAAACTGCTATACGCTGTTTACTTTTTACTTTTTTTTACTCAAGCTTCCTTCAGCAATCTTCGGTGAAGTAAAGGTTTTAGAAATATCGGGAAAAACAGACAATTTCAACGTGGAATTCACAACTGACAACCACAATAAAACACCAAAAAACAATCATTCAGTTGCTGTGATCATTCCTCATCCAATATCTGTCAAAATTTCTAGGCTGGATGTGACGGGGCAGCCATCCAGGCAACCCTGGACATCAGCAGAAACCTCTTATTAGGAAATCTCCTTTTCAAAGTCGCCTGATGTTTTTGACAGAACCCACTGCACTTTGTACAGCCTTGTGAATAACAAATGAAGCAAATTTGGAGATGCTATGATCGTCATCTACAGACTACAGAACGAACCATCTGTCATAATGGCAGTATACACTGTCACTGTTGTTGTCCAAATGCTCCAAGTCTGTAAAACAGCATGTTGAGATTTCAATTGTGAGACGTCATGTTTCAATGTCTGTATAACGTTGTGCAACTGACAAATTGCTGACAATGTAAGTAGCAATAGGGAACAGCCGCTGAAGCGGAAGTAGAAATGTCACGTGACATAGAATATTTAATGAAATTAAATATTCTATGCCATTTCCGGCTGCCCTATTACCGCCGGTTCTATCACTAATGTACGTCATAAAAATGAGAAGCACAGAAGGCTGACCTGAGGCTGATAGCCTGCAAACATGCCGTAAGACATCTGTGATGGTGGACCGACTGAAGCATTAGTAGCAGGCATCATCTAGACATTCACATCATCACCATCATCAGCAACTCATAAACATCATGGAAAACACACAGTGCGATGAATAAGGTATGCGGATTGGCTGAGCAGTCTTCTACCTGTCCCGAAGATAAAGGATGATTACGGATGCAATGGGTGAAATGGTGACACTTCTGCTAAAGGTACCAGACTTCGTGATACAGTTCTAATTCCAAGACTTTTGTGGTTTTCCAGCTAAGATGACGCTCTGATTGTACTTAGAGACATGCAAATTCAAATTAAGAATAAAAACTGGGTTTTTCATAATCTAAGATCATGAGCTCGTAACCGGTTACAATCTGATGACCAAACTGCTCACTGTTCATGCAAATGTTCTATCATGCCACCTCATTATCCACGTGCATTGCTAATCAATGCTAGCAGTTTCTGAAAACATGGCATGTGTCTGCCACCAACCAACGGCATCAACTCAGGCAGCCACCGTTTTGACTCTTCTCACTGGATTTAAACAGTAAGTAGCCAACATGTGCAGAAGATCATGCTACGTCCGTGTGACCTTGTGCGCCTGTTCAAAGTCACTGGATGTCAAAATGAAAAACAGACATTTACTGTGAAGTACGTGAATAGAATGTATACACTTGCACATTTTTATATCTAGGTATGTTTTTATATTTGTATTTTCATCTGTATATTTGTACCGTAAAAACCTGCTACAGTTATTATCAGAGGTTCGTTCTTGGAGGACGCAGTCCAACATGAAGCAACTCCAGGAAAGACACCTGGAGCCGGTCCACACTGCCAGCGATTTTTCTGCTGCCAGCAGCAAAGTAAGTAATTACTTACTAGACTGAAAACAGCAAAATCAGCAGAGTTCTATAAACAGACAGTATGCTGGGGACTGGTGTAAACAAAAACAAAAATGTCAGCAGACAAAAAGTTAACTAATCGTCACCTTTTTAAAACTCAGTGTGAATGCTATGTAATCACTTTAAAGGGCATTATTTTCATTTTCTCACTGCCGAAAACCAAACGTTCCGTCATTTTCGCAAATTCGCAAAACAAACGTAAACAAACAACGTCTATTTCGGAATTAAGCAAAGACTTTTCCGCTGACATCGAAGTCATTGCTGCTTCAAAGGACAGGCAATTAGACGATTTTCCTGACTTTACTGACCTCAGCGCTGGCAGTCTGAACAGACCCCAGCTGAATAAAACTATATATGTGTAAGTTCCTGTGTGTGTGTATGTTCCAACTTTCAGTATCTCTTCCTAAACAATACGAAAACGCCACAGTCTCTCTGTTATATCAGACCCACTTGTTTGCCAATTGCTGTGCTTACGTATGCCAACCAAGGCAAGTACGTTATCCTTGTACAATTCACAACATCAGAAATACTGTGTGGAAACAACCTTTCATCTCAACTGAAAGACAACAGCATTACCAGAACACCGTTCAAGCATGCACAGTCACTGAACTAGCATCTGACAACTTTCGCAGAGCTACATATTTTGACTGACTGAATTACGCCAATGATAACGCACCATTGGGGCAGCATTAGGCAACACAGTGTTAGATGGAAGCATCGTTGGTTGTGGAGCAAACATCGGTGGACGAGACATAAACATGCCACCTGACACATCGAACACTGTATCAATTACCAAACAGTTCCAGTCAGGTAACCCGACAAGATGCACTGCAGCAAGAGAGCTGAGCTTCAATCACAAACAACAGCCTTGGGTGCTTTATATCACTTTCCTTGACCTGCTACTTGTCACTGAATGTACCAGATGTCGTGAACCAGTTCCACGACTTTTCTTGGTTTATAGCCGAGTAGCCACTGTCACTAGACTTACAGACATGTACATTTAATGTTAATTCTTGAAACAAATAAAACTAGTTAGCGTGCTTCACTTCTTATCTTGGTACCCACAAAAATGCAATCTGCCAAAACTCTATATCTTGCCGGATTTTATGCTGCAGAAGTCCTAATCCAATATTCAGTAGAAATTCAATATTTAACCACTCTTACTGTTAACCGACATTGTACGTTAATTTTAAATTTAAAAAAATTCAAAACTTCATCATTCCAAATGGTCAGTCGAAACCTTTTAAAATTATCACAAAATACTAAAAATTTCTAAAGCTAGTTTTCTTAAAATTTTAAGCATTAAAACTGTAATAACTAATACAGTGTTTATTAATTTTAAGCTGGTTTCTAAACACCACATAGATCTGTAGATACATACTAAAAATACAATGTGCACTGTACATGTGATTACTCTGCAACTCTTTTGTACCACAGAGTATTTGGTTTTAATCTCTGGAGTCATGTAGGACGTTTATTAATGGTTTTCATACACAAATGTTGTTGGAGGTGTAAATCAGTTATTGTAGTACTAACGCTGTTCACAATTTGTTTTGGTCATCAATGTTCCCTCATCAGTCAGTGTGTAAATGATATCACCACACTGTGCAAGTGTTACACACAGGATTACTGAGACTTACTGAGAAGACAGCGTGGAAAGTAAAGTGGTAAAGTAAAGTAAACGTCGATTTATATAGCACATCGTCGTAAACCACCTCTAATGTGCTCAGGAATGTTAGAGGGATCACACAGTATTAGATAATATCTGAATAAGCAAGGTTGCTACTCCACCACTACTTTCCATTATTGTTCAATTGGTCTAGCTTTTCAGATGAACTCCACGTTAGACAGTAACTTGGTAATCACAGGTGAAGCTTCTGGAGTTGTGAAGCAGAGGCCCAATTTACAAAAAAATATCTTAGGAAAAATCCTAAGTTTAGCATAAGTTTTTCCTAAGTTATAAAGTTAAGATTTTCATAAATTTTTACATGCAATTTACTAAAGAAATG
>Ga0209363_1001773_pt1 | contig 10728 bp, 7 predicted proteins | sample WorMetexBAHAMAS3_FD_187385 | JGI IMG/M metagenome (GOLD analysis project Ga0209363, IMG submission 187385) | Marine gutless worms symbiont microbial communities from Max Planck institute for Marine Microbiology, Germany - Inanidrilus exumae... | ecosystem: Host-associated > Annelida > Digestive... | reverse complement strand
TATACATATAACTTTTGTCAACAGATCTCCCAAAAGATACTACATTACACTTTGAAATGTTAAGTTTTAATAACCAGTGCTGACTCCAACTCTGTAAGGCATCGATTCCTTTCTGTAATGAACAATACAATAATGAGTAGGCCTCATGTCAAGCTGTTGGTAAAATGCGGACTTGCGTAATGCGTAATGTGTAAGAAAATGCCGAATGAAAAAAAGTTAATAGGTAATGCATAATGCGGAAATTTGTGGCAATGTCGGCATGCGGGTACTGCTGTGCGTATGTCCACTTGAGGGCAAAGACCGAAGATTACAAGTCAGGTCGTCATACCATAGTCAAGTCGTACCCGCACCCAATCAAGTAGTACTTAGGTCAAGACGTACCCACTACCCAGCTACAGTTGTATCGCAGTCATGTCATACCCGCGCATTGCTGAAACGGCAACATCAATGCAGGTGTGGCTGGAATTGCAAGTCTCCTAACTATCGTTAATTGCATTGAGATCTGTTGTTTAGAATCGAAACAATGAATAATAAGATATTACCAGGTAAATGACAACTGCATGATTTTTAAGCAGTAGACATAGACGTAGACGTAGTGGATGTACTGGTGCAGACTGAGCGCCTCTATGCCAGCTTCTCAAATAACTACTAATTGACGTAAGTTTAGAAGTTGGACTAAATTTACTCTCAAAACCTCACCACAGCAGCTTCCAGTTCCTTCAGTTTGGGCTCGAAAATCGTATATAATATCTTGATGTTGCCAATGATGATGAAGTTTTTTTTATAAAATGCATTAATATTATTGCAGATACAACCCAATTAGGCAAACTATTCCAAGCGTCTATGACCCTGTTAGTAAAATAAAATTTAGCATTGGTCTATTGTGTCAAAAACTTTAGAGAAGTTGAGTAACAAGCATCGAACATCACGATTATTTTCTAATATACAACCGTGTCAGTTATATTAATAATTGCACATGTTGTTTTGCCAGTTAGAGATCAAACGAACCCACCGTTGCTGTTCCGAGACCGAATCAGTAACTGCACAGATTTGTTTCACTGGAACCGAACCGCACATGGGATTGTCACGTTTGTTTGTTGTTAACTATGGAGGTCAAAATGCTGCTCACATATATTTACTGTTCGATGACTTCACGTGTATCATATAGTGTTCGGATGATATACACATCAGACATCAAAAAATGGCAACATCGGAGCACGCTAGAAAATCGGCGAATCGGCATTGGCGAATCGCCGATATCGATTTTGTAAAATATAGTAAGCAGCATGCAATGACATTAAAGTCAGTGCGAACAACCATCCATGCCACCGAGCGCCGTGGTCGTCGGCAGGCGTCATCGGGAACTTCAAAGGACACCGCAACGGCCAGTTGCCAGGCGTGACCGTTGTGACACGGCAAATGACTGTCGTTGAGATAATTATCGCTGATCTGCATTGTTTGTCCAACGGAGTGTTGGCCTATGTGTGTTCGTGAATGCGGTCTGTGCCAGTGAGCAATGCACGTATGAGATGTGCGTTCGTGCATGATATCGTACTCCGATTCATTCGGGCCATCAGTGCCGCTCAGCGGTTACATAATATCGACGGCAAATGCCGTACTGCAGCACCTCACACACGTAACCAGTCACTAATTGCCAACATGAGTAACCGAGTATACCAAGCATCATCTGTGATGTGATGTGACTGATGTCTGCTCAGCATCGTATGTGCACGATGGTAGGCCCAGTAGGGGGTGCACTAAGTGAGACCATCGTGACCGTCTCACTAAGAGCAGAGAAAATGCTTCCCCATGTTCTGGCTCCAGAACAAAAATGTTCCATAACCAGACCGAACCGACATTGTTCCGGGCCTGAACAGTACCAGAAACGGTTCCGATACGATCCTCTAAGGCAGTCATTATCATATACATATCATATCATATATATAGTAGGTAGTACATTGCCTTTAACAGCTGGGTTTAGCACAGTGAGGATGGTTTGAGTGAAGTTGGCTCATATTTACTGTGCAAAGTTTGGTGAACTTCACTCATACTATTCATATTTATTGTGCAAACTTTGCCAAACCTGCCATGAGGGACACTCTGCCATTGATCATTGATCACATACATGCGATAGTTGGTACACAACTCGTTATAGCATTTGGTATGCCTGTGAGGTTGACATCAGTTTGTTAACGGACACTTGTTTGGAATACAGACAGATGTCAATGATGTGATGCCTTTATATGTTTTTATGTTTCTTTTAGAGTGACTGTTCTGGCAGACAGCTACATATAACCGATACTAGTGTATTTAGGTTGTGCAAGAATATAGCTTGTTTACCAGGTATGCTATGCTCATACTGTCATAACTTAACTTTTGGCTGTAGTTTTGTTTTATCATCACATACTTTTAGCGCTCCACCCTTGCATCTATGGCACTCAGTCACCTCGCATCTACAGTGCTTGATCCATTATGGTTGCTGGCTGCTACTTACAAATTTCCCGACGGAGATCATTACATGCCTATGGCACTCGATCCATTGCACCTCTGATTTGGGTGTGCGTGAGGAACAAAGAACAGACACACACATTCGGTTTTATATACACTCCATCTTAATTGCCAAAATTGGTTGATGTATGTGGAAGTTATAACAAGCCAAAGCAATGTCATTTTTTGAGACACAGTGTAAGATAAGATATGTGATTTTTCTTGTTATCTGTCATCATTGTGATGCCAGGATTAACGTTGTACATATATAAGTGAAAAACACTTCCGTGCCAGGAAACAACGACTGCTTTACGGCCAGTTATCAGTGAACCTGTGTTAGCTTTACCCAGATTAAGAATGGCAACCAGTGTATTTGGATCAGGGTGATGCTAGAGTTATGCTCATTTATTTATTCATTTATTTATTTATTTATTATTACGTTGATATTAACTACACCATCTCCGTACTGTACCAGAAAACAGTAAATACAAAAACAACAATAGTAAACATTGTCACTGCCCAGCTAGCCACATCCGTAGGACTGATAAAAAGAGTAGGTTTCAGCTGCTGATTACAAAGACTACACAATGGTGAGGTGGGATAGCAGTGTATTTGAGAAGCATTTCGGCTGCAAAAGGAAGTGTGTAGTGGCTAAATATCGATCGCAGTGTCAACAAAAGTAGAACGAGGTCCTTGCAGTGGAGTAATGTCACCGTGAACACATGAATAGTGATAGACGCACACATACAGTGAACATGTGAGATTTTTGCTGTGTGTATTTTAGGTTATCGACCTGAGTTATGCAAATACAATGAGCCTGAATCTACGTTGTGTGTTCCATGTGGAGACCATGAGTACATGGAACGAAGCACCTGCTCTGTCGACATGTATCAGTGCTCAGCACAGCCAACTTGCAGTGGTCCAGGTAGTAGATGTTTGAACATTAGCTTTTTCAGATTTCAGGTACTGGCATCCGAGAGACATAAAAGACATAAAACAATGAGCAGCTGTTCCGTCAAGAGTGCCATGGAGGATGAAGATATGTAGACAGGATGAGGACATTGGGTGGTTTACTCTAGTTGGAGTCAGTGCTGAGTTCCTCTTAGTGCTTTGACACTGCTGCTACTTACCTCCAAATGTTCTCTTTGGAAACAAGTGAAGGAAGAACGTTAAGAGTTAATGAAGTGTCACCTGGAATAATGGCTATCAGAATGGAAATGGTAATGGTGATGGTTGTCTGTTTCTGATTTGTTGTTTGCATTCAGTTCTGTGTCCATTCACATACACACCACACGCATGACATGCACAGCTTCAACTGTAATACGAGGCTGTTTGTTTGTTTTATCTGCGAGATAGCACAACATCATCGTCAACATGTCACTATTCTATACTATTAAGGCGGCCTCTTATCTTGCAAGATAACTTCTGAGGTCTCACGTGCAATACACTGTTATAATCGGCAGCAATTATAATTATCGAGTTTCACAAGGTAGTGTTGAAACATACTTAAGGTGAGGTGGAGAATCTTTACAATACTTGTGTACAAAATTTCCTCAGGAATCTGATAGTGAAAGAATTTTTTATTATAAATCTGTCTAGATTTGCCAAAGTTATAGTCAAAATTAAGAGTATTGTTTTTTAGACACACTGTATATTGTTTGTTGTAGCACTAGCAGTTCATGAGCCTGGCAATCAAACCAGGCGCACTAAATGTGGATGCAATGAAGCAGAAGGTTACAAAGCTGTTAATGGAGATGTGGAAAATTGTCAGCTTGTTAGTGGTGTGTAATATCATTGTTTTTGTCATAAAAAACATCCTGCAGTTTTAGATGGAGTTATGTATGTAAATACTGTGTGCTAGTTTTAATGTCTTCAGATGTCACTAAGCATTAGAGTTGTCATGCTTGGTCATGTTTGATATTTATTTTGATTTTGGTATTTTGATATACCTGTTGTTTTTGAGAGATTGGGACACTCAAATTTAGGAGTGGAAATCATGGGAGAATACTGCAGCAAGTATGGAAAGCCAATGGTTTTTTGACTGACCATCATCTGTTTATTGCCCTTAACTCACCTATCTGGATTTCTGCTTTTTAAGTACTTTTTTTATGGGGCTTGTCAAAGATTGTGTTGAAAAAAACTGTTAAGCTGCATCCGGCTGTTTAAAAACAGAACTTACGTGTGAGTGCAATTCGTTAGAGATGCCATTCACAGCATGGGAGTGCATAGCATCTGTTTTCATGCTGTCAGTGAAGACGACAGCGACACTGACGCTGACTTCATCACGTGCAGTGATGACGTCAGCACTGTCGCTGATATGCCTGCAGCGGCCGCATCATCCACAGTTTAACATGCTGTGAAGCTTTTTAACAGCATTACGTGATGACTGCATTGCATTTGTTCTTTTCGGCCGCGTGTGCTTCTGCACAGTGCATGACCAGCTACACCATTTCCCCATCTTTCATGGTGCCATACATATGAGCTTGTGGCTACAGTAATGTTTTGCCGGTACATGTTCAATTAAATGCAAATGGTGTGGTCATTGACAATTTTTTGTCTTCGCCATGTTAGTCCATTCATTCATTCTGTTCGTTTGTCCGGACAGATGTTACCACAATATCTCATGAATGGCTTAAGCAGTCTCGATGAAAAATATTTACAAGCCTTTACTGATAACCTGGTTAGATGCCCCATGTGGGCCCGGGGTAACTCCCCCACCCTTATTCTTCACTTCCCCGCTTGCTATTCTATCTTTTAGTATCCTTTACTTTTTTCGCTTTTGTATTTGCTTCGTCTATTTTTTGCTTTTCCGTACCTTCCCATTCTATTAGAATAGTCCCACTCCATTTCCAGGCCAGATGTTGTAGGGGGTGATTAAACATGGCTTTAGTTTTTGTGTGTGTTGATTTTGTGTCATATGTATTTTTTAGTTAAGGATGCATGCTTTTTTTTGTCGTGTTTGATTTAGTTTTGTCTTGCGGTGTGATAGTTGTCTCCCCATGTTGTAATAATTTAAATGAGCCCTTTGATCCATTTTTTTTGGGTGGCTGCTGAACAAAAAGGTGGCCAGGGTTGAGGTTAATATATCACTGGCCCGCTACTGGGTAGGGATAGCTCTCCACCACTAACCTGTTGTCTCTGATATAGCCATATTTGTGCTCTAAAGTGACGTAAAACTAACTAACTAACTAACCTGGTTAGATTTTGGAGGTCAAAAGTCGAGGTCACAGCAGGCTATCAAGGTTGTGAAGGCATGTACATCGATGTCAGCGAGTAAAAGTTCATTTTCTAGTTGACTATTAATGTTTATATGTAGTAATGTTTAACTTGCTTAATGTGCAGTGAATGATTCTGTGTGAATATCTTGCTTGAGAAAAAATGAAAACGTTCAGGAATAAAGGACATAATCATAAATGTTTTAGTGAAAAATACATGTATGAAACATTATTAGTTAAACTTTAGCGCCACAATTGGCTTTGCATCACAAGTCCTCCTGCATTTTCCAGCCCTGCAGTTTTGATCCTCTTTCACTTTCCGCTGCTAAGTTTTTCATCAGCTTGAGGGATTTGTTGTTTTTCTTGCTAAGGCACTGGAGATCAATCTACTTCAGAGTTGCCAGCTGTAATCAGTCATCTTTCTACAGTTAGCACGGAACAACCAGGTTTGGTAAATTACTGTATTAGTTGCAAAATCTAGTATGTATTTGCAAAATGTTGATTAATGAAAGTCAATAACTACATTCAAATTGACCTTTCTACTTAGACACTATTGCACTCTTTATTATATATGTATATGAGCAGGTTTTACAGTTGACTGTTGGTTTAGGTTTACACTGTACCTACCAAATGGTGTGGATGAATAGCAACAGTTTTGTTGAGCAGTGTCCACATCTTTGAAGCTTGAAGTTGGTTAAATGGTACCAGATAGAGATAATCACATGAGGCCTATGGAATGGCACTAATATCAGTGAGCTCGAGTGGCCTTAAAGGTTACTTCAGCAGTTTGAAGCCTTGTCTCTAGTACCTCTGAAAATGTGACATAAATTAGCTAAGATATTAGTAAACAAGACACAGGAATCAAATGTGGAGTAAAAAATGCATATTTGGCTATAATATTATATCCTATCAGGGTTGAAGGACTTATTAAGATTGCATGCTGTCACTTACACCATGAAATTGGTAGTATCTTGGTGCAAGATGATAACGTTGCTATAGACAGGCGACAGGAAGTGATACATGGATTGTTGAATAGTGCATTTTCCGATGACCTCGAGTTTTGTTCAAGGTCGTTCACCTGTTGTAACCTTTTCAAGAGCAATTTTGCATGTGGTTGTGCAGCAGTTGACATGATTTCAACTGAGATGGTCCCTCTGTCCTAGCTAAGCCTCTTCTGTATCATACAGTTAAGAGTTACAGTTGAGTGGCACTCGAGCACTACTGCTCATGCTTGACCTGTTTGCAATAGCTAAGTTTCTTGTTTTATAACATCTTAACGAGTGTAACATGTTGAACTGTTTATCTTTGTTAAATGTAGGTTCTTCAGCAACATATGCATTTGAGAGGTAAGCTTTGGCACTGTAGTTTGGCTAAACGATATAGTTTGTTATTTTAATATGGTCAGTTACTGGTTTGTCATTTCAAATGCGTGAAATGGATGAAATTTAGAGCTAAATTGTGTGACTTTATTTGCATCTATGTTGAAGCATATTGCTGTCTGTGTACTATTAACCTGAATTCTGATTTTTTGCTACATGTGTTTAGCTCTCACAAATCAGAAGTGACATTGGAACATATGGTGGTGGCAGTGGTGGTTATGGTGGTGATGGCAGTGATGTTGTCGTTGATGGTACTATTGGTCATGTTTTGCAAGAGAAGAAAATGTTGGCTGCAAAAAAGAACACGTACACACTCGCAAACACGTAAAAATGTTCATTTTATAAATAACACATAGTTACTTCTGCCACTGTTCTCAGTGCCATTTGTTCGTCTGTTAGCAGGATAACTCGAAAAGTTGCAGGTGGATTCTCATGAAATTTGGGTAAAAGGTCATTGTAGACCAGAGAAGAGTTAATTAATTTTTAGAAGTGATATATTTTGTCCTGTTTATAGATAGTCCAGTAGTCAAGTGATGTGAAAAGTGAAAGTAAGTCGGGGGGAAAACCAGCTAGTCCACTGCAGTAAATTAAGGCTGATGTCCTTGCTGCTTGCTTGTAATGATACTGTGCCGATTTCAAGGTGACATTGTGGGGAATGCTCTGCACAGAGTGCCATATAGTGGGATACTTGGATATGTTTTCACATAAGTCAGTTATTGGTTATAATTTGATTTTAAATTTTAGAAAAATAATTTCTAAGCTACACTCTTTTTGCCATTTGATAGTATGCTAGCGCAGCATATGCTGTTATCGTGTGTCTGTCCGTCCGTCCGTCCATCTCAAGCATTGTACCAAAATGGCTAAACATAGGATCACGAAAACAGCATTGTATGATAGCCCGGGGACTCCAGTTTTCTGACGCTAAAGTTCTTGGTGAAATTCGGTCAGGGTCACCCCAAACGGGGGCACCAAATGGAGGTGAGGTAGGTTCAAATCAGCAATTTTCGACCAATATCTCGCTATATTTGAAAAATGGTGTAAGATAGGGATATAGTTACTATGGAATGCTAATAGGAAATTGTATGCTCTTTCGAATTGTGTTATTTTAGTGACCTTGAGTGACCTCTAACTACCCAAACCACCCCATTTTTGATATTTTGTATTGTCTAAAGTTCATATCTTTGTAGTGGGTGGAGTTAGAGAGTTCAAATTTGGTAGGTTTATCGTAGCAAGTGCTAGCCCATGGATGACAAATCGCCCCTGAAAGGGGCATTGTCAGGTCACGTAAACCATTTAAATTTTGGTTGGCATCAACCATATCTCTTGAATGGCTGAAGCTATAGTGGTCAAGGCTATGTTAAGGCCCAGCATACTGATGACAAATGACCATTAAATGCGGCGTGGTCACGGTCATGACCTGTTTTAAATTTTAGGGCCCCAATGATATCTCTGGAATGGTTTAAGCTAGAATTGTCCAAATTTTGCACACGTTTAGTATGTGTCAAATCCTAGCTTATAGATGACAAATCCACCCCCAAAAAGGGCGTGGTCAGTGTCACATGACCCATTTTCAGTTTTGATACCCACAATTATATCCCCGGAATGCCTGAAGCGAGAGTCACCAAATTTTGTATGCAGGTAGAATATATCAAATGCTAGCCTTGGGATGACAGACTATCCCTAATGGGCATAGTATACAGGTCACGTGATCCATTATCTTAAATCTTGCCCAAACCATATCTTTGGAGTCGGTGAAACTAGGCACTTCAAATGTCATGTGCAGATTGATACAGGGGTATACTAGTGCATTCATGATATATGGGAAATAAGTGATAATATCTCGGAAACCGTGCAAGATTGAGATATGGTTACACAGAAGTCTAATAGGAAATCATAATGTGGCCTATCAAATGGCACCATTTCCACTGCACTTGAATATTAGGTTTCATGTTGTGTTTTTATTTTTCACTTTTATTTTATTTTAGTATCTTTTTATATTTATTCATATACATATTATATATGTATATTATGTGTACTTCGTGTACGATTTCTTGAATAATTATAATAGCTGTGCAATTACTGCAATAATGGCAGAACGCTTACATCTGGTGAATACACTGATGGAATGCACTTGGTCTCTGCAGTATACAGGTGTAGTTTGTTAGAAGATCGATATTTGCATTCACGAGAAATCAGCGATTTAAATCTATGAATTTTACAGTTCTTGCTGCAAACTACAGCATGACGTCATTAGCGTGAAATTACGGCAGGACAATGTGGTGGGAGATGTGGCCAGGTGCCAAGATGCATGCATTCAGCACATGCACAGGCCAAAGGTCAGACCACCCCCATCCAAGGGTACAATGCATTGTGAATAATTGGTAGGTTAACAATGCAGCGATGACGTTAGCAACACTGATGTGCAGTTTTACAGGTGGGCAGGAAGTGTGCAGTTTTGTGTATAATTTTCAAATGTCGACAGTCCAATTAATATTCAATGAATGTCATCACTTCATGTGGTGGATTTGTGCGTCGGGGTGATGCAGCCTCTCGTCAAACTACTTTGACCACTTGTTTATTTTACAACACCACGACGCAATCTTGGATTTTTGGGACCCCTCATACGTCAGGAAGTAATTAAGATAGAAAGCTCAAATTTTGGGCATAGTAGCTTTACTGCTGTAGAAAAATTTTTCCGCTAGTGGGCATATTTATGCCACCCCGTAGTGTTAAAACAATGGGAAATAGAGGACTCCATAGTTAGTAGGTAAGTAAGTAACAAGGCAGGTTTTGGTGTGCTGCTTGCAACTCAGTTAATCGGACATGCAGCACGTCTACTTTATTTTAAGTTTTAAATGGTATTGATAGGTGTGTGTATGATAAAATGATGTATGAATAATACAAGTAACATTTTGGGTATGCGGTCAATGTTGTGTCACTCCAGGCTTGGAATTTTATTGACTGCAGCATTTGGATATATAATACCTTATTGCTTATCTAATCTGATTCATTTTGTATGTTGTTGTTAATGCAGCTTTTACTTATAATAATACTCCTCAGTCTTCGAGCTCAGATAATAGCTCTCATTCCAGAAGTGAACTTGGTATGTTAAGACTTTGTTCCTTTCTTTTTACTTCTTCAGGGAGCAGTGGTATAGTATTGTGATGTGCTCATCTGTGTGGGTGTGTGTCTTTCCGTGAGGATATCACCTGTACCACATGTGCAATCTGTACCAGATCTTTTGTGCATGTTGCCTATGGATGTAGCTCGATCCTCCTCTAGCAGGGTGACAAAATCCTAAGGGGAAGGGACAACTTCGTGGGTTTTCATTGTACAACATAGCATTTGGGACCCATACAAAAACGGCTGAACCGATCGAGATGCCGTTTGGGTTGATGACTCTGGTGGGCCTTATGTACCATGTGTTAGATGGGGGACCTGATCCCCCAAGTTGAATGGGCAATTTTTGGGGGAAACATAGCGGCCCATTGTCAAGTAATATGACACTACAGTGAGCTGTGCAAAAACAGTTGAGCCGATCAACGTGCCGTTGTGGATGAAGACTCTGGTGGGACCAAGGAACTATGTATTTAATTGGGGCGCAGATCCCCAAGGGGAAGGGGCAATTTTCGGGGGTTGTCCAGGCC
>Ga0209363_1001772_pt1 | contig 10729 bp, 5 predicted proteins | sample WorMetexBAHAMAS3_FD_187385 | JGI IMG/M metagenome (GOLD analysis project Ga0209363, IMG submission 187385) | Marine gutless worms symbiont microbial communities from Max Planck institute for Marine Microbiology, Germany - Inanidrilus exumae... | ecosystem: Host-associated > Annelida > Digestive... | reverse complement strand
TTGATTTGTTTACATAGTGTGTTAGACAAAGCCGGCTCTCAGTCGGTTTTCAAACGCACTTAAAATCCTCGCATTTTCATTCATTCATTCATTCAACTATGTCCCTGTCGTTCACCGTTTATGAGATAGCGAGATAATGGTCGAAAATCGCCGATTTTAACCTCGGGGACACATAAATATTCAATACCACGGCAAGAAATCTATGAGATCAATTAAGCCAGAAGACGGCGAAAGACGCTCGAAATTCGAATACACCCTATCACAAGCAATCACAACTGAGATTTGTATAGCGCCACTTACAAAATGGACAGTGGCGCTGAACAATGTAAATATGGCTGTAAAGCAGAAATTACGAATTAATGAAAGATAATGTCACGGTGATACGCTGTACGCCTCAGTGAACAATGTAGTTTTCAAGTGACGCTTAAAAGTCACAACATAGCTAAGTCTATAGGCCTAAACCGCTTTACTACCCGACGCTATGCTAGCGCGGCATATAGATGCTGTCGTCGTAAGTCTGTCACAGGCCGGTATTGTACTGCAATGGCTAAACGTTATAGGATCACGGAAAGACGGACTAGTTTTTTAATGCCAGAGATTTCGGCGAAATTCCAACGTGGTAATCCGCATTGGGGGCACTAAATACAGGCGGGGTAGGTTAAAATCGGTGATTTTCGCCCAATATCTCTCTATATCTCCGAATAGGAACATAGTTACTATGAAACATAGCAACTATGTCTCTATCCTGCATCAATCGATAGAGCGCATACGAGTTCATCATCGATGAAAGGCTATAGGAACTCGTATGCGCTCACTCGAATGGTACTATTTCCAGTGACCTTGAGTGACCCCTAACCACGCCAAACCACCCCATTTTCCACATTTGGTATCGCCTTTCATATCTTAATAATGGTTGGAGATAAACTTTAAATTTGGTAGGTAGATTGATCATAGCAAGTCCTATCCCAGGATGACTAAACAAGCTTAAAAAGGCGGGTTGAGGTCACGTGACCCATTTTTTTAAATTTTGGGCCCCAAATCGTCTTCTGAATCGTCGAAATAAGTAAATAAACTAGGCACTTAAAACTTCGTGTGCTGACTGATATTGTTCAGGGTCATGTGCCTCTTTAAATTTTGGGAAATAACTGATAGTATATCGGAAACGTTGCAAGCTAGACATAGCTGCAATGGAACCCTAACAGGAAAATCGTATGTGGCATATCGAATGGCATCATTACCAGTGACCTTGAGTGACCTTGACATAGTGCGCCGCGCGGTCCCTTTGCAATAGCTGAGCTTCTTGTTATCTTTCGTCTAGCATTATAGTTATTAGGCCTATAATGCTGGACGAAAGACAAAAACGGCGAAAAACGTTTAAATGCGCCAAACGTCGACGGCGATCGCTAAACACAGCTCGGTGAAGAATGCATCGGTAATTATTGCAAATGCATGAAAATTCGCTTATAACGAACTGCTTGACGACGTCACGGGGTGCAGTGTTCGATGCTCGTTGACCGACCGGCATGCAGTGGAATGCGAGCTATGTCGTTACTGAACGTACGTTGACTTCTTCATCCGATCTGCGTTCAACGAACGCCTCAGCACTTTCACATCGTCTTAAAATTTCTTTCGCGCATTGTGTGTGCATTCGAGCGGCTAACATTTTGTGCTTATGCACCCTTTTCAACGTAATCAGAACTTCAGAATAATGCCATTTTCCCCTTTCCAGAATTGTCTCACCGTTTACTCAAAAAGACACATTTCAAAATTAACAAAATGTCGCCCTAACGGGACGTAACCCTATTGTTCTGCCGTGCAGTGTGGGCCGCCGATACGGCGGCGGCCGACCGCCCATGTGCGTTAAGCCCCGTCCATACCAGCAACAATGTCGAAGCAACATTGTTGAATGCTACAAGTTGAACGATTCTTTCGACAACGTCAATGTTGCTTCCACACTTTTGCCGTTTTTGGCAACAATGTTGCCGGTTTCGGCAACAATGCAGAACGAAAGTTCGTCCTTTCGACAAATTCGAAACAAATTGAACATGTTCAGTTTGTTTCGACTTTGTCAAAAGGACGACATTTTACAATAGAATCGTCCGATATTGTTGCCGTTTGTGGCAACAAAGTCGAATGTTGCTTCGACAAAGTAGAACGTTGCTTCGACAATGTTGCGTGTTGCTTCGACATTGTTGCTGGTGTGGACGGGGCCTTACAGACGACGACAGACAACGACGACAGACGACAGCGTGCAAAACAATACTGGCCCATTAGGCGGGTCGGTAATAATTTGGGACGTTGTGCAGTGACACAATGGTATTATTCGTGATTGAAGTGTGTTGTGTAGATCGTCTCTTTTGCGTTGTGTGGGATAGGCATGGCTACTCTATAAGCCTAGTGTGCTGACATTTCTGCCTGGCTGTATAGCGAGTCAGTTACTTCAGCTAAATATGCTAAAAGATCAATATTTCAACAGTTTGAGTCATGTCAATCTGTGGTCCCAATCCCCATGAAACCATGATTTGGAAATTCACCATGTTATAACAGTATGAAACCTATACTGTATTCGAACGCTTTTTGCCGTGTTTGGGGTAATTTTTTATGTATGTATTTAATTTTCGAAATGCAGACAACAGATAAAGCCACAACAAAACTGCGTACACAGTGGCAGCACAGCAAGGCACAGCATGCACTAACAACTGCCCTTGATAAAAAAATACAAAAATAAAAAAACACAAACATCACGAGCATTTTCAGAATGAACAGACCCAACGGAACGTTACAGTTACGCAGCAGTGCAATAATAAATACGACGGCTGTATAGCCGCCGCCGACCGCCGGCGTGGGATAGGGAATTCAGTCGCTTCTGTTAGTCTGTTTGTCCGCGCTCTAGAAGGAAAACGACTTGAACTATCACCACCGAAGTCAGTAGACAAATAACCCATGGCAGGACCTCGGCATGCAATGACCCTGAGGTCATATCCTAACCCTAAGCCTCGGATTACGGTTTTAACCTTTGTGATGGGGATGGGCCGGGATGCGCAGCAACGTGAGTGTGCGTGTCCAATTGTCCATACCACTGGACATTTTTGTACTTGCTCAGTATTTTTATCACTTGACAACAAGTGCAATCAAAACTTGCATTCGTCCGGCGTGGGTCTGCATGTCGATACAACTGCACATTTCTCTAATTGACAGTGGACGTTAATGGTCTGGATGGGTGGGCACTCCGCCCCTCCACGCCCACGCGTGAACATGCTGCATAAATGGCAAAAATTATGACTAAACGATATTATAAAACAAACTTATTAAGCGTCTGGCACAAGGTGACTAGATAGCAAAAGTAGATTGGAAGAGGATTTTAGTCGACGTTTAAAGATTGATACTTTGTCAATAATGTACGGTATGTACCTGGAATCCTTTACAGGTGCATGGTGCGGAAACAGGAAAGGGCTGTGAGGACGATTACTAGTGATGCGAATGATCCAGCTAGAAGATATGTGCTAGAAGAAAGTAAGGCTCTAGGAGGAAGGTAGTGGGCAACTAATTCAGAGAGATGGGGAGCTTGGACAGTATGAAGTGTTTTCCAGGTAATCAGGCAAACAGTTTGTATTTATGTAGGCCTATGCGATGACTAACAGGCAACCAATGTAAATCGCGACGTATGTTCGTGGAACTAGGTCGGCGGTGCCTCTGCAACAAACCGCCCTAGAACATTTTTGCACACGCTGTAGGCCTAGCCTGACGTCGGAGATACTCGGTGTGATATACGATATCACGTGGTTGACAGGCTTCGATGACATCATCAAAACTCGTGATACGCGCCGCACACGTCAACATCGACTTCGTCGAAGCGGACGTACGCGAATGTCGGCGGCGCGAAGACGAGCTACGGCAGCAGTCGACCGCCGCCGTCTCCGACCCGCACCCGGAGGGCCGAGGACCGTCCAAGAACGGCGCGCCTGAGACCCGGGCGGACGTCAGTCCGAATCAGTCGGCTGAGCGTTGTCGCGGGACGTCGGAGGCGGCGACGATGCGTCGCTGGGCGTATACGTCGCTTCGTCTATGTCGCGAGTTGCTGGACGAACACCGGCGCGAGGTGGAACTACTGCGACAAGGACGCATCGACACCACATCCGACCAGCGTCGAATTACGCAGACTTGAGGGACGCACCGGTGGTGAAATTGAACTCGATTCTGCCCGGTATCAGTCGATCCCGCACTCTCTTGCATTTGAGTGCAAGATACGGCGAGAGCCGAACAATCTTATCATACGTTTTAGTAATCCTTTGCCGCCACAGAGGAGCATATTTTTGGGCTCAAAATGCATAAAACATCGATTTCCTGGCGCGCTTCGCATCAGAAGTCACGGAGGAAACTATCAGCTGCTGTTACTATGCCCGCGGGAGCGGTTGCGAAGTATTGTGATGAGTACGTCTGTGTGTCTGTTTGTTTCTCTCTCTGTCCGCGAGGATAGGTATCTCCGGAACCAAACGGGCGATCTTCATCAATTTTTGTGCATGTTGCCTATGGCCGTGGCTCGGTCCTCTTCCGTCGTGGTGATAAGATCCAAAGGAGGAGGTTTTCTTCCCCACTGACAATGCATTGTACAGCATAGCATTTAGAACCCATGCAAAAACGGCTGAACCGATCGAGATGCCGTTTGGGATAATGATTGGGCTTGGCCGAGGAACAGTGTGTTACGTAGGGTGACGATCCCCGAAGGGTAAGGGCAATTTTTGGGAAAAACATGTGCCCCACAAGCCTAATACCCCTAATAATTGCTAATTGGACTGGCCAAGGCAGCCGCACACGACAGGGACAGACGCGTGAGTGCAAGCGTTGGACGAGTCCATTATCGGCCGCGAAGTGGGGTGTACTTTTGTTTTTTTCTGGATGACATCATGTTTTTCCACAATGGGCCATATAAACGGTATGAATTTCGCTACGAACGACCGATCACGCTTAAATTTACTAATTACCGCAAAGTCGGACAGAATGCAATTTCCTCTTATTAAAGGGCATAATTTTGACTAACTATTTCGGAAGTACTCGTAAAGTGAAGCAAAACAGGAACAAAGAAATTAATAAGAAGAATTACCCGCCAATGAACGTCGCCGTTCCTGCTGTTATGACGGAGAAACTAATATAATTATTTTGACGCATGTACATAAGAAAGCAAAGTTAATTTAGCGTTAAACGAACGCTGGTTAAGGATGTATATAGAGTTAAGGGTGCGATTGCACACCGCGGGCGAAGTCTGATGCCTTGTTTTCAAAGAAGCCGCTTTGCCATGGAAGTGGGGAGTGGGGATGAGGATGTGAAGGGAGATGAAGAAGTAGTCTATTCAATCCAGTGGTCACAACTGCGTTACAATAACAATAATTCGCCACAAATACGCCACGGGAATCACACAAAGGATTGGAATTATTCGTAAAAAACGTCCACAATTTTCTGATGCATTGATCTCCCAATGGCTTACCTCCACCTCACTCCAAATGGTTTGATTCAGTATTTACCACTCAGCTTTGCATCATCTAACGACACATAAACTTCACGCCTATTTATGAATGTCACATTAAGCATACAACCGCGTGGATGTACGTTCACAATATTATTGCCAATATGTAGCGAGTATGTTGATTTTCTGTTTAGTGACTTTGTGGTGATTGTGGCTCGTTGGCTATGATCTGCTGTTTGAATTAAACTCGTAATCGGACGGAGAGTGATAAATCATGCTGAAATGATCAACAGAACTAAATGCGGTAGATGCCACGGATATTACAGGGACAAAACGTTGGCAAGATGCCTGCTTGATGCGTCGGCGTCGCGTTTTCGCTTCGATCTAATTTTAGATAGGTAAATCGCAGCCGTTCGTCGACTAGCTGCACAGCCAGCCTACGCGATTCGTTATAGTTCGTAAGCGTTCTATGGCTTATTGCGATGATATCGCCGTATAAAACCACTCTCCCACAGCTTTCCGTTCACGGCCTACTATACGCCGTGTAATAGAACTGACTGAATTTTGCGTACATAACGTGGACAGAAATAGCGTGCAAAATTCGGAATTTTTAAATAGTCACCAGTTTTAGATCGTAGAACCACGGCATTATGTAGACCTGCAGCCACACTGCTGCAGCCATTAAGCAATGCCTCTACTCTTGCTTTGTTTCATTAGAACTCTTTCTCAGAGCCTCCAGCCAGTGTTGGTGCTCACCTCATGTAGGCTACCATTTGGATTTTGAAAACAAACACAGACTTCCCAACGAAAAAAGCAGAAAAAACGCACTTTATCATAGCTAATTTTCAAGGTCTGGAACCAACGTACAAATACAGTACGGTAGTCAAAATGTCCTATTATCATTTGCCAAGCACAAGGTCGTCAGACGTTTGGATGGCATGCCTCGCGCCTCATCTCTAGCCTACTTATCCGCCAGTTTCAGGTGTTGATTAGGCCTATAGGATTTCGGGAAGAAACAGGTGCAGAAGCATTAATCAGGTAAGCTGGGGAAATAAACCAGCTTTTGTTTGTGTCAAAAATTATTGACAATAATTATTAAGTTACAACTAAAATGTCGCTGGATGTTTTATGTGACATTGTAGTGTACATTATACGCGTACCTTCATGCACCGTTGATTACAGCGCTGTGTAACTGAGTTCGCCAGACAGTTACTGGTCTTCAGTCGGCGCTGATGTCCGCTGTGACTGGTTGAAGGGGACCAAATGACAGCATCAGATCGACTTGGTCCGTCCCCGACCAGCTACAGACGGCATCGAACACTACGGCAGTGCAGATGGTCTGGCCAACTCGTCACAGCCACTGGCTGACGATGACGCCTGTAGACTGCCGTTCGTCGACAACTTCATTGGACTTATTAATCGACGAGTGGCATAGACAGACAATTAATCGAAACCTTCGTTTGCTGCACACACTAATCATCCATCTGAAACGTACAGCCCAGTTAGTACTAATAGCTACACTCCGCGTTTTCGGAGTCGGTCCGCCATGCAGGGGGCGTGCGGTCACTGCAGTTTGGTCAAAATGGAGGCTTTAGAACACTTTTTGGTCCAGCAAAAGAACGCTCACTTCAGCGTTGCAGATTTTCTACAATGGCGTGCAATTTTTCACTTAGCGGCGCATTTCGCAACATTTTGGAGAATTTCCTGCAGTTTTAAAACTACTTCCGGTTTTTAAATCTATTTCCGGTCCGAAATCCGACACCGGAAATGAGATATACGTTTAGGTTTTCCTACCAACTGTACTTATTCTGGCCATGCGACGTCATTTATGGATATTTTTATTCTACATGTATTGTGCATTCTCAGGCCACAACAAAATGGCGGCGAAAAATTCCACAACGGAGTCGGTGATAAAAACTGTTCTAGAGTAGGCCTACTGGTGCAAACAACAATAAGATTCAAAATAACAAGTGGTCAAAGAATAATATTTTGACGAAAGTCCGCATCGCGGGGGGCGAATTTTTCATGGGAACATTGTAATGTGACACCGACAAGTCTGGAGCACTGCAGACGGTCGCCCGCAGTCCCGATGTCGCCGTTATTGATCTGTTTGCTGTGTAAATTGCCACATCACTAACTCGCAATGCTTTTCATATAGTCTTCAAATGTGGGACGCTGATTCTTTAACTGTAATTCACCAACAAAGGCAGCTGTATAATAATAACAACTATAAAACAATCGGCTTTCAGCAGGCAATTTCCTTGCATATAGTCCAGTAGAGATTGACTTGTTCTCATAAATATCTTCTGCATGAATTTCGTTCAGTAACGCGAGCGTAAGTTACGAAGTAAATGAGACTGTAATATTATATAGGCCTATTAGATCAGATCGCTGCTACGCTAGTTCTTGTTTAGCGAGAAGCATAGACCATTCCAATCTATTCGTTCTCTTTTTGATTATGTGTGATGCCAGTTTAGTAGTTTATCACTGTATTTGTCATTATCATTGTATTATTGTCGATGTCTGTTTTTATGTTCTGTAAACGTTTGCGATTGACATACGTATTAAACTCTGACTTGACTTGACTTGACTATGCATGTGTTTTTTTTATTTTTAACTAACTTTCTGGAACAGGATACCCTGTCTACCGAAAAAACCCTTTTGTTCTGAAAACATAGCTTGATGTGTGCTTTTGATTTGCGCTCCTCCTCTTTGTTTAGACTCCCAGTGTGACAAGTGTACGTCCACGCTGGACAGCTAACGAGTGACCATTGAGTGACCATCTACTCGGACAGCAAGCAGCAAGCAGTGTGGGTACTTTGATCGCCTAGCGCAGTGCTCAACATTATGGCCTAGTTAATTATTGACGCCGTCTGTCCTGGGGGTTGCCAGATCTAACTAGTGGGTGGACAATATACCGTATTTCCTCTAATAGAAGCCGGGGGGTTTGACACTATTGTTCTAATAGAAGCCGGGGGCTTGTATTAGAGGAAATACGGTACTCGGAGTCGAGTGTCAATACGGAGTAGGTGTAGGGAGGAGGGTGGGGGTAATTCAATTTATGGGATACCCGGTCTGCCGAAAATATTTCCGGTTATGTGACGTGTTCTGGCCCATTCTGAGTGGTATTAACCGTACATTTGAATTTCAAACGATCAATCGCCGCCTTAAAAGGCAACTTTAGCGCAAGTCATTAGACGACCACTCTGCAGTCATAGTATGGAAGCGGCGAGCTTCAGGCATGCGTGGCCGACTCACCTTCCTCCGTGAAATTATGCTCACCAGATCTGCGTCAATCTCATCAACGTCCTCTGCAAAATAGTGAGGTGGATGTAGGCTATGTTTCGTCCATATCAATCCATGCGGTGCAGGTGATCGACGAGCGCCATTGCCTGTGTTCGTCGATAAAGAGACCGGCCAGCTAGGCAAATGCTATAATTAGATGGGTCAAGATCGCAAGAATCCATTCGCCAGTTCTGTGACATTTGCCGTTTTCTTTACACGTCGATTAAACTGTCAAGCTTTTAAACTGCAATAATGCACGATCGACGGCTAGGCTATACATTATAGCTTGTGCATAATTACCATGGCAACGCGCACCTGTTCGTGTGATGTTGCAAGCAGCTCGACAGCGAATATAGTTCGCTCCAAGAACTGCTGTTACAGTCGAAACTAAGATGCTGTACACCCGGAAACGTTATCTGTTGCACGAATCGGTACCCCGTGACGAATGAGACCGCATCGGAATAACGTGCAGCAGCAGCAGCAGCAGCAGCATCCAGTGAACGGTCCCATGATGCAGTCGCCGGACCACCATGCCGGCTATCACCACCCCGGTCACGACGACCATGACGACGTAGCTCTCCGTGCATGCAGTGCGGTCGATTGGATTGGATTGGATGCATCCGGTTCCGAGCAGCATCGACGCCACATGCTCCAGCAACAGGTGTGTGGGTGTGCGTGTGTGCGTGCTGGCAACCTGTACTGTACGCGGCCAGCTATTCCTGACCTAGCGTTCGCGTCTGTATACATATAGACCAATGTAGATCTCAGACGTCGTCCACCTGGCAAGTTAACCCTTTGGTGAACCGAGGAACCGTCAGTTTTACCGCGCGACGCATACGCAGCGTGCATAGCGCGGTACATGCTATCGTCGTTATCGTGTATTACGCCAATTAGCAGTACATAATAGTACGAAATCACAAATACCATATAAAACACGAAGTACTGCTATGGCCCGGTGTATGTCTGTCCGTCTGTCACATGCTGGTATTCTATGCAAACGGCTGAACTATAGTAAAGCAATTAACGTTCTGCAGCTGTCTAGCGATCTATCTTCTTACATGAAAAATCTTCGTGAAATTCCACTGGGATCACCTTGAACGGGGCCGCAAAATACATGCAAAGTATAGCAAAATTTAGCATTTTTAACTGTCATCTTGCTTAAACAATAGGCCTATATGATGGGGACATTGTTACCATGGAATGTTACTAGGAAGTATCTGTTTAACGGTAGCATTTCCAATATAGCGTTTAATAACCCCCTAACAACACATTTTTGGCTACGTCTAGAACCCCTTTCTATCTTTAGAACGGGTGAAACCACTTCAATGGTGTAGGCCTGATCACAGCACTACTAAATAGCTAAGTGATGACGAATTGACCCACGGCATCGCGCGGTCTCTCGCCAGCAATATAATGAATGGTACATTTGGCTTTAATACAGTGGGCGACAGTAAACTAATATTTTAGTGTAACTAAAATATTTTTAACGGGCGGCGTTATTGTTGTGATGCTATTTTTAGCCGTTTTGTCGGAATTCCGCCTTGTGACAGACAGACAGACAGAGGGATAGACAGACGGACCAACAGACACAGGGATATAGCATATACCGCGGTAGCATTGCGTCGCGCGTAAAATATAGTTTAACTAAAAGTTAGCAATGAGGTCGGAACAGCTTAATACATAATAGTTGATAAAGCGAAGAGCAAACTGAGGCAGAGCACACATCGCTTCTCGTTATTGTTTTGCTCGTTGGCGTCTGTCGTCGTCTGTCGTCGTCTTTAACACTCTACGGCGGCGCAACCTAACTCACCAGGGGTAGCACGCGACGGCGGGCCAGTAGTGTTACGTCCCGTCAGGGCGACACCTTGTTTAATTGCAGTTGCAATTGCAGTCGAGGGTCTTGATTGGTCATGGGAGCTGCGAAGTAAGGGTTGATATTCCGCTGCGGCGCCGCCAACGGCACCGCTTTCCGCGACTATTTTC
>Ga0209363_1001771_pt1 | contig 10733 bp, 7 predicted proteins | sample WorMetexBAHAMAS3_FD_187385 | JGI IMG/M metagenome (GOLD analysis project Ga0209363, IMG submission 187385) | Marine gutless worms symbiont microbial communities from Max Planck institute for Marine Microbiology, Germany - Inanidrilus exumae... | ecosystem: Host-associated > Annelida > Digestive... | reverse complement strand
CTTCTTCCTCCCAGACTGCCTTCACTGGACCGTTTCTTCTGAGCTAATCGGTTTTTGTTTTTCTTTATTTCTACGTTTCTGTGCCGTGGGCAAGACTAAGCTGGTCATCTCGTCAGTTTTTGAGTGCATGTAAATATACCATATTGTGTCATATCGTAAACACCGGTGGTAGTTTACTGATGAATGATGAAGGCAGAAGTGATAAGATGGAAAGTATAGGTGAGAAAGACAACATGGCATAGCGCTGTGTCCTGTTCAGTCTTTGTCTTGGTACATCATGATATCAGTTTTCTATTTGGCTGTGTACACAAGCATGCATGACTGTACCCATCGGTTATGGTATGAGCATCCTAATCCTAACTCCAATCCTAAACTAAAAACCCTAACCCTATTACCGATAAATGCTCCCCTAAAACATGCATACAATGACAAAAAATCACCTCTGGTATACAGCACATTCACAAAACTGCTAAGTTTACCACTGGCAAGCCTGTACTGTAGTGGTGGCTAAGCGATGGACAAGTATGGGCAATGCCAGCACTGGGCAAGATTACAGCCTGCCCAATGCCCATACTCATCAGCCGCCATCACAGTACAGTCTTGCTTGCGCTTTATACACTTTCTTTATATTTTTATTTGATATTTACAGAATTAAATTTCACTGTTATCACTACAATCAGTCCAACAGTACATCCAATAAATCAACTAAGTAATGCATGCACAAAGTAATCTTTGCAAATGCAAGTGCACCACAATGTCACATGACCTGACCAAGCCCCAGTAATTTATCATCTGCTTATATTTGCCATGATCATTCTGAGCACCATATCAGTAACACACTACCTGGCCCAAGCGCCTCTGAAGTTACGACCTTATGGCGCTATACAAATATGTTTATTATTACTACTATTCGGGGCCAAATTTTGAGGTTTCTAGAAGTAAACAACCACATCTGGCTGCTTCTGACCAACATATTATACATATAAACATCTGGATAAATTTGGTAAATATCTAATAAAATCTGCTCAAGTCAAAGACCAGACAACTTTGTGCACACAGTCTGATGCAGGTTTTCCCACATAATGCATCTGTCTTAAGATAGGCATAAAAAGCTTACACCTGCTTTAATAGACTGATGTGCAGCAGATATAAACACTATCATCAAAATTTTACACCACGAGTCAAAATGTTCCACGTAACATATCATCACTTCACTAACAAGAAGCTCAACTATGGCAGAGGGACAGTGCGACACGCTATGTTAGTAAATTCGTGCTACGTTTCACGAGCCATGGGAGTTATAAAGGTTTCAAACAGCAAAAGTGACCTTCAAGGTCATTCAAGGGCATTGACAATGGTGCCATTCGATAGGCCACATACGATTTCCTATTAGTCTTCCATTGCAACTATGTCTCTATATTGCACCGTTTCCAAGATATTGTCACTTATTTCCCAAAATATAAAATAGGTCACATGACTCTGAACACACCCCCTTTTGGGCGTAATATATCATGCACGCATTCGTACTCCTGTGTATCAATCAGTACAGAAAATGTGAAGTGCGTAGCTTCAACAATTACAAAGATATCATTGGGGCAAAATTTTAAAAAGGGTCATGTGACTCAGACCAAACCCCTTTAGGGGTGGTTTGCCACCACAGGCTAGGATTTGATACAGTCTACCTGCATGATGCAAAATTTGATGATTCTGGCTGCAGCCATTCCAGAGATATCACTGGGGGCGTCAAAATTTAAAGTGGTTCACGTGACCCCGACCATGCCCCTTTTATGCGTGGTTTGTCATCCTTATGCTGGGACTTGACATAGCCTAAATGCATGCAAAATCTGACCACTCCAGCTTCAGCCATTACGGAGATATGGTTGGTGCCCACCAAAATTTAAATGGATCACGTGACCTACCTCGCCCCTTTCAGGGATACTTTGCCATCTGTGGCGTAAGCACTTGCTACAATCAACCTATCCACCAAGTTCGAAATTTCTATCTCTACCCACTATAAAAATACAAAAGGTGATACAAACTAGTGAAAATGGGGTGGTTTTGGGTAGTTAAGGGCCACTCAAGGTCACTAAAAGTAGCGCCATTCGATAGAGCGTATACAAGTTCCTATTAGTGTTCGATAGTAACTATGTCCCTATCTTAATTTAAACCTATCCCACCTCGTTGGAATTTCGCAGAGATTTTTTGCATCAGAAAAAGAGTCCCTGAGCTATTGTATGGTGCTGTTTGCGTAATCCTACATTTAGCTGTTTTGGTACAGTGCCAGCTTGTGACAGACGGACGGATGGACAGACACACGACAACAGCATATACCGCGCTAGCATAGCGTCGTACAGTAAAAACTGTTTACTTTGCTACATTCAAGCAGCAAAAACAGAGAAATTTACCGTCGTTACAGCGATCGGCTTTGGCTCAATCTCTTGCTGATGCCGTTCCTCCTTGATCTGGAACACTAGGCCGAGACTGCCGCTATCGTGTGTGGTGGCAATCGAAGTGGATTCATCCTTCGGTGGATTTGAGTTGAACCTACCACCTTCACCACGTACCCGGTTCATGGCATGTCGATGACGCGACTCATGAAGATATTTCTGAGTTACAGCCACATACATCATATACAGTCATTCATTCGCATCAACTCTTCACCACCGCCACCATTTTACCAATTGTTTTCCAGGTAAGCTGTGAACCTGGCTTAGTTCGTTCCCTTGCTTTGAACTCCACTTGTTTCGGAAAACAACCTTTGGAAATAAGTCACAAATGTAGAATTAGCCATCAAAATGAGAAACTTTAACCTGCAGTGAAACTTAACATAATTAGAAACTGGAGAAAAGTAATTAGCAAACACGAAAATGTGAGAATGGTGAGACAAAAACTTGTGCAGTTGTCCAGGTGATAGGTAGCGTTAGCACATCTCCAAGCTCTTATCACGTCGTTTTGGCTGCATAAATTGCCGTTTTACCGTCGTCGTAAATGAAAATGTTAGTTGTTGCTAAGCTATCGAAATTGCATATTCTACGGGAAGTGAGTGTAGCAAGTACGACAGCTAGGTAAATTTCTGGGCTGAAAACACTTACTGTACGTCTTGCTGTAGCAACTCACAGGTGGCTTTTGGCTGCTAAGGTCATTCTATATTAAACATCAACTACATGATAGAGTTTTGTCATTCTCTCAGTTACTACTGATTACACCAAACAGCAATATAATGAACGAGCAACACTAAACAGGCAGAGTGATGAAAGGTACCCGTCGTTCTTTTGGTATTTTACCGGCCGCCTCCAGCTTCGCACGAGCTTGCCGTCGTTTCAGTATTCTGTGATACTGTTTGGCATTCACGTAGAGCGGCTGGTCACGGTCATCAACAACATCCTGTGGCTCGGCTACTGCTGACACCCTCTGAACGTTTGGTACTGTCGTACTACCAGGTACCACCTAACAACAGTGACAGTAAGTCAGTGACAACAAAAACTGAAACTGACTTTGGTAAGCACGGTTTCTGACACTCAACATCTGCTGTTTCAGACTCACTCAAAAGCCACTCAAAACAGCACTCAAGGCCACTCGGCAGTTAGTTAGTTGGAGTTTAATGTCCCCTTTCAGCACAAATATGGCTATATCAGAGACAAAGGCCACTCGGCAACAGTATTCACCTAGGTTCCAGACTCACCTTTTCAATCTGGCCCATGAGATATACCATTCACAAGATTTGACCCTGACTGCCTGCTGTGACCATGACCTTGACCTCTGACCTCCAGAATCTAATCAGGTCATCTGTAGAGGCTAGTGAAAATTCTGTGTCAGTTTCATCAAAACTGTTTCAGTTCAAGGCGTTCATGAGATACTGTTGTGTTGCATGTTGGTGCTGCGGTAGGGCACTGGATTTGCGATTGACAGGTCATGGGTTCAAATCCCAGCCGGTCTGCTTTCATGTAACATAGTTTAACTCAGCCTTGCATCCCTCCGGAGATTGCTAAATCGAGCACGTGCTTCGGCTGGGGGTAAAGGCGGGATTCTCACCTCTGTCGCGTAGCTGGTGACACTGTGTGATCCCATATAGCATGTGAGTTCCCGTAGCGGTGAAAAGTTAAGTTGATGATAAACTGCTATACACTGTTTACCCGGTACTTTATTTTAAATTACTGTGGTAAAAATATCTGTCCAATATCTGTCTATTGGACGAACAAACGAACAAATGTGGCAAACGGATAGCCCGAAAGGCAGTCAGCCTTTGCCGACATTGCCGGGTGGCAAAGGCAAAAATCAAACAACAGTGTGTTTAAGGATGCAAAATAAAAATGAAGGGCACTAGAAAGCATTCATTGGGCAGCAGTAACAGAATGCAGTATTTGAAATGTCTAGCTTCCACATTATGAAAATATAAAGGAGGTTCCAAGGTGGGTTACATGACCCTTTTGCATGGTCAGCTGCACCATGTACAGCGTGTGGCCAAAAGTAAGTCATCACTGTGTCAAAATGGCCTCCATGGTTACGTGCTACCCGTGGCATTAAGCTGCTTAGCAACCAGTTATTATTCATGTTGTACTGGATAATACTCTATGGTTTTGCGCTCATATCTATGATAAACAGTTTACATCTGTTTTGTGTGACACTTTGTGATGAAAACAGTTGACATCACAGTCATGTAATTTTAAGATTACCAAACGAACTGTAGTGGGATGGCCACGGTTTGCAAAGAGCTAACAGTAAAAAATTTTGTTATTAACTTACACACAAAAGTTTTTGCGGCAGAAGATAGCCAATATATTAGGCGTGAGTCAGTCATGTGTATGTAGTGTTAAAATGTGTAAAAAAAAATCAAAATAGTGTTGAAAATTTACCTTGGAGTGGGCGTCCATCAAAGACTGGCATTAGAGGAGATAGACGGATGGTTTGACACACAAAGTGTCACAGAAAACAGACTTTAACTAAAATTACAAATACTGTGAATGAATGGCTACCACGGACAATTTCAGCCAGAACTGTCAGGCGTCATTTAAGAATCGAGGGCTTTACGAGATGAAAGATTCGGAAGCAAATTGTGATCAGTGCTGTGAATAGATGCCGCAGTGTATCATGGTGCTGAACATGACTGACATGGACTGTTCAAAAATATTGGAAGCATGTCATCTTCTCGGACGGAACACAGGTTGTTACAGGCCAGAACAGAAATGTTTATGTGTGGAGGCGTCCGCATGAAATATGGCAGTCCGGCTGTCTTGGTAATGGCAAGCAGAGAAAATTTTCGGTCATGTTTTGGGGATGTGTTAGCTACAACAGTGTGGGCAACTTGGTTCCAGTTGACGGAAATTTCCGACTAACATAAATATGTCAATATCCTAGAGACAAGTTTGTGGCCGGTAGTGTCCAAATACTTCATTGGGAAGAGGTGGATATTCCAAGATTACAACGCACCCGTACATCGGTCAGCATTCACCCAAAAATGGAAAGAAAAATAAAATAAGTATTACTTGGCCTGTGCAATCACCGGACATCAATATTATAGAAAACATATGGAAGGTCATGAAATTGCACAAAAAGAAGGAAGTGTCACACATTAAACACGCGATGACCTGATATCAGTTGCAACAAAGGCATGGAGTGGTTTGCATTTGACTTATTTACGTCAACTCTATTCATCGATTCCACGACGAATTTGCCATGTAATTCGTGGAAGAGGCTACATTACACATTCTAGAATGACAGGTGCACTATGCTTTGCATTGTTTCATTACCACGTGCAAAAAATTACAGCCCCTCTTAAAACTCGCTGCAACATTTGCCGCCATTTTGATGACTCACTATTGGCCACACACTGTATAAGTTACACTGTGTATCAGCAAGCAGCATGACAACAGACCATGTAAATGTTCTGAGCAGTTCCTGCAGCTGGCGACCCCGCCGGCACAGTCAGAGTTGACGATCCAGGAAGAGCAACGTTTGCAGTCTGCAGTAATGAACCTTTACAACAGTCCAACCAGTCACTGTAACAAATCTTTCACTATAATGGAACAGTAATTATTGTCAAATAACCATTACAGGCGGCTCTGATGACTGTTTGAAACACAGTCACATGACATCGATCATAATCGAATGTTATTCACTTAGAACACTGTGACAATTATAAATAAACTAAGCGAGTGTGTGTTAATCAACGATTTGTCAAAACCAAAAATTCAAAACTCAAACTCACAGAATGGGATAGATAACAAATTAGACTAAATGTACCAAATAAAGTAAGACCTTTTGCATCAAGTGTTTCAAATTCAGATGTCATACGTTAGGCGACACCCAGTGAACGGTGAATTGCATTTAGTGGCATATGCAACAACGTTCACTGGGAGTCGCCTTTTAACAGACGACATCTGACCATGAGAGTCTATTTACATCGCTCAGACAATTATTTTTCAAATTAAGCTTTTTTAAATTTTAGTAATTGATCATACGACAATTTCAACCTCAGGACATTATACTGGAATATGGCACTTAAAGGCATGCATTATCAGGATGCAGGATTAAAAATTTAACTCATCAGTAATGTTTCATAATATTCTAAATTTGCAGCAAGACAAAACTGTAATATTCAAATGCAACCTGACAGTTAACTATCAAACATTAAACAGTTTGACAACCTCAGCTACCACCACATAATGTAATGAGATTCATCTTGCTCATCATTCACAAAAAAACGAGACAATTAAATTCTTGCTCAATTTCATATTTACAAAAGTCACCATTTGAAATCTGAGAAGTTAAGTAGTCATTTTTTACACACTTGGTATTACAACTGCAGTTTTGTTTATACTTGATCGATAATAGTTATTGTGACCACTACAGCATAAACATTACGTAAAGTTTGAAAAACTTATTTTATGTTTGTATTTTGTAATATAATAATAAAAGAAATGTGGTCTGCTGTCTAATGCAAATGAAACTGACTAGGTCTGTCAGTCAAAATGATGAGACGGACCATGCAATATACTCTGTCGTTTGAAAACATGTCAATTGCTGCACAGTTGGTGACCCCCCCCGAAATTAGAAATGGTTCACGTGACCTGACCACGCCCCTTTCAGGGATGATTTGTGAGACGTGGGCTAAGACTTGCTACCAACGTGCCTACCAAATTTGAAGTCTCTTATCACCAGCCACTACAAATATATAAAAGGTGATACAAAATGTAAAAAATGGGCTGATTTGGGGTGTTTATGGGTCACCCAAGGTCACCAGAATATAGCACCATTCAACAGAGCACATACGAGTTCCTATTAGCCTTCCATAGTTAATATGTCCCCATTTTACACCATTTCTGGGATATAGCGAGATACTAGTTGAAAATCGCCATTTTTAACATACCCCACTTGAATAAAAATGAATTTGGCACCTCTGTTGAAGGTGACCCCACTAGAATTTCGCCGAGATCTTTGGCAACTGAAAACTAGAGATCCTGGGCTATCGTACGGCACTGTTCAGTGATCCAATGTTTAGCCATTTTGGTACAATACTAAACTTTGACAGACGGACAGACACACAACAACAGTATATATTGTGCTGGTGTAGCATCGCACGGTAAAAATGAGCCAATCTGTCTAATTGAAAGAGGTGAGAAATTTCATGCACTCTAAGCTTAAGATCTTGGCAATTACCAATTAAGGAGCTAACAGCTGAAACACGATTAGGGTACATATCGAAAAAAACTAGATGGACTTCAACGCCCCAGCATTGACGTGGATGACTTTGCCACCTCGACGGCCTTCTGTAACCTTGACCTGCAGAATCTAATCCAGTAATGAGTAGGGGATACTGAATATTCGTTGGACGTTTTATCAGATTGCTCAAGCCGTTCTGAGATATAGTGGCAACAAGATCTGTTCGGATAAAAGAACAAACAAATGCAGTGGATGGACAGCCAGAAAACATAATGTCTTCGCCAACAATGTCAAGTGGCAAAGGCATAAAAAATAATTACAGATGTGAACAGATAAATCCTAGGTCTGACCTGAAGTAATAGTGAAACAAGGCTTGTTAAACACAAACTGAAAGTACATATAGTGGCAGATGTCAGAAGCTGATCAATGTAACTGAAATTAATTCTGATCATCAGGCTTACCAGGAGTCTGTAGCTGGATGGTCTGAATCTGCTGTTGTTGCGTGGCAGTGTCAGCTTGCTGTGCTGGCTGGTAGACCACAGTCTGACCACTCGGCATCTGCACCAGCTGACCACCTACTAGCTGCAGCTGAGAGCCTGTTGTGCCAGCTGACTGCGGCTGAATGATAATCTGCATTGAACACAGTTCCATTGACTACACACAGCAACTGTAAGCACTGTGCTGAGAGACACGATACATTTAAGAAAGGCCTCAAGGTCATTGATAATGATGGCAATCAGCAGAATCGCATATGATTTCCTATTAGTCTTCTGTTGTATCTATGTCCTTACACGTACCACTTCCAAGTTATTACCACTTGCTGATGACATAAATGAAATTAATTGACGTCACCAACAGCATGCCGACAGCAGAACTTTGCTCCATAAAAATCCTTCCATTCTTACCTGTGGGAGTCAGCTGACACAGGTGGAGATGCATAATGGCGGTGAAACAGTTATTGCTGTTGTGACTGTATCACTTGTTAATGAAAACAGAAAAGCATCACGTGACCCAAACCACACTCCATGGGGGAATTCAGCAAGCACAGGCGGGCACTCTCCAAAACAAATTTGTGCATGAAATACGAAAACTCACCGAGTCCAAAGATAGGAACAGGAAAACCAATCCACAATTTACAAAACTTGTTTATAGTTAAGGGTCACTCAAGGTCATAGTGAATGCTGATGGACAGAAACAGAGTATTTCAATACTGTGTGGTAAATGCTCTGACTCAGAAAACTGCAGAAGCATCACTTCAAAGACAAAAACTGCACAATGGAAATTCTGAGCTTAATTCAACACGCTATAATTTATTTGCTGCTAGATGTTTTAGCATTGCAGACGACATGATTTCGTTGAGTTTCCAGCCGTCATATTCGGAAAATCTTACCTTGAGCAACGTGTATTAGTAACACTGTGCAGAGCTGAAGCATTTTCAGTAAAATACGTTAAAACTTTGGCTGTTAAACAACATCAAATAATTGACATCCAGAGGGACGCAGATGTTATAAACAACGCAATGTAAATGTAATGCAGCAACTTCTGATGAAGAACCTGTATTCATAGATGGTGCAACAGTTAGTTTCATTATCACAATGTTACAGTGGTAACAAGTGGTAATTCATCACTGAATTTCATTTTCACGATGTGCACCGATCTTGTTATACTAACCTTATATGACGTACTTGGTGCTTCCTTATCGTTATTCTTCATAATTTTAATGAAAACAAACACAACACCTTAATAATATCTCGGGACAAGTTTGGAATAGATCTCCACAAAGACTATAATGCCAGTGATTTTATCTGAGACATGGTTTTAACCTGCGCTGCTGTCTGTGGCATTTTCGTACTGAACATTGGCTAGAAAATAATAGCAACTATAGCACACTGAACTTGCTAGCTTTTCTATCTAATTTTTGGGTCATAAAATGCCAGGAGATGGTAGGAAACACTCCAAAAAAAAGTCTTTCCAACTGTGCACTATGCACTCACTTGCTTGACTCGAATGTGCTAGCCCCCAGACTGGAAAATTTATGGCCTGACGCCAACAGTGACACTTATGTACAGCAGTATCCGAATAAGACGGCTGAAAACTCAACAAAATTGTGGCATCTACTATGCTAAAACTGTAGCAGCAAATAAATTACAGTGTGTCGAATGAAGCTATGAATTTCAATTGTGCAGTTTTGTATAAAAAACATCTTTGGACCCCACAACGCTGTACGAATACTGTTGTTATTATTATTATTATCATTATTAGGCCGTACCACACTGTGAGCCCTGCAAAAACGGCTGAACCGATCCAGATGCCGTTCGGGTTGCTGACTGGGGTTGGCCCAAGGAACCATGCACTAGATGGGGATGCAGATTCCCCCAGGCGAAGGGGCAATTTATTTCGGGGAAAGGTGGCATCCCATTGTAAGCAGAGATTGTTGCACCAACAGATCAGCATGACGCGTCAAGTTGCCTCAGCCAATCACAGGCTCGCAGCACATGCCTAAAAATAACACACGCTATTGCATGCTCGGTAAGGTATCAACATTGTGCAATTTGTGCCGACATATTTCCATGAAGTGCAAATTTTCTAATGTCAAAACCATTTAAACAAAACGGCTGCAAACGATTGAAGATTTGTACCCGCGGGCGATGTGGCCTGTCGTCAGATTACTTTGACCATTTATTATTATTATAAATGTAGTTACTCACATGTGTTATCTTTTGCCAGAGTTAAGTCTAAAATGGCAGTAGCACAAAAACGTTTGTGCCTAATTACGAAACTAATGAATTTCATTAAAGCATGACTACAATCTATGCTTCTGTACTTAACTCAACTTACATGTTGCTGCTGCTGGGCAGGTTGTGCGGCCTGGATGACTTGTATCTAACAGAACAATCAATCAATCAATCAACCAAAAATGGCGAGCTCTTGGTAGCTAATAATGACCTACAAATGTTCAGTGTCACTATCTCAAAAAACAACTTCATGCACATGCCAAACAAAAAAAACCACCAAAAACCGTAAACAGCGACCTCCAGTCTGCAGAACGGGCTGGATGGCCGGCTACAACACAG
>Ga0209363_1001770_pt1 | contig 10735 bp, 6 predicted proteins | sample WorMetexBAHAMAS3_FD_187385 | JGI IMG/M metagenome (GOLD analysis project Ga0209363, IMG submission 187385) | Marine gutless worms symbiont microbial communities from Max Planck institute for Marine Microbiology, Germany - Inanidrilus exumae... | ecosystem: Host-associated > Annelida > Digestive... | reverse complement strand
CAGTAATTTCATTTGGATATGAACACACTTTTGAGTGCCTTCTTGTGTGTGTGATTGTTTGGCGCGTTGAGGGAATGGATTCGCGTCAATATCGACGTTTTGTTGAGGATCACAAACGACTTAAGAAGCCGGCAGGTTGTCCAGTCACCGTCTACGGCATCATGCTGCACTGCTGGGCGCATGAGTCGGTATATTCATTATTGTAGTAATGTACATGGTAAAAACTGGCCAGTTTAACACTCACTGTAGTGTAAGGGCAGGAGAGTCGAGTTGTTGTTTTAGAGATGAAACAGTCGTTTAGCATACGTAACTTTAACAGACCTACTGACGAACAGACTGGCGGACAGACGGGATTGCGGTAGCACATAGCCAGCCTACCGCCCATTGTAGTGGCACTGGCAACGCACCGTAATGAAAATGATGATGATGACGACGAATGATGATGACATGACTCTACAGTGATGTGGCCTAATATTGTAATTTTAGCGACTATAGCAGTAGTCGTCGTTAATTAAACGAATGTTTTCTTGTGTTCTTGGCGTCTTTTCTTTGCTATTTTCCACGCAGTGACTTTTGGTTTTGTTGGTATCAGTGTCAGTTAGCCTAATGTAGGCCTACTCTCGATCACTTACAAATGATTTTTCATCCATGAAGTGGTAGTATTACGTAATAATTTCGCCGCTGATTCTTGAAAAGTCATTTTTAGTTGAATCGTTTCCTTACTGAATGATCTCATCCACCCAGGAGAGAGATGATGTTCTCGTCTCTGCTGGTTTGTCTGTCTGTCTGTCTGTCTGAGTGATTGACAATCGTCTGTGTAGCCTAATTGACAGTTACTGAGACTACGCGGAAAGTTATGGTCGGATTCTCGTGAAGTTTTGAAAGGGCCAGGTCTTTGTTGGGACAAGAAATACTTGGTTGCATTTTGAGCTCATCTAGACTCCATCCGGTACCTTGGATGAAGTTGACGTCAAAAATTGCCTCAGCGGTGACACCTGGTGTATACAAATAACACAGAATATTATTTTACTAGAATTCGCTAGGTGTCACCACTGTGCTGTTCAATGCAGGAAGAACGACAGACCGACGTTTGAACAGATCGACAAGCTGCTGAGTCGCATCACGTACGTGGATGACGATGACGTCGAAATGACGTCAGATCCGCCTCCGGACGTACTCAATAACGACAACACTCAGCCTAAACGGCTCGCTTAGCTGTTCAGCTAGCTAGCGGCTACAGTCCGACGTCGATCCTGTCGAACGTTTTCGACTCACTTTGAGATTTTTCGACGACGTTTCGACGGCGTAGTAATTTACTTTTTCAATTCCGACTTCAGATTTTTCGGCGACGCGTCGGAATTTTCAGTCAGTTCTTTCTATGTTGTTTTTATTTTTTCTTAAAAGTTCATGTTAATTTTTCTTCAGTTTTCTATAGGGACTAGGGCTGTAGTTAGATCATCGAGACATCGACTGTTTTGCTTTCATAATAGTTGTTATCAGAAATATGCAACCAGAACTTCTGTGTGCATTATTGCTGTAAGGAAATCGCAAGAATTTTTGTTAAAAGTTCGTCGACTTTCTTCATTTTTTTCGACGACAACGCCTACGTCTTCACGTCGACGCGTCGTAATTTTCTCGACGACGACGCAAGGGATTCGACTTCGACGACGAGTCGATGTTTTTTCCGACGACGTCGGACACTACTGGTGAGGATTAAGAAGTTTGTTGTAAGTGAGGTGATCAATGAGGTGGGATTTAACAACGCGTTCTATTATTTTAGATATGACAGAAAGGTTAGAGATTTGGTGATAGTTAGAGAACTCATCTTTGTCTAAGGTAGACTTCTTACACAGTGGAGAAGTGACAGATATTATTTGAGAATGGGGTGAAACAGACCACAACTGAATCACCCGCCTCTCATCTTGGTTCATTATCCATGGCTCTGTTCTCAGCTGGTTCAAGTCTTACTTACCATCTCGCTCCTTCCGTGTTACATGTAAGAACAACCTCTTGTCCTTTCATACTTCCTCTTGTTGTGTTCCCAAGGCACTTTTCTTGGCGCACTACTCTTCATCATGTAACTACCCCTCTCAGCACTCTGATCTCTTTCCTTTCCCTTGACCACCACCCTTATGCATATGACACTCAGCTCTTCTTCTCTTTCCACCCACTTTGATTCAAGCATTTCTCACCTTCAAAAAGCTCTTCAACAGATCTGTTCCTGGATGACTGCTAATCTTCTTACTCTTAACTCCTTTAAGACTGAATCAAACTCAAAAACCAACTTGCCAAAATACACAACTCTTCACTTGACACCTCCCACTCTGCTCGAAATCTTGGCTTCATCTTTGATGAACATCTTACCCGCTCTGACCAAATTACATCTCTTCAAAAGCCTGTTACTATCACATTCCTCAACTCTGCTGTATCTGGCGTTACCTCAATTTTGACAACTGCCTGTACCATTGCTACCTCTAGTGTCCACTCCAAACTTCAGTGCTTTGACATTGTTGGTTGACAAAAGGGCATCTAGCTGGTAAAAAAGCCAATGCAATTATTCCCAAAGATGCTCTTTTGGTAGACCGGGACCAACTCGGAGTAATTCAGGAAAACTGAAGATAGTACTTATAATAGTAGTAGTAATTGTAACATAGAAATATCCTCCTTGTGACTTTTGCTAATATTTAGCTAGGCTATACCATAGGATATGTAAATGCGATGTTGTCGATTGATCGACTGATTTGTTTTCAACGAGTAATCAACTAAACACAAGATTAATTGACCGAGTTTTTTGCTGATTAATTGACAATTAGACTAATTGTCAATTACGAATTGATTAAAAGATTAATGTTAACTTAATTTTAGTATTCATTCAACACAATACAGCCATCTAGTATTACGTTAATTTTAGTTTGCAGTACGACAGTTTGAAATGAAACAGTTGTTAGCATGACAAAGTGAGCTCACTTGTGCGAGCATTGCGACAGCAACGAACGTCTCTCTGTAACAAAGAACACAATGCCACAACTCGCACATCAGACACTCGGAACTTGTCTAATAACAACAAAGGAGCAATCAAGTACCAACAAACAACAACAACGCTTTTACAAAGTGTACAATATGTACATACACTTCTCATAAATTCTACTGCGTGTTTCAGATTTGTGAGCATATCCATTTTGGTACAAAGTGTGACTGATTAACAGACAGCACAAATCCTTCACTACTGGAGCAACGGAAGTGTGCCATGTGCTAAGACTGGCCCAAGATTGCGTTACAGGTCTGAAGATAACACGAATGTCACTTGAAACATCAGTCTGGTCGAATTACTGAAGTTCAAGTAATGTATCTTCCTTCAACATACCAGTACATTATCCTGATCAACCATGCTGCTGAAATACCCAACCATCGATGAATGCTGTCGTCTGTTTATATGCTTGAATGTTAACTCGGTTAATCAATTTTATCAAAAACTGAAAGCCACCCATACACACCCATTTAAGGCCATTTTACATTTTGCTTCTTTGATCCTGGTGCAAAGTCAGTTTTGTAAGGATGTCATTCCTGACATCATCCAAGGGAATCACTCAATGGATCTTATCCAAGGGAATCACTCACTGGATCTTATCTTTTCTTCATTCATCCACCATCAGACACCTGCGGGACGGGACATCAGTCTTCTTACGTTAGCTCTTTGATGTCACTAGCCACCATCTACCAGTAGATTATCAACACTACAATCAATCAAACGTCAAACCTTTGGTGCAACTGCTGGTGCAATGCCAAGTCGATCACCACGATGTGATGTCATGAGACTGCAATGCAGTTACAATGCAACGTCATAATGATACGATGACACGATGGCTAACATGCACTGTTACTGTCTGCTTATTTCTGTAGAAGAAATATTCTCACTACTAGCGTTTACCCGGCCGGCCCCACAATCTCGGCGCCTCTGTTCTTGCGAACACTGGCTCATGTTCACTGGCTCGTGCGAAGCGTGCGCGCAAGGCCATCGCACAGACCAGCGTTCTTGGCCCATGTGGACTTTCTTAAAGTGGGCCATTTTGCACTGTTTTCCCAATTTTTGCACTTTAAGGGTCGAAATTTTCCGGATGTTTTTAAACCACGAAAAGTTTCATGGAAATCAGTACGCATGTTTTTGAGAAATCTGGAACGCAGACACACAGACGCGGCAGCTTGGACAGACAGATGTGGCAACTTTATATATATAGAAGCTACTAACACTCCACGTATCATACAATATATATGGCTACAAACAGCAGCAGCATCCACCAGCCTAAGCAAAGTAACTATGCTCTGTTTGCTGGACTCAGCATGTAAGACGCAGAGATTACATACAGACACTGTTGCCGTACCTTCCATAGACTGCCATCACGAGCATCAACACTGCGCCGATGTAGCCAGAAGCCAACTGCCATGCTTGATTGGTGACTGGTGGGGCACACAATATTTCCTCCAGCTCGTGGAAAAGTCTCATCTCAGAATGGTTGCCTGTGCTGTTGAGAAGCAGCAGGTCTGTGCCATTCACAGGTTCTGACCGCCTCTGCACTGCACAATGATGACACACTAACAGCTAGATCAGCACAATGACATGGATCTCAACAGTCACTTTATGCACTACATTAAATCAAACAAACAGTATTCATCAAGGCATCTAATTTAATTATCAAGTTCAGATGTACACCAGCCAAGAGATAACGGCCCATGTTAACCAACAGTGCAGCAAACATGCGAGTGACTGAATCACCTTGATTGATTAAGGTTTTACGTCCCACCCGACACAAAATAGGTCATTCGGAGACGTTCTTCCCAGCCAATCTCTTGGCTTAGTACTGAAAACCTAAATCAAATACAAAAAGCAAACATGCATCTGCAACAAAATATACTACAACATCAACTGACACACAAAAAACTAAAGCCAGGTTTGGTTGCCTCCTACGACCTTCGGCCTGGAAACGGAATGGGTCTATCCAGGAAGCAGTAGATAAGTCAGGACGTAAATGAGTAAAGAAGTAAATAAGTAAAGAAGAAAGTAATGAAGGAAGTTAAGTAACAAACAAACAAACAATTTACATAGCGCCAAAATCAACAAATAAATCGGGGCGCATTACGCCCCAGAGCCTGTGTGGGGCGACTGACCTGTATGGGGCGACTTTAGTCAGCTGCGTTTAATGGCCCACCTGATACTAAACGGCTCACTTTGGAGACGAGTAGGTGAACATGTCCCACTTAGTCCGGTTGGTTGGTTGATTAGGGTTTAAGAGCACTTTTAATACAATCTAGGTCATATCACGCCTTTACAGCAATAACAAGTTGTGAAAAATTATATGTTAGCAAACATGAATTTTAAATAGGATATTTCTAAAAAAAAGAACGTACTCACTCCACTGCGGCTTTAACTATTCACTCTTGAAAATATTTGAACACAGCAGAGGATTCAAAGAAGACTTTATAATACAGTCACAAGAACTGACATGCCAGGCAAGTTCAGACGTCACCAAGCAACTACTTCTGCTGCCGCTACCACTACCACTACTAATAATTTCCATTTAACGACAGTTTTACCAGGGGAACCTGAGACAGCCAGTTCCACCCCCGGGTCCTTCTCCTCCACATTCCGGAGCAGTACCTCTAGGGATTAGTGGAATGGGATGCCCTTCCTGCCACTCAATGATCACTGTGTGAGCACTGAAGAGAACATAAAATACTGACCCTGACTTCATCTGCGCAATGAAGTCAACCTATACCAAATGTGAACTGACAGAGGCACAAACTATTGAAAGAAATAAAAACTGAGAATATGAACCTTCTTGCAACCAATACTTTTTAATCAACGACAAAGAACGTAAATACCGATTGACTGCAGCAAATTACCACACAGAAAAGATGCGTTGTAGAAATTATGCACATACTTCCAAGTTTGGTTTAGGATGACAGCCAAAAAAACTTTATTCACATATGTCTGTAATATTTATTACCAAACGCATTAGCTGGGAAGTGTAGTGGCCGTCAATCCGTCCATTTGTTTTCACTCTATCTTTTGAAGCAACTGAACTTTGAACTTGATATTTTGTGAGTGACTGTGTGTGTCATGACTACAGCGTGCCTGGGAATGAAGTCAAGGTCAGCGGTCAAGACCAATGTCAAATTTCCATTTTTGCATTTTCACTGTGTGACCTTCTAAAGGTCATTCAAGGTCAATATCAAGGTCAGGGCCAAAGGTAATCAAGATCAAGGTCAGGGCCAAGGAAAAGGTCATAAATCAAACCTAAAGGCCAGACATGAGGGCCATAGGGCGACGTCAATTTGAAATTTACATGTCATAAACCTAGCTTGCCTCGGATTATTATTATCAGAATAAATGAACAGACACCACAAGAAATGTAGTCGATCGATAATATGATAATTAATTAACCACTAGTGCACAATAAAACAACTAAGTTGTACTTACTCATTTCATTTAATATTGAACTTGGTTAGGACGGACCCGAAAACAACCACTATGGACCACAACAGTGTTGGATTGACTACAGTGGACTTATTGTAAAGTAAGTAATGCAAAGTACAGAGTATAGCAGTTTAGCATCAACTCAGCTCTTCACCGCTATGGGAAACTCACATGCCATATGGGATCACACAGTGTTACCTGCCACCTGACCGAGGTGAGAATACTGCCCTTACCCCCAGCCGAAGCAGGTACTCGATTTAGCGACCCAGGAGAGATGCAAGACTGAGTTGACCTATGTTAAGTGAAAGCCACCGGCCGGGAATTGAACCCGTGACCTGTAAATCGCAAGTCCAACGCCCTACCGCTGAGCCGCCACACACATGGACATATTAGCCCATTTTCGGATGTGGAACCAGTCTATTAACTGCAATGGACCGCAAGAATGTGTCTATCGCCACAATGGAGTTTCATGCGACCATAAAAAACCTCTGTGGACACTGGAACAACGTGTAGCTTTTCTGTCATACACAAAAACCTCCAATGTCAACAAAACTTCGCTCAGTGAATATTTAACATGAATTTTTCAAATCTCATGCGTTATGTCTCTAGTGAGGTTACATCTTTCTCATTTTATTTCTAAGAGGGCACAGTAACACGGTCGGTCTGACCTCGATCCTCAATCGAGGACAGTTATGTCGTTCCCACATATGTTCAGCAAGTTCAACAGCGAGTGATATAAAATGAACCTTTGATTGGTGGCTCACTGATCAGTGCAGCCCAAGTAAGATACATAACATAGAGACTAATGACAGTGCCTTGCAGCAGTCCAGAATTCATGTTCACTGCACACAACAGACAGCATCAGGCTCAGCTACTTATTTATCAGACACATACACATACATACAGCACAAAGAATTCCTGCAGCACTGACACTGCAATGTGCAGCAATTATTAATCATACATTAATCAAAGATTATTCAAACAGAGAAAAGCTGTCACAATCTCAAATCCAACTTCACTGCGTGATGCTTAACTAAAATTTCACGACCCATATCATGGGCTACTATAATTTTGGATTTTGTTTAAGTGGCCGACTTCTCTGAAGTTACTACACATTAGACTAACTTCCCCAATGGCAAGCAAAGCAATGCTGAAACAGAATTTTTTCACAAGCCAAGTGAGCTTCACGTTGCAAAAAACAGTTTCATCACCAGGGTATAGTAATAATTGTATGAAGCACACAGACTACATTGCATCAAGCTGAAAATGTTTTTAGTTACTCCTGACGTGGCTTACAGTTGTAGGTGGGCAGGAATAACATCAGCAGAGCTTGGAGACTGTCCAGTGTCGAGTGCTGAGAACAATCATTCGTTACATCTACTGCATTATAAATACCAGATGCATAGAATACAGCGGTAACATCTGTAAGCCTTGTAAAAAGCAGAGTCAAAACTCACTGCGTGTAGTGCACGGCAGAATTGAACAGACACAAATGACTACACACAACATAGAGTTGATGGCAATAAACAACTTGTTCGCGACACAAGCCGGGTCTCGCGTGTAGTAGATGAACAACAGGACAGAAGCAATGACAGTTGCAATCATCAGCAACGTCGTGCAGAAATACAACACTGTACACATTGCATCACTTGCTGCTCTATAAATATATCATGTCTAATTGTGGCAGTGCACTATGCAGCATTAACAGTCAGCGGGAGGCAACACTTTGCAACTTCACCCCTCCCAAACCTAATTTTGACGTCTTTTAAATATGTATATATGACCTATCATCACTTCTGTTGAACTTCTGAACTGTAGCCCATCCAACTACACCTAACTCAGTGTCCCATGTAATCAACTCTGGCAACATCTCTACTTCAGGTGGTAATACTGCCTTCCTCGTCGTGAAATCTTTAAACAGTTGAATACCTCTCTAAGAGATTTCTCCTCCTTTCAATCATCTTCATTACTCTCCTACTTTCTCACACTAAAATATCCGTTTTTAACATCTACCACCCTCCTTAGGTATCCATCCTTTCTAAGCCATTATCGATTTTGCTTGAAGATTTCAATTTCTTTCCTCTCATTTGCTGTTACAAGGCCATTCAAGGTTAATGGTACTGGTGCCATTCGATAGGACCATACAATTTCCCATTAATTTTCCACTGTAACTATGTCTCTATGTTGCACCATTTCCGAGACATTATCACTTATTTCTCAAAATTTAAAGAGTTCATGTGATCATGAACACCTGTGTCCTGTGGCAGTAATTGCATGTACTGGTACTCCTCAGTATCAATCAGCATACGACATTTGAAGTGCCTAGATTCACTGAATCCAAAGACATGATTTGGGGCCAAAAATTTAGAAAATGTCACATGACCATGACCATGACCACTTGTAGGTAGTTTGTCATCCCAAGGCTAACACTTGACATATTCCAAGCATATACAAAATTTGAGACAACTCTAGCTTCAGCCTTTACAGAGATATGTTTCTTGTCCTCAAAATGGGTCATGTGACCCTGACCAGCCCCTTCAACAGTGATTATGGATGACCTTGAAGGTCAGTTTTGCTGTTTGAAAGCTTTCTAACAACTATACCTCAGGAGATGTTGTATGGATAATCTACGACATGTCTATACATAAATCAGAAAGCGCGCATGGCTTGTAATTTAGCCCATGCGGCATGCCTGTCCCGTGAGCTATATGCATTAATTTCTTTCTTTTTTATTTATTTTTAATGACCCTTTGAGCAAAGTTATCTCAGGATCCACCAGACCGATTTTCACCAAATTTTCACCATATGGTAGGTATATTTGATCGTAGATTACCAATCCGACCGTCTTTTTTCAATCGTTCAAGGAACGTTGCTATGGCAACCAATTTTAGAGCCAAAATAGGCAAAATCTTCCAACTTATTTTCATTCGTTGCCTTGGCATTCCAGAATGATTTGGAATATAGCCATTCTGATTTTAAAAGGTTCATCGTTGATGATCTGGCTACATTGTGTGTAAATTTGGTGAACGTTGGTCGACTAACTCTTAAGTTTAAGATAGGCACAGATGTACACCCCGTTATTTCTTTCTTTAAAATAAACCTTTCAGGATCCACCGGACCGATTTTCACAAAATTTTCACCATATGGTAGGATTTGATCGTAGATTACTGATTTGACCCTCTTTTCCCGATCACTCAAGGGATGTTGTTATTGCAATCAATTTTATGGTTTAAATTGGGTGAAATCGGCACACTCACCTTCAATCATTGCCGTGGCATTCCTAAATGGGAGTGGAATAGCACAATTCCGATTTCAAAAGGTTCATCTGCGATGATCTGGCTACATTGCGTAAAAATGTGAAAAACTTCGGTCCAGTAACTCCGGAAATTAAAAAAGGCAAAGATGCACACCCCTCGTTGATCAGCAGTTTGGCTACGTTTGCTTGGCGGATGGTGCCACTGCTAGACCTTGCGGGGATCAATACTGAGTTTTGTGGGGCGATCAGTACTCAGTTTCGTCTCAGTTATTCGCTAGGCGGCGTCACTGCTATGCCACTGGGGCTACACGCTAGGCTCTGCCACACATTTCTAGTTTCAACTGTCTTTTCAAAATGAAGAACTTCTGAAGGTCACACTCAGTCATGTAAACTATAAATGTGGTAATATCTCATAAAACGTGCAAGATTAAGTTGCTGTTACTACAGACTACTAACAGGAAGTGACATATAGCCCAGCAATTCTGATGACCTCGAGCCTTCAAAGTCATTCATCTACTGCATGCCTTTTCAGTTGTGTTTTCATACAGCTGTGCAGCAGCTGACAAGGTCTGAACCGACATAGTGTGCCAATATTTCAATAAAATTCCACTTAATAGCCACCGCTCACAATGTATGGATATTATTTATCACAGCCGCATCATCATTTATTTACTAATAGTTGACAATTACTCAATTAAATGTCTATCAATCAAATAAAATTAAGTTAACTGCATAATGATTAATCATTTAGTCAATTCATAATGGAGAATTAGTGAATTAATTGTTAATTACTCGGCAAAAAAAGCTCAGTCAATTTATCCTATGTTTAGTCGATTACTCGTCACAAACAAATCATATGTGCTTTGTGGACTTCAAGAAGGCATTCAACTCGATCTCCCATAATAAGCTCTGGGTGACTATGATGGACATGGGATATCCTATGCACTTGATTAACTTGCTGGCCAAACTGTACAGGATACAGCTGGCTAACGTCAAAGTAGCAGGAA
>Ga0209363_1001769_pt1 | contig 10736 bp, 5 predicted proteins | sample WorMetexBAHAMAS3_FD_187385 | JGI IMG/M metagenome (GOLD analysis project Ga0209363, IMG submission 187385) | Marine gutless worms symbiont microbial communities from Max Planck institute for Marine Microbiology, Germany - Inanidrilus exumae... | ecosystem: Host-associated > Annelida > Digestive... | reverse complement strand
TGGCAACAACAACAACTAAGATATATTCAACACCAGTTGTATTTTGTTGGCGTTTTACTTGCAGGTTTATTGCAAGATTACACTTCATATATATTTTCACTAAACAAGATTTGTGGTTGTTTGCAGTCATTTAGCTGAGCTGATTATTATTATTAGGTTTTAGAAATCGGTCAGCATTACGAAACATGTTACGTGCCGCCTTGGCTTGAAGCATGGTTGATGGTCATGTGTAAATGTTGAAATGTTGCAGCTGCCTGATGATGCAGTGAGACCACCAGCAGTTGGAAGTCCAGTTGAGGTCCGATGGGTCGATGGAAAGCTTTACGGTGCAGTGTTCAAAGGCATTAATAACACGTCGTCAGTCGAGGTATGCTAGACTGGTCTCTGCAACAGACATTGACTATTCACATAAAGATTACACTGCTGAACTATCACGTTAGTAGGAATATTTCTGAGGTGCAATGTGCCGTGGTCAACTCCCGTATGGAAATGTTTTCAGTAGTCACCTAAACTGTTCATAGCTCATGTCCTGTCACAAAATATGATGGTAAACCAATCCACAGATGCACAGCAGCAACACTGCTGTCACTGAAACTGCTCTGTATGTGGAATGATGCATATGCCGATTTGAGCAGATGGCGACCGTTGTCTACCATTTATAATGCTGTCCGCATCTACAAGAAAGCTAATTTAACATCCATCTTTCTGTCTGTCTGTCTGTCTCATTGGCATACTCACTGTGACTCACCAGGGAGCAACATGCAAGTCTCAAGTCCATTTTTGCTGGTCTCTGACTCGGACTTCCTTATCAGGCACTCCGACTCGGCCATCTTAAAATTGAATCCATATTCAAGTCCATGCATTGTCTGCTACAGCGTCAAATGCTCCAGTTGAGCGCACATGTAGCCATAGCGACATTTTTATGCGACCAAATAAGTCCAGGCTTTTGTGGCTGGTATTTCTGAAATGCAGCAGTATGTAAACTGATGCAACGCAACTTTGTCGTGCACTTGACAGCACATTAAACGTTAAATCTGTAATGTGAAGATGGCTCAATCAAGGACTCGACCGGAATGAACTCAGACTCAGCAGATGCTGAACTCATTACAAGAATGACATGCTATGCAGCCAGCATACATTTTGGCCCGACAATAAGGAGGACCAACATACATGTCACAGTATACTTTTGAAGCGGCAGTTAACTACGAATACCTTTTAAAGCTTACATCTATAGGCTTGCGTAATGTTTCTTCTTGCTGTTTGTAACTCTGCCTGAATGCCACTGTATACGGGCTTGCTGGTGTGGCATAGGTTCAGTTTGAGGACGGTTCTGTATTGTCAGTGGAGCGAACCAAGGTCTGGACAGAGTCGGAAGAGTTACCACGTGCTATTGCATCTCGACAGGTCTGTTGTCAGGGTTTCACTGTAGATGTATCTGTATAGAGTGCATGTATGTATGCTGTCTTTGAAGTGTTGTGATTGATGGGTTTAAATGTAAAAGTAATGTACAAGTTTTGGCTTATGTTAGAGGCGGCATAGCTTCTGTGGCTTTAGGCTGTGAGCATTTTTTTATTCGGCTGGATTTAGTGTACGGGGCAATTTGGCGGTGTTCACGCATTCGGATATAACTCCGCCGAAAGTTAACTGATTTGGGTGAAATCTGGAGCACTCTGATTACATTGTTGGGGGCTGGCCCTGGCAGATTTTGGGCGTGATCTGCACAGTAGTGACAGTTTGAGAGGCAGCCAAATTTTTTGTCAGCTAAATAACGCACGATTTCACCGATTTCCCGTCGGACAAATTTTACGAAAGTTGAACACAACAACGTCGATCGGTGAGGCAGTGAAAACATTCGGAACAGATTTTTGAAAATTTAACCATAAAGGATCGTTTTTCCAAAAAATGCAAAAATTCCTCAACAAATTTCAACGTCTTGCAGGCTACAATAACTCCACAATGATTACAGATCGCCCAAAACTCAGTACTAAAATAGCCCACTACGGGATGTCTGATTTCTATTTTTACTGTTAGAATCCATTCAGAATCATTCTCCTGGGCTGTACGCTGCATACAAGAAACGTACTTACCAAATCTTCGGCAATGTTCGATATTGGGTAAACTATGTATACCACTGTGCTTCCTGGTGACCGATATGAAACAAAAGCAGACCGAATTGGGAACTGAAAATAAGTAACACAGCAGATAATGCTGAAATCACTCAGTCGCAGGCATGTGACACTAGGCATCGTCGAATGCAGGAAGTCAGCGGCTTGTGCACAGATAGCGGACCGCTTCCAGCTGAATACTGTATTGTGGGCATTCCACACAATACAGCCATCTAGTTTTACATAATTTATACATGCAGAAATAAAGGCACGGAGATGGTGTGCATATTGCATAGCACCTTTATGGAGAACTTAGTGTCTTCCCCTAATTCGAATGCACTATATGCTGTCAGCAAGGGCATGGGGGATATGAAGTTTATTCGCCGTCACTTGGCAGAAAAATAAAAATAACACATACAGCAGACAATACAATACTGTTAAAAGACAGAAGGACAGGAAAATGTTATTGTACAAAAACATAATACAATTGTCATTGTTGCTGTTATACAGGAAAGATAATTACTGGATGCAAATGGTTCAGCTGAGCTGCTTAGTGTTTAACTGCAATATTTATAATACTGTAGTAGATATTTTAAAACTGCTTCAAAATAAACAAGTAACATTTGATTGAGGTTAATTTTACTTATTTGCAGAATATTGACTGAAACTTAACAATGTAGACTATTATAACAGTATGTTAATGATAGTTCAGACCATCCAGTTTTTTTCAGACGTGTAGTTTAAATTGCAGTTAGTTTAGGTTTATGTGTAATCAATTTAAGGCCTGGGTTGTGCCAAGCAAAGTTAAATTGTCAGTTAACTAACATTTTTAACTGTAAGTGGCATCTGTGTCACGTTGTATAACAGATCACTTGTGTAACTGTTAACTTGTTAACCTACATTTCCATGCTGCTATTGGCTGAAGCGTAACACGTGACCAGCCACTGTCGTGGATGATGTTGACAGTCTGCGCTTCCATAAACACTAGTGGCCGGTTTGTATGTAATGGAAAATAGTGGTTGAAAATGATCAGCAAATAGTTCCACTAAGCAAGAAAGTTGCTTATCTGGTTATGAGTTGCAAAGACGCAGCCGAGTGTAGAACTAAGTAAACAAGTATAATTTCATTGGCATTTTTATTTCTAACATGGTGTATAACCTGAGGTTGACCTGGAGTTAACTTCAACCAAACTTCAACCTTAAGTTATTCAGTACCTGGTGTTGGTGAAACAATATCATTGCTAAATGTAGGTTAAAGGCCAAGATAACCATTGCCTCGGTTTAAGTGAGCTTGACACAACTGGACCTTAAAGAATGTCACGGCCAGTGAGTGCAGACTAATGCGTGTGCTGTGTTACAGTCTGAGGCTACTGCGAGTAAGTACAACCTGTGTGTGCCAAGTACAGAAGCAGTCAAATCGCGCACCCGCCAGCGAAAGCCGCAGTACGTTAGGGATGACAACTTTGTCATGCCGTCTGGTTCAGTTCTCTGAATGATGTCTGCTGAATGCATCAGACTGTTGCTGATCTCACGTGTACAGTGCTACAGTTATTTTTCCTGTCAAACTGCCCTTAACGTGGAAGTATTTGTGCAGTTTGATCAGTTGCTGTAGTTTAGTGTCCATTCAACTCACGGAGTTAATGTTTCTTAATACCAGTCTTGTGGCATTACTGATTTGCTGATCAAATATGAGTTTGTGGCAGACACTGCTCGCTGAATTCTAGTCGATAGTGTCACGCATCTGTACATGGTACTTCTCATATTTATGTCCGTAGCAATGCACTCGTGTGCATTAGCTGCTCTGTCTCTCAGCCATTTTACATTGTACATATAAAAGTACATAATATTGTTGTATTGTGTTATGTTGGTGTAACTGAATTACACCGTGAAGAAGAAAAAACTGTGCCAAGCCTATTTTTGCAGTAACCTTGTTAATACTCGACCAATTTTCATTATTGTTTCATTTTTATGCCTTAAGAGGTCGGTGAAGGCATTAATGTTTTCAGGCTGTCATGTTGTCCCGTTCGTTCATTCGTCCGTTCATCCGGACAGATAAGACTTATCGTTACCACGATACCTATGAACGCCTTGAACAGTTTTGATAAAACTGACAGGGAATATTCACTAGTCCCTACTTATGACGTGATTAGATTCTCAAGGTCCAGATCATGGCAGGCTGTCGAGGTGAAATCTTGTGAACACCACATCTCATGAACTACTTGAGCAATCTCGATGAAATTCACAGGCAATAACCATTAGCCCCTATTGATGACCTGGTTAGATTTTGAAGGTCAAGGTCAAGCAGGCCGTGACAAAGACGTGGACACTGGGGCGTTGAAGTACATCTTCGACTTGTGTCGAGGAATGACTTATATACAGTATTGTTGAAAGGCTTCCCATGACACCCGTAACTGTATCGAGTACTTATTGACTATATTCAATGTTATCACCAATTTTGTCAAGTACTGTAGATTTAGTTTCACAATATAGATTTTCAATTTTACTTCAGTTCTGCTTAGCAGAACTGCTGATGTACCAGATATTGTGAAAACAAAGTTGGCACAGTTTTTTTGCCCACATTGTTGACGTAACTCCAAATGTATTTCGTTAGTGTCTTACTTGCAGTGTTATTGCAAGACTGCGTTTCAGATTTTTGCCACAAGGTTGTGGTTGTTTGTACCAATTTCCCTATTCCTAACTGGCCCATTTCTGTGCCTATCACTTGTTGGTCTGTTGACTCATCACTTCCTCATCCACACCTCACTTTCACTCCTGGCTTAAAACCTACCTGTGTCACAAGTCCTTCCTCCGTAGATTCACTTCTTCCCTCTGGACTGCCTCCACAGACCATTTCTTCTGAGCAATCCGGTTTTTGATTTTTTTTGCTTATTCATCTGTTTGTGGTTCCATGCACTAGATTAAGCTGGCTCTGTCAGCTTTTGAGCACATGTAAATATATCATCTCGTAGTATTCTGTCGTATCGTATTATCAGCTTTTGAAAGTAAGGCAGCATTGTAAACTTAATAGGAAAAGACTGTCTATGTGATTTTTTGTTATCAGAAATATTTAGAGTGGTTGTTTGTTCTGAATTAATGTGTAGAATTGTTTAAAATGTGCATTTCTGTAAGTAAGCATAATGGCGTTGGTCAGCCAGCATAAGTGGAGCAATGCCTGTTCCGCCGTGAGTCCAGGGCTGTATGAAGAAAGGATTAGGCCAGTTCACTGGTTATGGTTATTGCTTTGAGTTTCATTCAGTGCTATGACGCTGTTGGCTGTATGACAGGAAGGGCATCCAGCCTACAGAATACGTGAATATCTGCTATATCAGATTTAATACCAGAAGATTACTATATCTCGATCAAAACGGCTATACATGTATTAATGTCACAGTGGTTAAAAGTTACCGGAAGTTCATCGACAAGGGGAACCCTAAGGGTGCCACAGCGATGTTTGCAGGCCTGATGCCCTTTATGTTGTCCAACCAACAGCCGTAAACCATTTCCAGGTGCACTAGAGTTAGCCAACTGCCCCTTGATTTTCCTACTCTAGTTGTTTTAAATCTGAAGGTCACATATGGTGTCTAGTTCCATTTTCTGTACTTCACGGTACAAAACATGACCCAGTCAACAACATCTGTATGTTCCGCATGACCACACCAACCTCGTACCCTCGTAAACATATTGCTGACTGGTGAAAATATGTTCAGAGCAACGCACTGTGGAGTGCAGTTGCCAGGAGCTGAATTTTTTTTAAGAATCATCGAGAACAGTGGAACATTGTTACTGTACATCAGCATCATGCCCATTAATTGTACTTCTTGAGTCATTTTTTGCACCTATTGCCAAGACAATACTGCAGTGCTGTTGAGTTAACAGTAGCTTGCTGTACTGAACAAGTACAATTTAGCATGGGTGTCTTTACATGAAATGTGTACGTGCAGCATAAGAGACTGGATTAGTGCATCGTGTTTTAATGGATTTATACTTTCAGCCCAGATTACTACACGCCATTGTAGTGCTAGGTAAGTAACACAGCCTGTTTGCTAGGTTAGAGTTTAAAGGCACTTCAACACAATCTAAGGAATGGTTTATTGTGAAAATTGTATTTTAACGAATGTAAGTTTTGAATAGAGTATGAGTAATACTGTACTTGATATCAAGTGTATGTAAATTGTACATGGATAAGTGGTTGGAGGACAAATAAGTAACACAAATTCACTGCTAATATCCACTCCTCATTTTCAGTATACAAATATGCATATCACAAAACAGTGAACGGCTTAACATATGTATATGGTCACTTATGATGCAGTAACATTTACAGCAAACACCCGACAGGCGATTTCACAACATTGCAGAAATAATTTCTTACTGTTGTGTCACAGATGACAGATCTACTATCCTGCAAAGACCAAAGCCACAACTGTAACGACAGTTCATTAACCTTGACCTTCATCTGACCAATAATAGAGTCATATAGTATATAACTGTTTAGAAACTCCTTACTCATCATTATAAAGATGTTTTTGGAAATTTTTTAAAAACCTCTTCATATACTTGAATATAGTTGACATAATTTTTTAGTTACGAACAGTGCCACTTGAACCATTGGTTGGTACTGTCTGGTAGCAACATCATCGATGTTATTGCATCTCGGCCACTGTGGTTTAATTTTGACTGCAAAAGTTCCGCAGGTTCGTTGGTTGGTTAGGATTTAACAGTGCTTTCAACACAATCTAGGTCATATCACGCCTTTAAATGAGTACTTTATTGTGAAAAATTATACGTTAACAAACGTAAGTTTGTTTTTCTAAACAAAGTAACTTAATATTGACAATATGTCTTAATTGTGTATGTAAAGCAAAGTTCCGCAAACATTTACTACATATAATGATAATTTCATTAAACAACTAAATAAATGTTGTCTGGTTGGTTAGTTTAACGGCGCTTTCAACACAATTTAGGTCATATCGCGCCTTTAAGGTAAAACTATATTATATTAAAATTTTTAAAGTATTAATTCTTAGGGTAAGATAACTGAAACAGAAAAATATAAATAAATGTTGTTTGATGTCCTGAGAGATAGCTAAGTGTATCATACACTCGTGTAAACTATAACATTTGGTCGATCAGGCCTCCGTGCATATATATTCACACTGGCACATGACAAACTCAGCTGTCTTACTCGATGACAAACAACATTTACGCACTTCAGTACAAACTTACGCAGTGACAACGTGGTAATAATTACGATCACAACATCAAAATTGAAAAAAATCACTGTGGAAGCACACAGTAACACAAATAACATAACATTAACAAAATAAGTTACAACTGATGTCACAATAAACGTATTACATAATAGACAACAGTGTCCAGTGGCGTAGGCTACTGAAGCTTCGAAGCCTTGCACCCGAGTCCCCCTCTTGAAATTTGTGGAGAACCGACAATGAGAAACTGATAAATTCATATTCAAATGTTGACAGACATGAGTGAACTCGGACATTCGCATTTTGGACGGGAGTAGCCACCCTTTGAAAAACTTAATATGCCACTGGCAGAGTCATACGATACAGTCAAAATTTGATTTGTTCAGCCATATTAAAATATATCACCTTGATAACAAAGTTAAGAACAACCGTCTAAGTCAGTCGCGAACAAGCTGCATATAACGGGATGCTCTATAACGACTGAAGTTATGGGATCAGAAAAGCATGCTTAAACTATAGATATATGTGCACTTGTGCAGTACAACAGTATAAAAACGTCACATTTTGCAAGTGATCGATATTCTATGCCATAAGTCTGAAAAATGCATAGACTGCTGCTGACAATGGCCACGGAACATCCCCTTTTATCCAGCTGCCTGCATTTTAATTTTTTTTGTATACAGATCATAAACACTACATATTTGTAAATCACTCTTATCACTTTATCTTTCGCTAAAAACCAGTCTAAAACCTTAGTCTAAGACCAAAAGTCCGGTTTAAGACCTAATTAATGCAAAACGTGAAGTGAAGCTAAACTTTGGCCTGAAACCAAAGTCTAAAACCAAACTTACCGCTTAAAACAAAGTTTAAGACCACAGTTTGGTCTTAAACCAAACTTAATCTGAGCAATCCGGTCTTAAACCAAACCGCCCTAATGTATTTAGATAGGCAATTATCACTAATCTATTAAGAGTTAAGATCTTTCACTTAATCTGCACTCGGTCTAAAACCAAGCTTTATTCATTCAGATTAAGCTTTGGTCTTAAGACTAAGGTTTTAGACTTTGGTTTTAGCGAAAGATAAAGTGACCCATTGTGCAGTGTGCGAACACTATAAGACGTCATTGCAATTTTGGAAAAAGGTTCCTCAATGATGATTAAAAATCTTGGAATACTAGAATCATGGCAGTTTCAGTGACTGTATGTTACCATTGAGCACTTCTTCGAAAATGCACGCTGCACATACTGTATCTACCTGATTCTAATGCCAGCGCAAATACAAAGATTATTATGGAAAAAGTTACCACCGGGAATTTCCTGACGGATACAACTCGATCCTAAACTGATCATCACAGTTCAGAAATAACAAGCAGAAAACGGCGGCCTGCAATTGGCTGTAGTTGGCTATGAACAGTTTAAGTGGCTACTGAAAACATTTCTATTTCGGTGTTAGTTGACCTCAGCGACTGTTTGCTATTTGCACCTTCGATATATTCTTATTAACTAGTAACTAATTTCTTCTAGCCAGTTAGCTGTTTAAGACATGCAAAGATGTGCATCAATTATTTGTAAAGGCAACACCGTGGCAGCAGCACTGCAATGATTCGAGATGTTGCTGCAGTTGACTGTGACAGTACTGATACTGCTTTCACTGTATCAGCGTGGACAATGGACGTGCGCACCAAATGAATCGCTTAGCTCATCTAACGTTATCATTGGCGTCCGTTGCTGAATCCGAACTGGGCTTCTCCATCTTATTGTAACCAAAGCACGCGACTGCACTGGCACAGCCGGTCGTACGCGGCTCTGCAGACCAACAGCAACAGTTGCATATCAACAATTAACAACTCGTCAATTACCGTAAACATGCCATGAAACTTGTAGTTTGAGCTTTCTGCATAATGACCAAATGACAAATGTTTTTCGACTATCCGCCTTTCTGTATAGATTTACTTTTGGTCTGCTTTGGCTTCAGTGCACCACTACCCTCACATGGTAGGCTACACAAAGCGTCACAGCTTCCACTTAGTAACTTGAATATGGACAACCACAGACGCAGCTCACAAAGTCGTTCTACACAAAACGTTTCGAGCTTCTACCACAGTATAATCCCTTCAGTACTTTCACACTGTTGGTTGAGTGACAAGACTGGCATTCGGTCTGTAAAATCTCCAAAGGTACTTTTTCGGTAGAAGAAATCGTAACTGAGCAACCCAAGTTCACCTGACAAATGTATGTGAGACAGGTGTATTTTTGTCAGGGCCTACACAGCATGTCATTAACAGCTTGCTGATACACAACATGGTAAGGTATTCAGGAACATTTACGATCATTGAGCCTGTTTATTTCTGGGCAGATTTGCAATAAGCTAAGTGCAGATGAGACGACAAACAGGCAACATACTTACAACTTGCAAATTAATAATCAGAAAGCTCTCGCTTGGAGTCACATTGACCACTTCAGCAACACTTTTGCTCCTGTGACCGTGAACCTATGATCTTGACTCTGACTTATACCTCGATAGTGCAAAGGTGTACCAGCAAGCCAAATATTCGGCAATATTTGTGTCAAGGGTCAGTTAGTTCACACGTTACTGTCCGGCCACACAGACTGACACATAAACACACACATAAGAGTGGACCGACTGCTCTACCTGTACCACTGCAAACTGATAACTAGAGTACAATTATGCCAACAAACAATATTTAGTGACAAAACTGCTCATAGCAGCATAGCAGAAAAATTTCCAAAATATAAATAGTAACAGTTACATGACAGTGACACGCATTGGTATTGGACAGTACAATGAACATTTTTAATATGGCACAGTCAGTTCAGTGGCTTGACACATAGGACAAACATGGTCAGTATATGTTACAAATAGTATCAAACAAGCCTAAAATTGCACCGACAATAAATTAGGCCTTATGTAAAAATGATCCACAGCGACTCAGGGTGTCACTGGTCTCCATTTTTGTAGCCTTCAGTCAGACAGAAACATATGCTGCGAGATAACAAATCACGTACAGTGCCTGTTTATGCCCGAGGTTCCATTGGTACTCACTGCGCATACCCACAAAGGATAGCCAGGCTGAGTGGTTAGATACCAAGATGGTTTACCCACCTGAAGATGGTCACCCATCCCAGTACTCACTGGGACTGATGTAAAGTAACTTTGTTGAATGAATGAATGAATGAATGAAAACGCGAGGATTTTAAGTGCGTTTGAAAACCGACTAAGAGCCGGCTTTGTCTAACACACTATCAATCAATCAATCAATCAAAACGAATTTATATAGCGCCCTACGTCGCAGGCGAATCAGAGGCGCGTATGTATGCGCGTATGCACTATGTAAACAAATCAAGCCGTTGAGCGAAGTAAAGCCGGAAATGGTCAGGTAGTCCGTGGAGTCAGTCCGATAG
>Ga0209363_1001768_pt1 | contig 10737 bp, 6 predicted proteins | sample WorMetexBAHAMAS3_FD_187385 | JGI IMG/M metagenome (GOLD analysis project Ga0209363, IMG submission 187385) | Marine gutless worms symbiont microbial communities from Max Planck institute for Marine Microbiology, Germany - Inanidrilus exumae... | ecosystem: Host-associated > Annelida > Digestive... | reverse complement strand
GATTATTACTGGTCCACCTAATGGGCCAGTATTGTTTTGCTGGCTGGCGTCTGTCGTCGTCTGTTGATGTCTGTCGTCGTCGTCGGTAACGCTGCCGGCGTGCGGGCCGGCCGGCCGCCGGGCGCGTGAACGGTCGGCGCGCCGGCGGCCGGGCGCGTGGGCAGTCGGGCGGCGGACACTGCACTGCGGGCCAGTACGGTTACGTCCCGTAAGGATGACACCTTGTTTTAGTTGTGGGCGAGCCAATGAACCTATTTTCTTGTTTCGGAGTGTTTGCAAAAGATACAAAAATTCACGAATACAAATCTCGTTCGATTGAGTGACTGAGTTAAAGTTTTACGTCACACCGGACACAAAATAATTCATTTCGGTTTCGGAGACGTTCTTCCCAGCCAATCTCTTGACTTGGTACTGAAAAAATCTCCTTTGTAAGAGTTTGTTAATAAAGAATCTACAACACCAACAACAACTACTAGGCTATATTACAAGCAAGCACAGCAGATGGCAACCTGTGACCCGTAAAGTCCAATTTCGGCGTCGTATCCGGCGCAGATGGAAAGCGTTCGTCCGTTGCGTTCGACGCGGACGTCGTCAGCCGTGAAGTCCGGGCCTATCATGAACGACATTCGGATTCGCTGAGCTCCGTCGACGTCGCTGACGACTGGGACGACACTCGGGCCGACGGGGCGCCGCTGTGGTGGCAAGTGGAACGGCATCTCGACGTGCAGTACGCCCTCGTCGGTCAGCTGGCAGTGCAGTAGCTTGTGGTCGACGTGCTTCGGCAGGTCCACCTTCCGTATCATCGTCTTCTTGAAGACGGCACCTTCTCGGTCGTCAAGGCACTGAGCTATGAGGACCAGCTGACCGCCGTCGACACTTATCTGCACCTGCGCGTCGACACAACGGTAAGGTATCATCATCATCATCATTGTCATCATCATCAACAAAAACAACAACTACATGGAAAGTACTCTGAGAGAGTACAACTCCCCGCGAAAGCGAAAACTGGGGTTTTTGTCGCCAACACTTGACATCATCATCTTCGTTTAATAAAAAGTTGTCAAAACGCAACTTATACAATATATAGAATAAAATAGAAATAGCGAGAAAAAACAGTCAGTACATATCCTTGTATAGCAAATGAGTAATAAAATTACGATCGTCATAGACTGTTTTAATGCTAAGAGTATAGTCATGCAACACTTGCCACACCTACTATTAGAAGTATAAAATGTAAACAATCGCCGGTTTACGGAGTTTTTTAGACCGTTACTTCCACATTCTTCTACCGATCGTAACGAAACAAGAACTTGGTCTTCCCTTTCCCCTAGGAACCTTCCCATAAAATTTGGTACACATCCGTCCTCAATCTTTTTAGTTATCGTGGTCACAGACCGACACAGCCACAGACACACAAACCAACGCCGGTAAAACATAGTCCCTAGCTTTCGCGGGAAGAACAACAACTACAACTAATTTATAACTTATAAAGCTTCAGTAAGCGATCCTTTTATCAGTAGGCCTATATCAAATAAACTCGTCCTAGTATTTAGTTATATTGCTTTGTGTGTTTATTGTTTTTATGTGATCTCTATGTTCCATTTCTATTGTACTGTTATGTATGTTGATGTGCGTTTGTCGCATCCTATTAAAGATTACTTACTTACTTACTTACTTTAGTATGTTCTCAGTTTTCGTTTAAAAACGTCCAGAAAAGGTGAAAAGCGAATGTAAGGTGGAGCTTGTTTCATGCTGCCGGTCCAGAGTACTAAAAGACTCACTCTCCGAATTGGGTCCAGAGCCTTGGTAAACAGCAGTCTGTAGTCTTCTCATAGCGCAAACCGGGTCGTGTTGCTACCGCAGCGACGGTGCAACGAGATATCGCTACTGTCTTTCGGTGCTCGATCGCGGTTGACTGTTTGTACAGCACAATAGAGCACATGCGACGGTATGGGTAGCCAGGCCTAATTGTAGCAGAGAACTGCCGATGTGATCTTAAGGTCTCAGCTGATAAATGAATCGCGCTGCTGCATTCTTGCTAACGACAGCACAGCGAGCAGCTCTCTCTTCCTTGGGCCTTGAGCTCGCAGATGATTATACCGCTACGTTGGTGATATGTGATCAGTGCGATGCCCCAGACCTGCGGTTACCGACCCAGCCTCAGAGCATTGCCGTCGTTTGGCCACGCAGTACCATATTATTGGGCTATACTTCTTGGTGACGGAGGCACATGGGTACGAACAGGTTGCCCAGAGTCGTTACGTAGCTACGCCGTAACCTGGAGTCGAACCCGCGACCTGTTGATCGCAAGTCGAACGCCGAAGCCGCTGAGCGACCACGCCACCCTGGTGTAAACAGCCCGCATACAGTACGAATCGCGTCTAATAAATAAAGATTGTCACAAACACGTTATCACAATAGCATAATGTAACTCATCGAAAACAAAGCAAATTACAAAAAGGTGATACTCGCCGATTTGGTACCACGCCGTCTTTTTCTAGGCATCTAATCTCCTCCAAACTTTTTGTTCTCTTCCCTCCATCTCTTTCCTCCCTCTAGACCATATTACGAGTTTTCGGGTGGCTCAAGTGCTCACACTGGTGGCAGTTGACACCCATAATAAAAATTAAAGGTAAAGGGGTAGATTTGTATAGCGATTAAAATTATAAAACTCGTCTCCAAAGCGCTCAAGATGGCACGTGTTTAAGGGATCATACAGCTTTACCTGCCACCCGCACGTTTGTCCACGAATGGAATGAGCCATTCTGCCTTTACTCTCAACCGCAGAGCATCACTGCACTTTTGGCCGGTACTCATTTCCAGTCCCACATATGATATAGGAGACTGAGTTAACCTGTGTGGCTGGTTACCCACCAATGTGGTATGCCCGCCCGAAGACGGTCACCCATCCCAGTACCAACCGACCGATAGTGCGGCGGTCGGGGATCGAACTCACAACCAAGTCCGACGCCCTAATCACTAGACTACCGAGACAGGCGAAGAGAGTCGAGAAGGCAAGCCTCATGGATGACGGTACAGTAACTGTACAGACGTACATAGAATCGTGCGTGGCGTTGCCATTACCTCGTCAGGCTTGAAGTGATGTACGTCGAACGATGCCTTGAGTATCGGCATTCCGTCGCGGTCCTCGATGAACGCCGTGTCCACCGGTTCCTCCACGCCTTCCTCCTTCTGTTCCTCGGTCGACTTCAGCACCAGAAACTCGCTCATCTGATCCAGCTCTTCCTATACATCAACGTACCTCATTCATTGGTCTGCGTTCAGTTCACTCATTCGAGGACAGCGCAGCGATCCTCGTGTCGTCAGTATCTTATTGGAACGCACCTGATCTTCCACTATAGATCGCCCCAGCGATGTTTTCCCGAAGAGAAATTCGGCCTACTGGCAACATTGTCTACCCCAAGGACACATTTATTACGTAAAATCCCTCTGCGAAATTTATAACGATAAACACCCGACAGACCATTATCCCAAAACGTGTGAACTTGTGAAGGACATTGGATTGACCTGGAATGAAGCAGGTGACTTCGCACATCCCAGAAGCAGCTAGCGTCAACGTGTGGCCCATGCAGTGTGTCTTCGATATTGGATGAACTCAGGTCTCGGGTAAGGTCGAAAAGACTCCCGGGGAGGAAAAGTAATTTGTCACGTCACTGTAATATTATCCAAAGTTCGTCTGACACATATATATTAACAGGTTTTCAGAGAAGATTTACCAACTGAGAAGTGAACCAAATCCCACAGTTCATATTCGTCGTTAAGCCTACATTTGGCCGTTCAATATTCCGTTAGGCCTTACGATCCTAGAATAATATTACCGTTAGATATCACCATATGAAGTAGTGTCTCGGTTCTTGCGCCTCAAATAATTATAGCTTTCTGCTGACCACTCTGCGCGTTTATAAATTATGCCTACTTGCTTGCTTGCTTAAGAATTTTAAAGAATTTAACACCTTTTTATGCTGGGCAATTAAACAGGTTTTTGTCGGAGAAACTGAAGAAACATTGTTGCGATTTATAATGGGGGAGAGGTAGAAAGTCGTAGTATAGTGAACAGGGCACAAAGAATATTGAACAAGCACCTGCCACTCGTGTTTTCTCGCCTCGAACTCTTCGTCGTCCTCCAATGACGACGCACCTGCTCCGCCACCGTTCATCTTGATGTGTGGCGGCGTTTTGATTTTGTTCTTTGTCGCCGACAGAAACTTCCTGAAGACCGCCTGCGACGTACACACATACACTTAGCGTGATTGGAATCAGTCAGTCCCGGGGGTCGTGGCACTTCCGGTTCATCGATGACGACGGTTCGAATTACCGCCGGTCGACCCCCTACTTCGGCAATGCAGATTTTCCATAAGTTGAAGCCCTTTACTACGCCGCAGCGCATTTCGCCGTACTTTCGGGACATATCTACAATCTAAAATTACCTCCGGTTTTCCAATTCTACTTTCGGTTCGAAATCTGACAACAGAAATGAAACACATGACTCCCTCTGCCTTAAAAATGTAGTGATTATGGCCTTCCGGCGTTATCTGTGACAATTAAATTTACGACAAAATACCATAAAGGGCATAAGTGCCTAGTAAGAATGGCAGAATATTATGTGTGAATTATGTGTGAATTATGTGTTTCTGAATATAGTATATATGGGTCTGAAAACCATTTGTTAAATTTGTTAAAACCCTTTGCTTTTCATGCTATTTTGCACATTCCCAGTCCAATAGCGGCTAAAACCACTTCTATTCCCGGTTTTGACCGCACATTTCGACTTTTCACACCCAGTTTCTTATTAGAAAGCTGACCTCTAGGCCTAGGCACTTCTCTCTCAAGCACTCCGATTATAACTGGACTTCCGTCACTTCGAGGTAAAAATACGTTACGACAAAATACCTTAAAATCTGTTAATGATTTTCAGAACTGGGCTTAAGCACAAGGGTCTTTGTATGTACAGTTTATATTCTAGAAGTAATTTAAGATGGATTCAAAAATGGTATAGGTCTATAACTTTAAACTCAATGAAAGTGACGTAATCGCAATTTTCTTTCGTTGTGTCAAGCGATCAAGGCATGTACTAAATACTAATCAGTAGTCTATCACAGTAAATTAACATAACATAACTAAATCTGGAGATACACTGTAATATGGGCTCGAAGAGAGCGTTTATCACCAGCGTACTCGGCAAGTGACACAACTGTTTACTTATTTACCGACATACAAGCTATTCAGTTCCTGCATTCGACGATACCTAGTGTCACGTGCCTGCGAGTGAGTGATACCAGCGTTATCTGCCGTGTTACGTACTTTCAGTTTTCAACTCAGTCTGCTTTTCTTCAATATATCGCTCACTAGGCCGCAGCAGAGCCATATATATGGATCTGGGCCACACCAGCACTGCACCGTACTATTGGACAATATCGGACAACGGACGTTGCCGAATATTTCAGTAAGTCCCTTTCTGATGCGCAGCGTAGATCGCAGGGAAAGACTTTGAAGTGATTCTAACAGCAAAAAATGAAAACTAGACATCCCGTAGGGGACCATATGGCCGTTAGTTTTCGGCATTTATAATCATTGCAGAGTTATGACGGCCTAAGGTCGCAAGACCTGGAAATTTTGTTAGTAATATTTGCGTTTTTTAAACATCCCTCTCAAACTGTCGCTACTGCGCAGATCGCGCCCAAAATCTATCACATTTGGCTCACACTGTTCCAAATTTCATCCAAATCGGTTCACTTTCGGCGGAGTTATTACCGAACGCGTGAAAACTGTTTTTGCCTCGTAGAGTAATTTACTATATAGGCTCTTCGAGCTTATAACAATATAGCGGGTTGCTAAACAACTGACAAAACGCAGATGTTACGAGACAGTGAAATAAGAAAAACACACATATGGTAAAACTTCTGCTAGAAGCCGGCCCCGCATACAAGCCGGGGTCTGATTCATTTGTACTGATAGAAGCCGCGGGCTTCTATCCGTAGTTTTACAGTAGGCCTAATGGCCTATACATAATACACGATTATAGGCTTACATTGCAAATACGAAAATATCCGCCTGATAAGATAACAGTCGGATAGCTAGAAATCGTAAGTATCGCTGTTCGCTGAGTGCTAAAATTGCAATGTAGGCTTACCAGTTGTGCGACAGACGATCAGGCTTCAGGCACTGCAGTAGTCTTTGGAGTGTGGTCTAAAAAGTAAATAACTACCGGTATGCGATTATGATAGAGAAGGCGGCAGTAGGCAGTGCAACACGTGATCTGGTTTATGTAGGACCTTACCGGACAGATTTTGATCCGCTTGCACGCAAAGGTTACAGAAGTTAGATTTGTCTAGGATTTATTGTCTGATGCTGCGTATGGCGTTCTGTAGAGCACATGCATAAAGCCTCGCAAGCCACCGATTGCTGGTGGACGGCCGAGGACTATTTACAGTCTTATTACGCACCACTCCAGCCTCCGTCGATAAATAACTGCCAGTACTGATGCAGTGGCAGCACACAGTGTATCAGTCGGTTCTAGGAAATCGACTCAAGGCCGACGTAGGAGGAGATCACGGCACATGCCGTTCATTACGCTCTTCGACAGAGTCGTCGGGGCAACGATCTTGTAGCATATGACATTTTGTACTCATGAAATTCAACTGCTCTTCGTCAAAACTGACTTTAAATAAGAACTAAAAACTGAGGCTGCATCGCTTCTTAATACATGCGCCCACATTACGTTTTCATTCATTATTGTTTTTTCTGTGGTCGCGATTTTTTTGTGTGCAGCACAGCTAGGACATGACTTTCCTGACGTACATAGAACAGTCAGGTCGCGGGTTCGATTCCCGGCCGGTCGGCTTTCACATAACATAGGTCAACTCAGCCTTGCATCCCTCCGGGGTCGCTAAATCGAGTACATGCTTCGGCTGGATTCTCACCTCTGTCGGGTGGCAGGTAACACTGTGTGATTCCATATATGGCATGTGAGTTTCCCGTAGCGGTGAAGAGCTAAGTTGTTGCTAAACTGCTATACACTGTTTACTTTTACTTTTTACTTTACTTTCGTGTGCCAAATTTCATACTGATCGGCGACAGACATGGGTAGCTATATCCTTCCGGTTTGCAGCGCCTGGTCGATGACTACGATTTCTAGTTCGAATTAATAACTTTCAGAACTTCTCAAAGGGGGAAGGGCAGATTCAGGGGCTCTGCTTAAGCATGTCACCGGAGAAGGCGATTGACGAGTGGCAAAGATGAACGAAGAGTTTATGACGTGAAATGTGACGATCAGTATGGTGAACACGACGCCAATCAAACAGGTCGATGACAAAACCACGGCGATTGACGACCCACAAGTCAGCTGTCAGGTCGGTCCAGCATTTTCCATTCCCGCATTTTTAGTCGACCCGCGGTTTGTCCATACGCCGACAACATCACGCAGCAGACTGTGCCAGATGGTGACGCCGACAGCAGTCGAAATATTAAACGTTTTCTCGAGGTAAAAACGGGAATAAAAAAAGTAAACCAGACAGTGAGACAATCTCACTGTGGTTCTAGTGGTTAACCAGTTAATTAACTGTCAGAGTTTGTAACAGAATATCTCTAATGCTTTTCTGTTCTGATTCAGCAACAGTGTTTCAACAGTTGGCGACTTAGTGTCGGTAAGGCGTACGTGTTTAATATTAGCTCGCACGGCATCGCGATGCCGAAGGGCTTACATTTTACCGCTGTGGTTTTTCTTCTTTCTTTATTCTTTTTTTGACGCGTAATCTATGAGGTCACTGAACGGATCTCGACCAAATTTGGACACATATTCACTTATGACTGCTATTTGAGATAGTGGGTACTACGTTATCTGTAGTTTCGTGTTTAAGTCGTAAAGAAAGTGTGTGGGATGTTCCCTTGCCCCTGACTCCACGGGAGACTTCCGTTCCCATGAACTTGGACCCACAGACAAAAATCCTGGCTATGGCCTATACGATAGAATAAACATACTTACCATGGTGATGACAGTGCGTTAAACCAGCTACTGCAGTGTACAGTCAGTTAATGGTTTTGGCTGTCGTTCAGCTGCTGATAAGAGATGAACCTTTTGACGATTACGTCATTATGACTCATTATCATCTTCCTCAGTAGCAGTAGCAGTAGCAGTCGCTTTCAGTACAGCTATCACTCTGCTTTATTCCGCCACACCGTAGTCTCTAGTGAAACCAGTTAACCGATACAGCGCTATATCTATATAGCGGCTCTGTCTATCTGCAATCTAGCGGCGCGCAGCTGTTTGTAATTCTGACCACGTCGCTGCGCGTATAATAACAGGCTTGACGCGCTCTGTCAGTAGCTGGACTGATAGCAAGTCGTGTTGTCCAATGGACGCCGTTTTGGAAACGCTCAGACAGCTCTGGTTTTGAACCATTTGGAACCAGGCATGCAGTGGTGTAAATCTGGCTGGAATTCTGAGGACGCAAGGGCGGATAGAGAAGGCTTGGTGGGGAGCGAGAGGTGAGGTGTGGGTGAGGGGTACCCTTCCCCACCGGGTGAGGGGCCTGAGGAGGGGCTAGGCCCCTTCCCTGAAAAAAATTGAAATTTTTACTTGAAATGGCGTTTTGGTTATTCCTGGGCGTATTTTCATCTGTGCCCTCGCCAGACAAAATGTTGAATTTTGGTGTACTTTAAAGATGAAATTTTGGGAAGTAGTCAAACGCTATCAGAATTATGGGGTTGGTAAGCTGCATTGTAATGCAAGCAATCTGGTGCTTGAAATTGTTTAAAACGTGACAAAATCTGGGGACAATTTGCACTAGCATTTCCCACTCCAAATTAGGGAGCTCGTCCCCGCCCCTCCATGATTTACGCCCATGGCATTTAGGCATGGCCACAACGTTAACAGTTCTAAAGGTGCTTAAAAGATAGGTCTATTTGCCCGAATATGATACAAGGCAGCTAAGCAAACTAACATTATTATTATTTTTTAATCATGATCTCCGATGATTAGATTTTCTGTAAATGTACGACCAATTAGCTACCAATCACCACTCATTTACACACTATTACCGAATTCAGTGCTAAAAACCAAGACGTCCCTTTGTACAGCAGGCTCTAGGCACCATTTTGTCACGCAGTTGACCGTGGTTGCTAAGCAGCAGTCAACAGCAGCAGCATCTGCAGCGGCAGTACAGTGTATGAGGTCGTCTACGTAGTTGGAGTCTGTTATCGACCAGTGTTCAGTTCAGTACCTCGACCTCGTCCCTATTAATCACTCAATCTCTCTGCCTCGATCGCTATCCGTCTGTTTGCTTGTTGACTAGATGGACTCTGTCAGCGAAAGTCAGCAGCTGCCCACTGTCTGTCCATCAACGTGATCATCGTCGACATCTTCACGTTCCAAACATACTGCTCATTCCAACGACGACAGCATTCTTTCCGCCCATCCACAGAGTGACCGAGGCCTACCGCACGTCTCGCATGCTCATAATACGAGGGAGGGAGCTTGTTTTACTTGGGTTTAGGTTTTGCGTGTAAAATGCTACTATTACTTAGTGACAGAGCTCTGCTATTGTTGTGCAAATGTTTCATTTTATTTGCCTGCGTTCGAATGTATGTGGATTATCTCATTTGGTTGTTTGCGCAGTATGTCTCATATGCGCAAAATTCGTTACCGTGTACAAATCGATTTTTACCCGCGCGACACTATGCTAACGCGGTATTCGCTGTCATCGCGTCTTTCCGTCTGTCTGTCTGTCACAAGTCGATGTTCTATCAAAACTAGGCCTATTGAAAACCAACAGCCTGATAATAACAGCACAGTTGGCCACGATTAGTAGCATAAGTCCAACTGTAAGAATTGGTTAGTGATATTCTTTAGTGGACATTCCTCATAAAAATTCTGCATGAAAATATTTACATTTAGGCTAAAAGATTCTTAAATCGAGAATCCCTAGGAATACACACTGTGTCCGCAAACGTCCCACTTTATGCTTGTTATAACTTTAACAAACGTGAACCGATTTTGATAATTTTTGGCACACGTATTACTGAAGAGTAAGAAATCGCAGGATATTTTACTTCTCATCTCACCCAGCTAGTGCTTATGCACTACCTTGCAAAACTAGAAACCCCGGAAATTGCGTTTTTTCTCTTGCCGCATGCACACACACAGCATATTCAAATTATCACCTAGTCACAGTTGAACCACTTTTATTCCCAAGACCATCGACTCTGTGCACCAGATAGGACACAGGAAGGAAGTACAGCATCCTACCATCTGTTGTCCACATACTGTCGTTTATTAATAAAATAAACAAATGCCATGTCAAGAGTTCGTGCAAGAACACTTACTGACATGGTGGCCTAATACACGCAAATGTCATAATTTTCAACATTATACATATCAATGTATAATGAAACTAGGAATTTAAAACTAATTTTAAAACACAGTCAGACACGGCATTATATAAAACTACTAAGATCAGTTCGTTCTAGCAACTGCTTAGAGTTGTTTAGAGAAGAAAAGTCATATGGCTGAGCCGCCAAACTGTTCCAACAACGCACAACTCGGTGGCAGAAAAAGTATTTACGTAGGTCTACATCTAAGCGTGACTGTGGCACAAATAGTTTAAAGCTATGTCCGCGTGTGGCAGTACTAGCATTACATACTCTGAAAAAAAGTAGATGCGTCTGTGTCAACCATAATACCGAAAAAAATTGGAAAAATATTTTATACATATATATATA
>Ga0209363_1001767_pt1 | contig 10738 bp, 8 predicted proteins | sample WorMetexBAHAMAS3_FD_187385 | JGI IMG/M metagenome (GOLD analysis project Ga0209363, IMG submission 187385) | Marine gutless worms symbiont microbial communities from Max Planck institute for Marine Microbiology, Germany - Inanidrilus exumae... | ecosystem: Host-associated > Annelida > Digestive... | reverse complement strand
CACTGACATGTTGAACAGCTTCATTCAGCCGTGCTACATCAGCAGAGAGAGTTTCATTTCTGGACCTCAGAACTTCATTGGCAGCACTCATCTGCTGAATCTGTTGTTGTAACTTGATCCTGACAAGTGACACCGCATAATACACAAAATATTTACTTACTTAATGACACATATCCAGGCCTTGCACATGTGGCCCAGTGGTCGACACACTTGGGCGCCATGTGCAGTAGATCATTTCAAAATTGCAAAGAATATTAATTCTTTGTCTTCAGTAGACCATATGATGGAACCTATACAGAAAAAAAATGAAACAGCAAATATTTATCTAAAATACATGTGTTCCACTTTTTATGCACCAAATTTTAACGTCACATGAATGGCTTACTAACTCTGTTTGCTGAAGACTGTCACATGATGCAGTTGCAGCATTTAACTTTTCAAGCGTTCGCTGCAATTCAGCTTCTAAATTTTGCCGTGCAATGCGCTCCATCTCCACCTGTAGCTCACACAATATAAGCAATGCTAAATATCACCGTTAAATGGTTAAGGTGCTTTCAATGCTTACATGCCAGGGCTCAGACAAAAATTAAGACTTTTTTTGGAGAAAGCTGAATAAACAATATAATGAAGTTGACTTTTCTGCGACTCACATTGAGTCAGAAAACATCTAAAAAAAATGAAAAACATTACATTCTAATTTCATGCAGCATGTGGTAAAATTAACAAAATGGTTGAAGGTATATATAACAATATGTCATTAAATCATCGACAAAGACATTATGCAGGCGAGAAGCAATAACAAATGATGCACAGTGTAAGGAAATTTACCTGAGATAACACTGTTGCAACGGATTTCTCTGCTGTAACTTTGGCCTCCAACAGAGCCACATTTTCAGCTGTCAGCTGCTGCAGCTGCAACGTCACTGAATCACTGCTCACTGATGACTGCTCAGCCTGCATAAACCAACAAGTATGTCTCATTGCACTTACTGGCACACTTGTCAAATTTATTCCTACTTACTGTTTTCACTACAGAGCTGTATATTTCAAATGCGGATTTCAAATTAGAGAAAATACAAAATCCACAGTCGCTGCATCACACCAGTCATAGGAGCTAAAAATTATCAATGAATGATTAATGGCCATGTCACATGCTGCCTGCCTCTGGTGAGTCACGGTGAGTATAATGACGGGACACACAAACAAACGGATGGACAATAGACTGTTACACTACGCTTTCTGACACAGCCAGGATAACAACCAGTAAACACACATGACAACAGCTCATTTAATTAAACAAAACTAATAGTAGTTATGACTGCCATGGTGGAAAATGAACAGCCATAGCAAAACATTCATGTAATTGGACTGGACCTGTCATTGATTTAATAAACAAATATTCGTCTTCTTCTTTTTCTTCTTCTGCCTAACTTCAACCTTTATGTCAGCTGCCTGATGCCAGTCCCATAATAACTACCAGTAGCCTTCTTTTATGTAGTAACCTAACTCAGGCTGGGTCTCCCACAAGACAGTCTTTGCAGACACTAGCAGAAGCAGGCCTAAAAAGGAACTCAAAATACTGACGTTAACAATGGAAAAACATCCACTGGACCACCTCACCGTTTACTGACTCACCAACTGGCTGTGGAAGGAACAGATGCCACAACGTTTACGCTGGTTCTCTGACACCAGCCCAAACTACAGTATGAACTAGAAGATGGGACTTCGACACCATAGCGTTGACACGGATGCCTTTGCCACCTCAACAGCCTGCTGTGATCTTGACCTCCAAAATCTAACCAGGTCATCAGTAGGGGCTACTAGTTATTCCCTGTAAGTTTCAACAAGATTGCTCAAGTAGTTCGTGAGATATGGTGTTCACAAGACTTGATGACTTGGTGACATCCGTGTCGGCTAGTAAATATGCCCCGACAGTTTATCAAAATTGTTCAAGCCATTCATGAGATATCATGGTAACAAGATCTGATATGATCAACGGACAAACGGGACAGGTGACAAAGGCATAAAAAGCTGATGGGTGGGCATCTTAAGCAAACGCATGGAACCATAAAGGTAAATTAATGGAAAAAAACGTAAAAAGTAAAAACTAATTGGTACAAGAAATGCAGTCCAAGTCTTGTCTGCCTGTACACGTACTTGCTTGCACTCGTCAAGCAGTGCGTCGATGTGACTCTGCTGTTCACTGATCTTTGCCTCGTATATCTGGTTCAAAGACTCAGCGCTGTCTAGCTGCTCACGCACAGCTTGGACTTCTGTCGTCAACTGCAGCTGTTCAGTCAACAGCTTCTGCTTGTCTACCTCCAAGGCATCCCGCAGCTGTGTCACTTCCGCGAGATTCGCCTGTTATCCAGCGACAGAACGCACTCCACCTCAACATTTCACAAACAATGCACATAATGACGGCATGTGACAGCAACAGAGGTGACAGTCCAAACAGCATTTGTTGATGAATGTGGATTTCTGAGTTTTTATAATGTTATTATTCTCCAACTTCAGTGCTTTAGCGCTGGAAAGTGTGCATAGCCAGTCAAAAATACTGTACCAGCATTCTCCAAAGATCTTGATTGGATATCGTTTAACTACTGGCTAACCAGGTGAAACTTAAATGTGGCCATAAACCAGTTGTCTGAGTGTGTGTTGAGGTGGCTTTGTTTGTTCCTTTTCTCATCACCTTTTGTTTTTTAATGCCAGTTTTATCAGTTTTCGTTAACAAATTATACTAGCCTGACAGCCTTACAGATTACAAAGCATATTAATCTATCACTGTGTTACTGCGGTCTATATAGTGTCCAAAACATAGCTTCAGTTACCCGTAACAAAGTAACAAAAGAAGCCTGACCTTGCCGACACCAATCTCACACGTCAGACTCTCCACAGCAGCAGATAGTGTCGTCAGTTCGACCAACTTTACTTGGTTCTCAGCCACAGCATCTGCAAGAGCAACTTTCAGTTCAGATGGCTGTTTATCGCTGTCTGAATCTCTTGTTCCTTCCACGTCCAACTCGCAAACTCGTGCCCGTACTGCCTCGTTCTGCCTTTTAAGGTCTGCTGTGCTTGCCAGTAGCTCATCTGCTCTTGCTGCCTGTTCTGTTTCCTACAGTTTCAGCACATGAAATTAATCAAATCACAATCAAAATGCAAATTTATATAGCACCGTATATTGCAAGTGAATCAGAGGCACTGGGGCTGGGACTAGACCGGATAGACTATGTTAAACAGTTCAGTCTTTTGGTTACGCTTAAAACACGCAATATTGGAGCTAGCTCGGCAGTCATGAGTCAGATTGCATCAGACTGCAGCACGCAGCAGTAAACAACCAACCAACTGGCTTCTTTAAACAGCAAGCAGCAACTACAAATATTTAAAATGTACAATTAGTTCAATACAAAGTCCTCAATACCTATGCACCATCACTACCTCCACTTCATTAGTCATTTGCCAGGACAAATTAGGTTAGTCGGTTTACGCTTGGTTTTCTTCCTGTGTTTCTTCTCGAACACAACTTTGGGGACAAATGGCATGGTTTTTGTGGACCATGTGCCCTTCCTGTCACCGAACCAGCAGTGTTAAAATACTGAAGGAAACTCAAAACACAGATGCAGACATGAACCAGCGAAGATCAGCCAATGGACTGCTTCCTTTCTCGATCCACCGACTCCCAAGAATGCAAAATCCTTATGCCCGTTCTCTCTGATGACAATATCAAGCAAGAATCAATGCGTTTGCAACTAATTATCACAAACAATCGTGATAACATATGAACGGGTCTTGGGGACAGTCCACACAAACAGCATTCTCACTGGGTCTGCAGCAAACATACTTCAGCAATTATGTTCTATAGAAGAAAGGAGATGGCAGCATTTACAAGAAGAGTCAAGAAATTTTCCTCTGATATTAAAATGTCACACTGTTGCCTTTGGGGAATAACTTTATGTCAGAAAAAAGTTTAACAACAATATCTCAACCTTGCATAGCATATGTCAAATGGACATATAATCTGCCAACCACCTATCATTAAATGAAAAATTAACACAGTTACTTTTCCACGTAGTTGAGACGATAATGTTGTTACTTGTGCTTTATAGTCTGCTACTTTTGTTTGTTCTGCCTCAATGCTCTTTTTGAGCTGAACATAAGCCGTGTTCAACTCACTGAGAGAACTCTGCAGACTTGCTATAGTGCTGCAAACATACACAGAGTGACTGCTAATAACACAGACATCAAATCGAGTCAATTACAGCTTAAGTTAACATACTGCTGATTCAATTTGGCTGACTACTATTTGACTGAATTAACTTTTCAGTAACAGACATTGCATCATGACAACTCACTTCACAACAGTAGCAATACGTACTTTACACAGACACTGTGTGAGGTTAATGAAATGGTGTTATATATGTATACATTTATGAGATTATTTGAAAACAGAGAAAGCTAGCTTCTATTCATATTTAACCATTATTGAACTTTCTAGCATATTTTGCCAAAGTGTCACTGACAGTAAATGGTCAGTCACTTTGAATATGCAAATGCTACATGGATACGTGCTTAAAGATTTCACATAAACTGCTAAGGCCAACTGTAAGACAGCTCATCCCTTTTTGCGGCATTTTGAGCCAGCAAAGGCTGCTAGAACCAAATACGCCAGCACAGGGCTGAAGATTGGTATGCCAACAGTCCTGGTAACATGGTCTACTGTTATGCAGAACTCGCTGTTTCTTCCCTAGCAGTGGCCGAAACCATCACCAGTACTCACTGCGCCAACCCATGGAGGGATGGCCAGGCTGAGTTGGCCTGGGTGGCTGGCTACATACCCAGGTGGTATGTCAGCCCGAAGACGGTCACCCATCCCAGTACTAACTGGGCTCAGCGTGGATTAACTTCGTTGATACGCCAAACCTCCACGTGCTTACTTAGTTCACATGAAACACAGCAATTCTTCAGACAATTAAACAGTCAACTATACAGCAGACCAGTATGGCAGTATTTTATGCAGCATAGCTGGTGAAAATAACAACGGACTGATGGGCAGTGACATTGTAAATAACAACACCTGTCACGGTCATGAAGCTCATCATTCAGCACCGTTAACTGTGGTGACAAACTGTCACCAGAACAGTTTGTCAGATCTTCCACCTTCTTCTCCTGTTCACAACAAACCACCTTCGCAGATAACTAACTGACTAAACTGCAGATTGAGCATTAACAGCTACAGGCCTAAATATTGCAACGTCTTAGTTGAACTTGCCAGATCACCTAGAATAAAGGAAATCTTCATAAGATTACATTTTTACACATCACCATAAATGGCGATCTGACTTCATCACGAATGCTGAGGTTAGCACCAGATCGGGTCTACAGAGTATCCAGTCGATGGTTCGCCAGCACTGTCTTTCCCTGTTCAGCCACGTTGCACGTATGCCGGATAATGTACCGGCCCAAGCAGTTCTGCACGTGGCATGCGATGTCCGAGATGGAGTTACACCCTTCCCAAATTGGCGTAGACCATGGGGTTGTCCTCCCATTATCTGGCTGCACCAGATTTTTTTCAGACTGCGGCCTGTCAGCTGGAGACGCCCTTAACTGTGACCAAGATCGGGCCATTTGGAGAACGTACGCTACGGCCTCCACGGCCTTGCGTTGATGACGACGACCATAAATGGCCTTCTTCATGCATACCATCAACATCAAAGCATCATAAGTGGTTGGTTGATTAATTGAAATTTAATGGCACTGTTAACATAGTCTATGTCATATCGTACCTTTAACATAATACAGCACAAAAAGTAGTCAAAACTGGCAGGTTATATCAATGCATAGCTTAAACGTTCAAAAAATAAAACTCAGTGATGTGAAAAGTTTGCAAACTATGCAAAGATAACACTGAGTAAGTAAAACAGCTATGTACAGATCATGAATATGCCAAAGAAAAGAAGCAACACTGGCTGCTGAGGCTCAACGACATGCATCAAAATCAAAATTTTTACCAGCTGCAGCTTGTCGGCCTCCAGCTGTTGACACTTGCTGACACTTGCCGCCAGCTCACGCTGCATTTCTGAACAGAATATTAACAAATTTCATTCCACACTAAACTGCTAGTCTCTGACAAGAACTAACTACCCACACATTAACAGCAAATGCTGACCATTGTTGTGCAACAGAAATAACTAAGCAAGCACGCAGACACAGCAATGTCGAGTATCTCTGAATGTCCACAGCAAATGGTTGATCACAGAAAATAACATGTTTTAATGTCATGTACTCCCTCTGCAAGGGCTTCATCTAAGAAATATAGACGTAATCATTAATCATGCCTTAGACCACGAATGATTCCCACTGATATTCTTGCACTGTACTAGCGTCATTTACATAACAAGTGCAATGAGTTGAAAGAAAGCACCTGAAAAGAATGAAATTTGGAAAAGCAAAACTCATTTGCAAAATACACCTAGTGACATGAAAACTGGTTAAATGATACTAGTTTTGGTAACAGTTTGTTTTTCTTCTATTGTGCATCAGCACAGCCCTAATGCACAGATAATAAATCAGTTGTATGTTCAGTTAACAACAAATATCTATATCACAATATTTAAACATGTTTTACTGACAACAATTTCTCAACAAGCTCATGTCTCACCATTAGCCTGTGACAGATGTTCGTTGCTTTCCATTAGCTCCGACTGCTGCAACACACAGCACATCATGCATACTCTTGACTCAAATGCAGCAACTTGCTTACAGATGATAATAATGACGACAATAACAATAATAAGAACAACGAAATAATTCAACACACACATACACACAAAAACACACATAGACACAAACTTGGCCTAGTTAAAAAAATGCAAAAACATAAAAAAACGCAACTGAAACAAACATCAAACAATGCTAAACAATAAAAAAATCAAGCAATGCACGTGAATGGTCGGTTCCAGAACTGTAAACCTTCTGTCATCGAGCATGATGATGCATAGCAACTGGACTAGAGAAACAGCGACAGCATTGTCAGCCATAACCTTTTTGTGCTGTATTACTTTAAAGGTATGATATAAAATAGAATGTGTTAACAGTGCAGTTAAATTCCAATCAATCAACCAACCACTTATAATGCTCTGATGTTGACGGTATACATGAAGAAGGCCATTTATGGTCGTTGTCATCATATCACGAGATATTCCTTTTCAATGACAAAGGCACGTTGAATCTCTGATCAGCTATTCAATGTTCCCTTCAATGCTGGACATCGGCGGCTGGGCAATATAAAGGACATGCTGCCTGTAAAAAACTCGTCCAATGGCTCTCTTTTCAGACCGAACTGGAGGACTCACAATGCTTTTTCAATCGGCCAGAAAACCTCTAAAATTGCCCCTTTCCCTTCACGGATCTGGAACCCCATCTAACACATGGATCCGTAGGCCCACCCAAGTCATTCATCCAAACGGCATCTCAATCGGTTCAGCCTTTTTAGCAGGGCTCATGAACGTGACCAACAGACACACAGACCATGCTACTCCATCTATAGCAATAGGTGTGCTTCTTACGCACTGAGTACAAGCAATGCGGCCTAAAAACAGACTGAAAAGTTCTGGTTTATCTCGAGTCACAGTGAATGCACAGGTCCAGAAGAAATGGAGAAGAAAATTAACAGAACATTGACCAACCCCTGATCACCTTAAATATGGCCATTAATTAAAATGTTGTGTATTGTATGTGCTTCTTTCTAAAATACAATCAAACTGGCTGTTACACATAGCCAAGTGCTGGACAGTAATGCAATGATAAAGAAACTGTGAAGAGTTCATACACTGGCAAGCTTCTTCTGTAATTCATCAGTTCGTGTGGTCTGTAAGCGAAGCTGGTTCTCAAGTTCTCTGAGTCTTTGAGCCTCATGTTCCGCCTTCAACTGTCAACATTATGGTCAACATTCTGAAGTTAAAATACAAACATTGTTAAGAATCAATAACATATTTAACACAATCAAAACATAATTTATTCTCTAATACACAATAAATGAGAACAACATAATACTTTTTCACTACAACAAAAACATTAGTGATTTGTGTTTTTACTACAGATGTATTAAAAAAACACTAATCATACTTACTTTGAAGTCATTTTTGTCTATTGATGCCTCTTCAACAGAAAATTGCAAATCTTCAATTTTTCTGAACAATATCAACAACAACATTGTTTAACAAACAGCATTTTGGGACTGCCAACGTGACCACCCAGGTAATAAAGTAATATAATATCAAAAAAATCAACTGCAGTTATCTCTCCCACTCTTGTTAACATTTACTAACCTTCTCCACTGCAAGAGTCTATTATATCAGTTACAAGTTTCTGAATGGGTGACAAAATCTAATGCTGCAAAGTTACTGTAAGTAACTCTGCAGCGCTATATTTAAAAAATTAAATTTACAAAATTACGAATAAAATTACCGAGATATGCTACATAATTCTAACGAATCGAAAACAAATACCAGATAATAACAGACACTTCATGCTCCACAGCAAACTGTGTGCAAATTCCAAGTGTCAAATATCAATCACCCATACCAAAATGCTCACTCTTTTTGCCATTGTAATTTTTGTGCCATACAACAGCTGCAGGTTTCTCATCAAACTTCCAAAATGACATTTGATGACACTTAAGTGCTTCCCGCAGGTAATTTAAAAATATGTTTCAGATGCAACAGGCATCTGTTTTTATATATTTTTTGTTAACTGTGGAGACATGGATTAGGATATGGGATAAGAAAGGCCTGTAACAATTGCAGACATGGATTAACCAGCAATGAAAAATGATGTTAAGTGAGAAAAAAATCCAAGACTAGTAAAGGGCCAACAACTAAAAAGGACCAGCAAAAAACCTACAGTAAGTTTTAGGATGTCAATGCTGAAAGACAGTTTGTATCCCAGGAAAAAAAATTGAGACATGTAGTGTCAATGTCCGCTGCATCATGACATTATTTTGCACAAAGATATTATGGTCACATTTATCAAATGAATGAGTACTTTTTCAATGACACATAAGCACATTATAGGCTATTCGGTGCTACAAAAAAGACGAACAATAATAAAATCATGTTGCACCTCTGTCTTTCCTCGAGTTGTACAAGCAGCTGCTGTTTCTCTTGTTTGAGATCATCAACCGCATTTGTAGCAGCTTTAATTTTTTCCTCGCTCTCAGCGACAAGCCTGTCCTGTTGCACGGTTACGGTAGCCAACTTCCCCTCCACCTGTAACACAGAACTACAAGAGTCATGGACTCCATAGACAAACATTACTATAGGAATCTTTCTGCTTGTTATTTAACCCCATGAGTAGTATACAGGGTGGCACAGAAACTGAGCTATTGGCTGCTGTTAGTCAAAAAAGTATCACATATTAAACAAAACAGTGTAGCAACAGTTTCAAGGTGTCGTGGCACCGTTAATGACGACTTTCATACAAATTTTCTGCCGAGTGTGATGGTGAAAAAATTCTGAAAATCGTCATTTGCTAAAGTTATGGGCAACAGTCCAGCGACTACAGTAGTTAATGATCAGTTTTTTTCTGCCACCCTATACATGTATAACTGTAAAGCTTGTTACTTCCTACCAGTCTGCTGTTCATCTGCAATATCAGTGTCATGATGCACACATGCTGACATCGACATCAACATCTATATATATATATATATATATATATAAAGTTGCTGCGTTTGTCCGTGTGTCTGTCTTCCGTATTTCTCAAAAACGCACGGACCGATTTCCATGAAACTTTTCATGATTCATAGTGGTCATAGGTAGACGTGAACGGATAAAAAACATCCGGAAAATTTCGACAGTTAATGTGTAACAAATTGGGAAAACAGTGCAAAATGGCCGATTTTGATAAAGTCTGCACGGGCCACAAGTGCTGGACTGCGCAATGGCCTGCGGTCAGAGTTCGCGCGCACGCCTGCGTGCTGGCCTAAGGTCCGACTTCGGCACGGGCCAATCACGCGCTGGCCTGGGGGCATGTCCCGTATCCTTTGATGGGGGACCGTATCAAACGCTTTTGTGCTCCTGAGTCCAGTTTAGTGGTCCGACTTTCCGGCCGGCCTTTGGCCGGGTAAACGCTAGTAATTTATGTAATGCAGTATTGCATCTGCATTTCACCAAACACATGTGACATTTTCCTTCAACCACTGGCTGCACTGAGAAACTTAATACCAGCATAAACATAAAGTCGCAATTCAACCATGTAATTTTCATCACATCATTAGTGGATAATGGCAGAATATACTCTTCACAGAATCATACCATCACCCAAACACTGTATTTTAACAGGCATAATCTTATAATTGCAGGAAAGCCACATAGCATGTTGGCCATTGGAGCTGTATATTTTCTTTTCTGATGATGTAAGATGCAAAGTTCACCTCATCAACACGAGCAGCCATGCGTGCAAAATCTGCTCTTTCAAGATCTCGTTCTACCAACAGCTGTTCGACGTGTTCTTCCTTTTCTTTCAATGCATTCTGTATAACACAAACAAGCAGTCGGTAATTCTTGCAATAGCCATCAATCAACTGAAACAAGGTGTCTAACGGGATGTAACCATACTGGCCCGTCATGTAGTGTCGGCCGCCTGACTGCCCACGCGCCCGGCCACCGGCTGGCAGCGTTACAGACGACGACAGACGCCAGCAAGCAAAACAATACTGGTCCATTAGGCGGGCCAGTAA
>Ga0209363_1001766_pt1 | contig 10740 bp, 6 predicted proteins | sample WorMetexBAHAMAS3_FD_187385 | JGI IMG/M metagenome (GOLD analysis project Ga0209363, IMG submission 187385) | Marine gutless worms symbiont microbial communities from Max Planck institute for Marine Microbiology, Germany - Inanidrilus exumae... | ecosystem: Host-associated > Annelida > Digestive... | reverse complement strand
TGCTTCGACATTGTTGCTGGTGTGGACGGGGCTTAACGTAGCTAGTCGTACCTCGGACAGTCAGCTGGGTGACGGTGAGAATGGAGCCGAGTGCGTTCTTCGCCATACACAAGTATGTCCCGCTGTCTGACACTTGCGCCGCCACTATCCTACATAGATCCGTCAGTAAGTAAACAACAGAGTGCGGCCGCGAAGACCGACACGTTATGGGGCCTTCACGGCTGTTTGAACACAACACGCCCGTATGTTGGTCAGTTGACCGGATATTATGACCGGCTGAGGTTCAGACAACACCTCATAAAACTGTGCCATGGTTGAATTTTAATCTCAAAATTTGCGCCCGTCCGTGCAATGTGTAGATTGTATTCATCCATCATGACTCCTTTACCTTGATATTTCACCATCTGACTTTCAAAACTTATCACTGTGTTGCATCACAGCAGCAGACTCACTTTCGTGTAAAGTTTTTGTAGGCTATTTATCATATTTTACTCACCTTGATTCTCGATCCCTTGACCTCACAATGTTATCAAAAGCAAAAATATTGCTATGTTTGCCAAATTTTAACTTTCTGTACAATTTTAAACTACTTTTCTTCAGTTATAATAAACCCGCATGGCACACATAGGCGAACAGCGACGTGCGCATATTGGCTCTGACCTTGTCTACCGACCGAATTATCTCAGTATGGCACAGCCGATCACATTTGTCAAGAAAAAAAATGTACGTCATATTCGAGTTTTCTGTGGCTTTCCGTTCAAAGCAGCAAAAAAGGGCAGACAGACAAACAGACAGACAGACAGACGGGGTGCAATCAGTAATGGCGCCTTCGAGAGGGAGAAACTCTTAATAAGTTAATATTAACTGCATACTTGACAGACAGACAAACCTGATTACAGCCAAGAGGTGTCGCTGTCAACAGAAGTATATGTGTTCAGAATGAAATATTTCTAAAATGTAGTGCACAACTTTTATTGTCCTACGCAAGACCAGCAATGAAACAACATTGCAACTTCACTGAACAGTAATAACGGTGATGCAGAGAAAGCCCATGTAATCAGCGACACGCATTTCATAATTCATCACTTTAGCTACTCTAATCATGTATTCTGATCGCTGTTCGGTGTATATGATTAGCAGTTAAACTGGGAGAATAAAAAGGGGGAAAGGAGAATTCCCTCTCGACAATTTCTCCCAAGACATTCCCCCTACTCTGTTCGGTTGCGACGGTTAGGGTTAGAGTTAGGAGTGGGGTCAGTAGGTTTTGAGTTATGGTAGGATAGTAGGGTTAGAGTTAGGGTTAGTAGAATTAGTATTAGACTTAGGGCTAGAATTAGGGCGAAGTTTATGGTTTCATTGGTTTTGGTTTGGGGAAAATGTATGGGGAAAAATGTCCAGAAGAGTTTCCAATACTTATGAAATGAATCTTATCTTAGAGTATAGGCCTAAACTTTCGGAACTCTGTACGCATTGCAGTTCGGGTTAGTACCGTTAGTTAGAGGTCAGCTGAGCAGAAGCACCTGAGCGAGTTATTGACGAGCACAGAGACGCGATCCTGGCCGCTGATTGGCTGTTTGACGGTCTCCCTGTACCACGTGACCTGTGGCTTCGGTTCACCGACTGCCGCGCAGTCCAGCACCAGCGTCTGACCTTGTTCCGCCAGCACGCCCTCTGGCGGCTCCACCTCGAACGTCGGCATCACTACAACGTTACGTAAAAGTAAAGTAAGTAAAGTAAACAGTGTATAGCAGTTAACATCAACCTTCACCGCTACGGGAGCTCACATGCCATATGGGATCACACAGTGTTACCTGCCACCCGACAGAAGTGTGAATCCCGCCTTTACCCCCAGCCGAAGTAGGTAATCGATTTAGCGACCCCGGAGTTATGCAAGGCTGAGTTGACCTATGTTGCGTGAAAGCGGACCGGCTGGGAGTTGAACCCGCGACCTCTCAATCGCAAGTCCAACGCCCTACCGCAGCGCCAACACGCAACAGTAGCCGTCAGCGCGTAAATTACTAGTTCATCCCAGAGGCTGAATCCACCATCCTCTTCTCGATCATCGCCCGTGACAAAACGACCTATTTTGAAAACTATAAGATGGAGCTTGACATCCCACCGTCAACATGGATGCCTTTGCCACAACATAGTCAGACCTGTTGCGACCTTCACCTTAGACCTCCAGAACCTACGGGTCAGTAGGGGCCAACGATCATGAAAAATGTACTGTTTTGTGTGACTCAGTATAGTACTTGTGGCAACAGAACATTAATATCATTTACTTAGAAGGCCAGACGATGAACGCGAATTCGAAAAACAATGCAAAACCAGCGCAATCCATTGCATGGGTATGACTGAGATGTAACGAATACCGAACTGTACAGCGCCTCTGATTCATTCAACTGAATGATTATGGCGCTTAATCAAATTTTATAACTTACTTGCTTACTTACTTACTTACTTACTTAAAACAGACGAGTGTTTTGTTCGTAACCCCTACCAAATTACATGCCAACGATCAAGTGCAGTAATCTGCAGACGATACCACATCCATCGTCACATCATCTACAGTTGATATTGAACATTTTATCAATACTTTGCCATGGTCGTAAAAGTGAGTCTTTCGCATTTGCGTAAGCCTAAATAATTTCGTTCAATGACTGATTCGGGTTACATAGTGCAGAGCAGATCGTTCACCGCAACGGCGTATTAGACACAATACATCGTTGTCAAATTGTAATCCAACCCCGCTGTAATCCGTAGCATCGAAAGACATCCAATACGCCTTTTGAAAAGCATCCAATTATAACTGGCACCACTACGGATAGCTGCTAACTAATACTGCTATACAGTAACTAAATGACGACACAAAATTCACTTTTGACGGTCAGGTACGCAAATCCTTCGGACGATCCAGCTTTATTCGTCGCAATACAGCGGTATTCCCCGGCGTCATCATTCTATAAAAATGCACAAAGTAATCCACATAAGAAAACAATCGACAATGATGGGTGATTTGTTTCATCATCATCATCATCATCATCATCATGATTTTTTTATTAAAAATTGTCACACAACTTACAACTAGACTAAAATAGTACACAAGAATTAATAAAATTCATAAAGTCAGCGGTAGTTAGTAATAGTCTTGGTACAGCACTATTAATAATACCTCTCAATTTACTTTGTATACAGCCTTCCATGCAGTACAAAAACTGCGGTGCTATTTTGGTAACAAATGTACACTGTCTCAAAAAAACAATACACCTGACTTTTGATCATAACTTCGGCAAATGTAGACCGATTTTCAAAATTCTTTCACTAGCAGATTACCGAGAAAACTCTGTATGAAATATTGCAGGGCCTTCCACCTCACCTTAACTGCGTTGCTACACTACCTTGCGAAATTCACAAATTCTAAATAACGACTGAACTTTTACTCACACCATCAAAATTAATCAATTTTACACGAAACTTGACAAAACTTAACAATGTTTAAATGACAAAATAATTAAATGGTACAAAAATATCATGGTGATGATTTACTTCATCTATGTGCAACATAATATGAACCACAGAATGCTGATAACGCAAGAACGTTCGGAATATGATTTGATGTTAAACTCCGTGAAGTTTATGTAACAAACGAGTTCGTCGCTGTCAGAAAGTGACAGCAGTGTTTGTAACTAATACCTATTGCACTCCACCTACCAGATAAATAGTCCAAACGTTAAAGCAAGTGCTGAAAACGTCCATCTCTTATCTTAGTTTTTATATTGTATTATCTATATCCTCCAAAGTTTTGAAATAAACAAGTACGTCCGTCTTCGGGGACTGACGTATATCCACACATGCCGATCCTACGTCTACACGCCGCGCGATTTCACGAACGGCGCATTTCTAGCGTGACGTTTACGTCGGCGCATCTCTACGGTAATGTTTACGCGCGGGTGGGCGTGGCACGCGCGCGCTCGCTGATTCGTCCGACTTTGGGCTTCTGGGGGAGCAAAGTTCCCCAAACTGTGAGATTCCCTGCCTGGGACGCCGATGAACCGCCGTGCAAACTGTGACTCCACTAGCTGTACCTTCGGCGGAGAAATCCGTAACCGTGCAAAAAGTTACCGATCCGCACCTTGTCTATCAGCACGTGTGGATAATAAGTGTTGAAATGGCATGCTTCTTACAGTGACGTCACTGATGACGAGTGATCCGTTGGTCAGCTGATATGCGCGGTCAGTGAGTTGGACAACCGAGTCGTTCTTAAGCCACGTGATGTCCGGTGGAGGGTCACCTGCTACCACTGGACAGCTGAGGACCACGCTGCCGGACATGCTGACCGCCTGCGCCTCGTTCTGACCGTTAAGCAACACCTTCGGCGGAACTACAACGTTCGCACGACTGCGTAACGCTACACAACCCTCTTTGTATAGTCTTTGATATATTATATTCAACTTTATTCGCCGTAGATCAATACAGCAGCGGTTGACTATATATTGACTTGTGTGGGTTAATGCTGGCCCGTGGCGTAACTTTGGTCTGAAAAGTGGGGGACCAAGCTCGAGGTGTATTTATAAAGTGGGGGTCCGTCCCCCACTCCAAAACGTGGGGTCCGTCACCCCGTCACCCCATGGAATTACGCCTATGGTGCCTATGGTGCTGGCGTTATTGGTCGAATGATGCGGTTGTTGGGTTTCGAGCTATGAGCAGATGGAAACTGAAATTTAGTTTTCAAATGTGACAACATGAATCATGTCGACGGCAAACGTTAAAGACACAAATTAACGTGATACTCTAGCGTGGAGAACTTAGTAATTTAAAAGTTACGATTGGCTTTCCAAACTCATGATCGTAGCTCGCTTGGGATTGAAAGTCAAGGTCAAAGGTGAATGTCCAGCGCATATGGGCGTGGTAACGCAGTAACATGGTCGGTCTGACCTCGATCCTGATAGTGGACAATTTTCTAGTTAATAGCTACGTAGTTAGAATGGTCAAATAACGAGAGACGAGTGACGGTGTGTGTGGTCTGACCTCTGACCCTGACGGCTGCGACGGCACGCCGTGTCCCGGCCGGGTTCTCGGCAACGCACATGTACGTTCCGTCATCTCGCTTCAGTGCCTTGTCGATCACCAGCCGACTCCGACCGCTGTAACTCGCAGCCGCTGTACACCGTCAAGACGAAAACGAACAACAAGTGGTCGAAGAATTCTGACAAGAGGCCGCATCGCCCTCTTGCCACTGTCGCGGCGGCGAATGTATTCTTCCGACCGTGACCCCAGCGTTGGGTCAGCCCGGCCCAAACGGCATCTCGATTAGTTCAGACATTTTTGTGTACACCGCAGCAAAGTCTCCAAATGCTTCTCAATGGGGCGGACAACCCGCAAAATTGCCCATTCCCTCGGAGAATCTGGACTCCCCATCCAGTACATGGTTCCTTAGGCCGGCCTAAGTCGGCCACCCAAACGGCATCTCGATCGCTTCACCTGTTTTCGCACAGCTCATCTATGTGCCCATCACACATTCAGACAAACACACACAGACAAGCAGACCACGCTACGTCTGTCGCCGTAAGCTGCATCTATGCTACGCATGCGAGATGCGGCCTGCTACAAACGTTAAACATCACCGCCAGCACGTCCGTTTGTACGACCTAGAGCCCGATTTACAAAAATCTTATAACAAAAATCCTAAGTTTATCATAAGCTTTTCCTAAGATTATGTTAAATTTATCCTACGTTTGTCGTATTATTTTGTAAATTGGGCCCCATGATTAGCAGGTTCCCTCTTGGTCCTCGATCTTCCTTGGCTTGTTCTGAAACAGCACCACTGGGATAAGTTGCCCAATGCCCTTCGTGTCAGCCAAACAGCAGCGTCAAAGCACCGAAGGAAAGAAAAAGCATCGGCATCGGGTCATAAGCTTTTCCTAAGATTATGTTAAATTTATCCTACGTTTGTCGTATTATTTTGTAAATTGGGCCCCATGATTAGCAGGTTCCCTCGTGGTCCTCGATCTTCCTTGGCTTGTTCTGAAACAGCACCACTGGGATAAGTTGCCCAATGCCCTTCGTGTCAGCCAAACAGCAGCGTCAAAGCACCGAAGGAAAGAAAAAGCATCGAACCCAATCACGGAATGTCATCTGCTGGGCTCATCCTTTCCTCGTCCACCAATGGACTGGACTGGACTCCTGGGTTGGAAAGGCGTCGCCCCTTTCATGCCGACGAGAATAAAACCACGATTATAATGCAACGAAAGTCCATAAGAATACGAGACACAAAGGCCAATTGGCCGTTTTCTGCGTACCTCTGTGTAATACATCTACGAGTGAACCTAATGTACGAGCGTAGTGGAATCGTACCCGGATATTCGGTGCTGTTGACTCTCCATGAGATAACTGGTGTCGGCAGGCCCTCGGCCGCACACTCAAGCTCAATCCGTCCGCTCACCGTAACTTCCTGGTTGTGTGGAATCTCAGTGATTCTTGGCGGCACTGCGTGCACAATACCGTGCGACAGCAGCGTCAATGAAACATTTATTCTTTGGCTTATAATCTGATCTAATCTCACGTTAATAGCTAGTTTCACAAAAACGTGAATCAGTAGCGGGACATCTGTCGCAATTGGCCGCATCTACGCAATGCATGCGATGCGACCGAAAACGTCGAGTAGCGTGCGCACGAAAATTGCTCGCTCGGTTTCCAAAGATATCCGAACTGACTCTAACGTCAAACGATGACCCTGAGACCGACATCAACTAATAATAAAGAGCTTCTTTGCGTCGTGCCTGAAAGCAGGAAATAAAATGCTGAACATCTAAACATGATTATGTCATCAAGTTATGTTTCCAGATCGTATTTTTGTCTTTTCATCAGCAGATTTACGCGAAATGTCATGGATAGGTCAAGTTCTTGTAAATGTTTACCGCTCGACGCTATGCTATCGCGGTATATGCTGTCGTCGTGTGTCCGTCCGTCCGTCTCTCTGTCTGTCACAAGCCGGCAGTGTACCAAAAATGGTTAAATGCAGAATCACGAAAAAAACGTCATACGATAGCCCACAGACTCTAGTTTTCTGAAGCCAAAAATCTCGGCGAAATTCCGACGGGGTCACCCGTACATGGGGTGGTTTGGGGTAGTTAGGGGTCAGTCAAGGTGACTGAAAATAGCGCCACTCCAGACAGATAGATTAGCGTTGGTACTTCAGTAGGAGAGACGTCGAGAAAAGATACGTATCTCAAGACTCCATCAGTGGGTATCAGTCATTCAACCGACCTTGCACATGAAGCAGGAGTTCTTTAGACGTTCGTCCCGCTGCATTCTTAGCCATGCACACGTATCGCCCGGCGTCGCTTTGCTGTTTGACACAAAGTCAGCGTCATAGACTAGTCGTCGACGTAACTAACAAAACTTTCGCAGTTTCTCTTCAACCCGGTGTACACCAGCAACAACATCGAAGCAACATCGTGGAATGCAACGAAGTCGAATGTTGCTTCGACAAAGTCGAAAGTTCCTTCGACAATGTTGCCGTTTTTGGCAACAAAGTCGAAGCAATGTTCGACTTTGTTGCCTGTTGTTTCGATAATGTTGCTTCGGCATTTTTGCTGCTGTGGACGGGGCTTTAGTTGAAAAAAGCCGCCGCTTAAAAAGAGTAAATTTGACAATTTTATCCAAAAACTTAACCCAAAGACGCTACATATCACATTCATGTCAGTCAGCTGGCTTCTGCGCTTAGATTTGCGGATAAAATTTGATATCGTCTGTTTCTGATGCCAGTTTTATTTGTATAATTTTTGCGGTTTTGTATTCATCACTGACTTGGAAACGGCTTTGTTGAACAACCGCGAAAAAGTCGAGGATGACCGTTTTAGTTTTCGTTCAAAATAGTGTTACTACGTTTTTTCTAACTCTATCAGTAGTTGGCGAATAAAGATTTACATAAAATTTGGTGATTTACATAAAATTTAGGCTTGGTAATTCAGATCGTTTTCGGAGATATAGCTTGTAATGAACATTCAAGACGACGGTAAACCGGCGTGCTTAATTTCGCCGAAAGTAGTAATGCGCGTCAGATGTAGTTCAGGATGGCATCGTTTATGCGCAGGCCAAAATTTGGTCAAATAACTTACATAAAACAGCGGCCACCGCCATCTCGGAACTTCACAAATGGCATATTTCAACATTCGCTAACAATGGCGACATTGATTTAAATGCAAAACGTAGACTTAATATCATATTCCATTCCAGAGATATAGGTTTTTACGAAAATTCAAGATGGCGGCCGCCGCGATATTAAACTCCACCGGAAATAGTAATGTGCGTGGTGGAAAATGACGTCACTTATCTGTTTAGCAAATTTTCCGCCGGGCGCCGATTCGAGATACCCTCGACACCTTGCGTTTTATGAAATATAGTGTCGTCGGCGTCTTCGTGTTTCTTAGCTAAGTAAGTAAAAATGTGCTGCCCATGCACTTTACAAATTCTCACGGCAAACTCTATGTGTGAAAGACATTGATTTTGTGACCTGGACTTTGGATATGACGAGTGTTCCCGAGTCGCTGATCTGAAATCGGCCGCCGGACGCCAGTGGAGTCCTGCCGTTCTGGATCCACGTGACGGTAGGAGCAGGTGCCCCTGACGCCACGCACGGCAGCGTCACCGTGTCGCTGTCGTTGAAGACGAGTGTTCGCTCCGAGTCTCCGATCGTCGGCGGAACTGCGCGCGTACAACGCGGTCATGCAGCGCCCTACTGCACGCGGGCTACGGTCAGGCCATAAATGTTGTCACTGTCAAAAAACTGTATCGGACATATATGCCGGGCGAGTTGAGACAACTTCGCGTGTTCTTTTTAAGGATGACTGTTTTGTCATAATCATAATTATAATCACATTTATATAGCGCCATTACGCGGATGCTTTACCGGCGCTGGTTTGGTTTATTACTTTATAAGTTTATATGCAGTTTTTATCCGCGCGACCCTGTGCTAGCGCGGTATTAGCTACGACCGTGTGTCCGTCCGTCCGTCCGTCCGTCCGTCCGTTCGTCTCTCACAAGTCGGAGTTCTATCAAAACGGCTAAACGGATCGAACTGGTTTGTGGCACAGAGGCTATGCCCTCGGCTTTCCCTATATTGTGTTCGAAGGGAATTCAAGTATCTCCAAAAATAAGGATACTTCCGTCTGGAACTATGTCCCAAACTCTGAACCGAAAAAATTTCGCAACTGCCTGTCGATCACCGTCTCAGGTGTTGTCAACTTAGGTGGACGATTAGTGTGGTAAACTGGTGACGTCATCGGTCGCCAGTTTATCACATGAGCGTCCACTTTTGAGTACAACACGATGGGCGTAAGGCAGCGCGTCGCGCGGGTCTGTCAGCAGCAGCTGAAACTTGTGAACGTGGTCATAGCGTGTTCCAGATCCCATATACTTCGCTCACTGGAACAGGCCGTGAATACAAGATCCTGCTTACGCCCAAGCCGAGAACATGTCAACAATTTCAACATGCACGCCACGGCAAAAACTGGCAGGCAACGTGATTAATGTTTGTGCGATGGCCAGGAATTAACGCTGTTCTAAAAGCTCCATGATTTAGCAGCTTCCTTACCAAACTGCTACACCTTTCAAGCCCGACGTAACTTTTAATCTGTCAACATGTATCCATGCCGCAGTAAGTGTCAGTTATACCATACCATTCACAGGTGGCGCGGTGGCGCAACGGGTACAGCGTTGGACTTGCGATAAACAAGTCGTGGGTTCAAAGCCATCCTACTCGGAGAAAAGCTGTGTAACAACCTTGGGAAAATTATTTATACCTATGTGCCTCTGTCACCAAGCAGTATAACCTGGTACCGGCCAAGGGGCGGTAATGCTCTGCAGCTGGGAAGGTAACCGCAGGCCTGGCGGAAAGAAATGGCAGCCTACAGCCGGGTGGATGACTGCGGGCTGACTGCCTGTACACCGGGATCAGCTCCGGGACCAACGCTCGGTAACGAGTATGGGAAGTCTTTACCTTCTACCGTGCACAGTTTCGTTTTATAGTCCGTCAATTTCCAGTTTTCCATTTTTAGACGACCCGTTTTAACTCGTTCTAACTGCCGTCTATACAGACAACGTTATTCGAGAAGTTATTTAACATGACTCTCAGACAAACCGTGAACGGTTAGATGGAGGTCACGTGATGCGTTGCCAGCTTCATTGCTGGCGAAACACGCAAAAATACCCGCATCCGCAGCTCTGCAAATCAAGTATACGGCGATACAGAACCGTTTTCACTGTCTGAGACAATAAATTTGTTGATAATATGTAGTATGACTCGTTATTCGGCTCAAAGCTAGGCTTCGGTCGAATATTGGATTTACTTTACGGTACAATTTCGCGGTGTTCACGCGTTCAGCTGTAACGCCGCCGAAAGTGAACCGATTTGCATAAAATCTGGAGCACTCTGAGTACATATTTTGGGGCTGGCCTTTGCCGATTTTGGACAGTTTAAGAGGCAAGCGAAATTTTGTTGTTTTTTGGTCAGGTTAATAACGCACGATTTTACCGATTTCCCGTTGGCCAAATTCCACGAAATGTAAACAAAACAACGTCGATCGGTGTCGCGATGAAAACTCTCGGAACGAAATTTTGAAAATTTTACCATACGGTGGTCGTTTAAAAAACGCTAAAACTTCTCACAAAATTTCAACGTCTTGTGACTTCAGGCAGCCATAACTACGCAATGAATACAGATCGCCCGAAATTCACTAC
>Ga0209363_1001765_pt1 | contig 10740 bp, 10 predicted proteins | sample WorMetexBAHAMAS3_FD_187385 | JGI IMG/M metagenome (GOLD analysis project Ga0209363, IMG submission 187385) | Marine gutless worms symbiont microbial communities from Max Planck institute for Marine Microbiology, Germany - Inanidrilus exumae... | ecosystem: Host-associated > Annelida > Digestive... | reverse complement strand
AGTTTAAGGAACTGACAATTATTTGCCATCTCTACACTGTAGTATATAACCAATATATAGCCCACTACTCTCTAATTAGGTGTTACATGTGAATGTTGATAGTCCAGCTTCACACTTTCTAAACTATAGCTGGGGGCGCCCTGGGGGGTGGGCGCCTTACTAGGATGCAGATGGCCCCAAACCCCTAATTTGTTTACTACTATATAAGTGATTTAATTTTGCATTTCATACAGCTGCTTTCTAGTTTTAATTGTAACATATGATTCTGAATAAATGTTCATTATCTAAATTTTTTGCTTTCCTATTTTATCGCTGGTAAATTATGAGAAATAGAATAAAGTGATTGACCATTTTGTGCTTAGCCAGGATGTGTAATTATTATGATGGCATTTTTTGTTCTTATTTTTAACAGTGAAGAAATAAGTTTAGAAAGCTTAATAAACACTATACTTTATTTGCATATGCCAAGAGCAGATACCTACATGAGTTTCAGAAAGTGTAAATTTCACATGTTTTTAGGATCAGAAGCCTCATGTTCTAACCACAAGTCCTTATCCGGCATTAAAGGCTGCAAAATCTTCACACATGCCTGCTCTTGTACAATATGCCGAAGCTGAAGCGGTTTTAAAAAAGGTTCAGGAAACCAGCTTACAACTGGAGAACAACCTCAACCTTGTGTTACAGTCAAGACATGAACTGGATGTCGATGCTGATCAGACGTATGTGTTATAACTCGATAACTCGATGTTAATATTTACCTGCCTATTGTGATTGCTTAGATACGGCAGTAGTCTAGCAAGGTGACAGTTGTATAAAAGTATGTTTCTGATATAAAATGAGTTAAGTATGAGGCTCGTTCAATAACTAAGTTATAAAATTGTGTATTTTGGTTAATTTTAAATATCAAAAATCCGAAATATACGTTTTATAGGAAATTTATTTATTTCTTTATTGTGGGCAGAGGTCCAGCTTACATCTGGACCTCAGCGCTGAGACCATGTAACGGTCCAGTGTGCAGTAGAGGAAGGGAAACTTGGTAGGTGTGTGCAATGTGTGCGTGACGTGTGGGAAAGGAGGGTTAAGTAGGAGTGAACAGCTTGGCGGGTATTTATAGCACGCCCCCTCTAGACGTGGCCTACTGTCTAGCTTAGCCCTGATTGGTGCTGTGCTGCACCAGCCAGTGGCCAGCCAAATCTACCTGTCAGTGTGGCCAAAACCTTGACGCTGCTAATCAAGTTGTCAGCAATGGTCACAGTTTATAGAGGACATTGTCGAACCCTCTTTTTTCCTGCCCGGTATTATCTCCCTGTTCATCGTGTGCATATGAATTATTTGAAATAATTATTTGTTAGACTGATGCGCCCGGGCTGAGGTTTGAATTCTGAATTCTAGACATGGCATACTGTCTAGCTTAGCCCTGACAGCCTTGACACTGCTAGATCAAGGTGTCTCCAGTGGTCACATATTATAGCGGACACCATCAAACCCTTATTTTCCTGCCTGAGTTCATCTTTCTGTTCATCACATGTGTAGGAATTATTTGAAATATTTTTTTTTCTGTCACGTGACTCTGACATTTCTTTTAGTGGTGGTTTGTCACCGTAGGCTAGGATTTGATACAGTCTACCTGCATGCAGTATTTGACGTTCTAGCTTCAGTCATTCCAGAGATATAATTGGGGGCGTCAAAATCTTAAGTGGGTCACGTGACCCTGACAACGCCTCTTTTAAGGGTGATTTGTTATCCTTTTGCTGGGACTTGACAGCCTACGAGCAAGCAAACTTTGATCACTCAAGCTTCAACCATTCCAGAGTTTGAATGGTTCACGCTTGGTGGCATGGCACAGTCATAGAACGTCAGTCTTTGGATAGCAAACTTTCCTGTCGTGTGCTCGACCTGCAGCTGATGGGTGACCACGTATGTGGGTAAACTGTCCGCTACAGGTTAGCCAACTAGGGCAACTCGGCCTTTTATCTTTTCGAGGTTGATAAATTGAGTAGTAAGCTGTAATTGGATGTTTGCTTCCTCGCACAGGTGGCGCTGCCTGGTGAATGCTTATAGGGTGAAAAGAAAAGAAAATGCACCACTGGTGTGGTTGATTGGAGCGGTGGCGTGTTTGCTAGCTGCATAACGTGGGTCCAGTTGTCTGTTAATGCATGCAATTGGATGGTCACAGTTTGCACTGCAGCACCATTGGCTCTTGCCAGTCAACTGCCACTTACGAGATTGTAAAGCGCGCTCGTCTGGTCATCGCATAAGTAGTGCTATATAAAAATCCGACCTTTACCTTTACCTTTTACGTGACCTGACCACGTCTCTTTCAGGGATATTTTGCCGTGCCTGAGCTAGCACTTGCTATGATCAACATATCTACCAAATGTGAAATCTATACCTACTACAGAAATATGAGAGGCAATACAAAATAGCGAAAATGGGGTAGTTTAGTGTAGTTAGGGGTCACTCAAGGTCACTTGTGACAGACGGACGGACACACGACGACAGAATGTACCGTGCTAGCATAACGTCACGCGGTAGAAACCACGCATCCAAATTCTGCCTAATTTTCTGCACATGTTACCTGTGGCCATGGCTCAGTCATCCTCTGGGTGACGTCATGTTTTCACATGATAGAGACAGTGGGCAGAATCAGAGACAAGGTGTATGTTTCATTGAGTTCGCCAGGTGGCAACACCAGTCAGATGTCAGATGAAGTTACAACTTACGTTTGGTTATGTTCACCAGGTGGCAGTGATGGGGCAAAGTCTGCCATCTCCAACTGCATCTTGTTTACGAGTTGCTTTTAGCCTTTTCATCACTTGTGAAGGAAATGTCTGTAGTGCCACCAGGCACTGTCATTGTGTTGCCCATTTCAGTGATTGTAGCCTGATTTGCAGAGTTCTTTGTAGCATCTGCATAATGATATTAATGAGCTGAGTAGACGCTGCACTAAAGATTGAAATTGGTTATTGACAGGTCGCTAGCTGAAAGGATACGGGTCCGGAAGTTGGTGGATGAACGAGTGAAGGCAATTGTCAGACAGCTACAGGTATGTAGTTTACTGTACATTCTGTCTACTAGCATACAAAGTTCTAGCAACTTACAATTTGTGTTGCAGTTGTAAGTATATTGACTTGTTTAATTTGAGTTTGATAATACATATTGCATGTTTTGTTTGTGAGTACTGTTTTCTCATTTATTACATGGTTTTGACCCTGGCATTAAACTGTTCCTGTTACTGAGTGTAGGCTTGCATTTAGTGCTCCGGCTTACATTTTGTATAAGATCTTGTTGTGGCATCATATGGAATGGCAGAGATCTTTGGAGATTGATATAATCTGTGATGAGCACATAAAGTGTGATAGTTGAAAATTACAATTGAGTAGATGATGGTTACTGTGCACAATGGTCCAAAAACGCTGTTGTGTTATTTTTGGAATAACTCAGTCAGAAGTAAACCAATTTGGTAATTGATGGCACACAGAATCCTGAGAAAATTAATTTTACACCAGAATATTACAGAGCTGTCCACCTCACCTGCAAAATGTAGCTTCTGTAGGCCTACCTTTAAAAACTTTTAAAAGGCAACTCTTTAGCAATAAGTCATCTTGAGCGTTTGCAGCTGCAACTGGTCAAGTTCTCAGAGCATGAAATTATTTTTCACTGGTGAGATGTTGTTTACTGTGTTTACAGTATTGCTGGAGACGTGCTTGTTTTCTAGCAAGACAGTACACCAACACTTTGCACTCGCAACATGGTCAAGCTTCTCTACTGTGAGACACCAAATTCAGTAGTTCTGACATGTGGCCAGCCAATAGCCCTGACCTAAATACAGTGAATTACCGTGTTTGGGGCATGATGCAGCAGTTTGTATACCAACATTTTACCACGTACCATATCAGTCCAGGATGTGGACGAGTTGCATCAGCAATTTGTTACGATACAGGCTGAATGCCAGCACAGCATGGTGATGATGCGATAGATCAGTGACAAAAAACTAAACGGGTGTGTCAATGCAGATAATAGTTATGTTTAACAGTTCCTGTTATATTGCTTGACCGAAATTCGTTTCTGTACAACATAACAACCGTGTGTTTTCAAAGCCATCCACTTTCTGGGGAAACAGTATAACTTCGGTCAGTTGAACAAGTTCTGAATTCCACAAATTAGTGCAATGTCTTTTTCAGATGTGGTGGACAAATGCATAACCACTTGTATCAAATTTATTCAGGATTGCATTCATCAAAAATTATTAAAATTAGTTAATTTTTTATGGAGTTAAGAAAAAGTAATAGGGTGGCGTTTTTTGGATCCGAAGTTATATGTAATTTTGTTGGTACATATAAAGTATTGTCTAGTGTAGCACGGTTATATTTTTGGTTTGTTGGGAAGCCTATGGAATGGGGGTTTTGCAGGTTGAATGGTCGTCCTGATGCCCAGCCTACAAAGCATTGAAGTTGTTATTGTGTGCTGCAGTTTTGGATGAACTTGCAGAATGAGCTTGTGGTAGATTTTTTTCCTTTTTTTGTTTTGTGGAGATTGAAACTGAAGAAGAAATGCAGCATGTAAGTGATGCGAGAAGACATCAGGTTATGATGCCCGAGAGAGATACAACATCAAGACCAAAGCGTCCAATGTCAGCAGCCGATGTAAAGTCATCAGCTGATTATAGACGGGATGCTGATAGGATATCGAGACATAGTCAGTCTAGCAAAGAAAATGCGCCACGTCTGACAAAGTTAAAGGTATGCTGATATGCATTGTGTTTCATGGTGTTTACTGTTTCGGCCATAGGTCGTCTTTATATGAGTTCGTTGGTCATAAAGAAAGACAAAGAATGTTATCTATAACTGATGTCTTTTATGGCCGGTTTTTCCACTGCAAATTAATCTCCGATTAACGTTAATGGGAGATTAGCTACCATTAATTAATGGGAGTTAATCTCCCATTAACGTTAATGGAAGATTAATTTGTGGTGGAAAACCGGCCTTAAAACTTATTTTTACATTTGTTTTTTAGATGTTCAGCAACTGCACACATGCACATCCATGTATACTGTTTTAACAACCATTGCCAGGTGATGCTGAGTCAGCTGGTTTACCGCTAATTTTTCCTTTTTATTGGTTCTGCACCTGTGCATGCTTTTGGGGAAAGCCAAAACTAACTGAATGGAATGGCACTTCACGTGATTTTCATGTGATGTATGCAGAAACTGCATCCTCTAGATCCAGTTAAGGATGAGGAGTATATGAAACGTATTTATGGTCGAGCACTGTTTCATCGACAGCGGACTGAACGTAGTGAAGCTTGTCGTCGCTATCATTCGTCGCCCAAGTCAAAACTGCCGAGAACTCCCGTCAGAATGTCTCGAGCGGTTGTTAAAGGTTACTCCATTATTTAGCTTATTGTTGTATAATTCTTTACAAAGTACGAACTAGAGAATTGTCAGAATGTTGACATGAGTAATGTCATGTGTATAGCATATGGTGTGTGTTGCTTAGTTTGCTTGTTTATCTGCTACATGTATTAAAGTGTAGCCGACTTAATTATTTACATATCAAGTCGCTCATGTCAAAGGAGAAAGGCTTTTGTGGTGGTATTAGTTAAGTACTGTGTAAACGGCACTCCACCTATTTCAGTGTAGTTGCAAATGCATGTGTGTAAAATGTATACATGTATATTGTACATAAGTGGCTTGTTGCTGTAGGCGTGGAAGTCGCCAGTGCAAAAACTCAGACATCAAAGTTGGAAGATGTATCTTCACATTCAGCTGGATTCTCGGCCCCACCCACTCAGTTTGTTGTTGGTATGTTTATTGTCACAGCATTTCACAGCATACTGTATGGTACGGAGACAGTTAACACTGCTAAGGAGAACTGTAGCATCTTTTCCCTAATTCGAATCTGCTAGTTGCTGTCAGAAAGAAAATGCAGGCAGTAAAACTTTACTCTGGACAACAAAATCCTCCAATTCCAAAATGATGACATGTACAAATGTTTTACTTGACTTTCTCGTCTTCTTAATGCTGTCTGTCATAGTTGTTATGTTCAGTGGTATGTAAGATAAAGTAAAAGTAAACTGAACATTTCTTTGGTGCTTTATAACGAGTCTGAACTCATCACTAAGGCACTGAGGTATGGCGCGTGTTAACAAGGGATCGTAAGTTTCACCTGCCACCCACACATTTATCCACAAATGGAATGAGCCATTATGCCTTTACTGCCTAGCTGTAGAGCATCACTGCAGTTAATTGGCCGGTACTCATTTCTCGTCCCGCTGATTGCAGAAGGCTAGGTTGGCCTGGGTGGCTGGTTATGTACTGAGCTGGCTTGCTCACCCAAAGACTGTTTTTGGTCATCCATCCCAGTACTAACTAGGCCGGACCCTGACATAGAGCAACTTTGTTGATGTGCCAAATGCTGTTACTGCTGTGACAAACCACCAAGATGTAAATGAAAAATATAATTGGCCATTTGGTTTTTTAGACGTAGTCTAAAGACAGTTTATAAACACTGGACAGTGTAATACACTATGCTGTGATACAGTGACACTTTGCATATATGCAAACATTCTAACCTTAATACGTAGATACTGTCCTGTAAGCATTATATTTTGTAGTAATTTGTCGTAGGGTTACATGGTGAGTTAATTCCAATGGCGATACCGGTGAAGTTGCCACAGCAGAGATCTGCTGAGCGTACGCATTATCTTCACGAGCCAGCTCCACCACAGAGAGAGCTATCACCTCTACCACAAGCTTCAGTTTCACCAAGTGAACATAAGTTGACATTTCAGCCACAGCCGCCACCAAATTCACTTGTAAGTTAATAAGACTGCAGTCATGCTGTTATTATGGTGAAATATTTTGCCAGTTTGAGCTCAATGATGGTCTTATTAGCACCGGTTTAACTCACAGAGAACATATAGATTTTGTTACATCTTTTGTTGAAGATGTGCTAGATGTACTAAAATTCTGAAAAAGTGAAAAATGTGTAATGTAACTGCAAACAAATGAATTCGGAATAATGGCTGTTAAATAATGCAGATGCATTGGATTCATAGTAAATTGAGAAGATTAGTGAAATATTAAACAGACCTATAGTGGCAACAGTTGATAATATTCCAATAGTTCTGGTACTAGCATCTGTTTATTGGTGCAGCTTCTGTTCATCGGCACCGACTGTGTGTAGTCGTCTTCAGTTTGAAATGAAAGACCATGACATATGTGGCTTTTAAGTGTGTTTACTCATAGAATGGGCCTCTGAGAACTTCGTCGAAGAGGTGCTGTTAGATGGTTGAATGATTGGTTGATAGTTGTTGTTGGCTGATGGCAATTGAATGACAGGACGACAATAACAACAATGGAGATGACGATGCAGAAGAATTGGTAAAAGAAGATGAGTCAGAGATGGATGAGCAGGGTAGCATGTCTGAATCGATGCCGGCGATTAATTTGCCTGGTCACACTGCACCACCCATCACCTACGAGGGTCCAGAGTTTCCCCTTCGTGAAGTTCAGCCTTTGCCTCACTCTCCTATGCCTCAGCAAAGCTGTGATGAATTGGCGTCAAGAATCAAGCAGGCTGATTTACTACGGACAGAAGTTATTGACTGGTTAGCAAAGTGATTACATAAAATTGATATTATTAGCTTTGTACGAGCTGTCCTCTGCATTAGAGCCATTGTGTTTGTTTTCGGATGTTTTTGGTTTCTGATTGCTTTTATCTGTTTTTACAGACATGAACATTACATTTTTTGTTGTGTTTGTTGTATTAAATGTATTGTGGATACAGAAAAAGAGGTACTTTTTGTATTACATATGTTGGTGGCTTGACAAGGTGCAATGGATTTAACAATTTTCTGTGTGTTACTGTTTGTGGCATTGTATACCATGACTGACAGAGATGACATGATGGGCTACATCTGTGCAGACATGTGATTGTTAAGCTTATCTTATACAGTGCCCATGTAGCATTTCTTTGTGACAGTGTCTTTTTAATCCTTGCATTTATAACAACAATAACAACTAGTGTAATTACGGTAGTGTTTGAAGTAATTTGGCAAAAGGATGCATCACCATTAAAATATTTTTTTTGCATGGCCACAGTTTTGAGCAGATCTGCACGAAATTTGGCACGTGGCATCCTTATACCCTACAGATGGTCATGAGTGGGGGGGAGTTAGCCAGCGCCGCTCTTGTGCTCAGCACGCCCGAATTGGCAGGCACAGCGGATCGAGTGCTGTAGGCGCGTGAACTTTGTCAGGAAATTTTGGAAGTAGCTGCCAGCAATTATTACGAATCGAGCGCCATAGAAATTTGACCGAGTGACGTAAGCGTGAGAGTAATAAATATGTAATTCTGCACGCTGCATATAACGGGTGTATGTGTATATTATATTTAACACTCTGTTCGGGCGTCAGGACCGACATCTAGCCTGTAAAAATCTTACTCCAGCAATCATCCAGCACAGAACATTGGCTGGTTGTGCAAAAGCTGAGAGACTGTGAGAGAATGTGCCTCTGTATGTACGTTGTGAATTTGAATGATGTTAAATGATGCAGGGTTGAACAAGAGATAATGGCACGGATTGTCTCGGAGATGCATGATAGACGGCGTAACAGTCCCACGGTCCTGCCACAGCTGAATTCCGGCCAGAGATCGATGGATAACGTGTCATGTGTGTTATCAGTTGCCTCGGATGGTCAGACCACAGATGATCCCATGATGGGTTGGTGTCACACAAGCTTGAATGACATTAAAATAGGCAGTGGAACGTTCTGAGTTGTTTGCAAAGAATCTATCCGTTTCCATATAGTTAATTTTACTGTGTTACATTTTATGGCCATTATACTGTGTTAGCTGACACTCACAGTTAAGAACTGGAGAAATTTTTTGGAGCAAAATTTTACTGCCGGCATCCCCCATACGGTGTCAGTCAGGTGGCCAGGCGCTGAAGAAGTGCCGGTCAGGGCTGGCATTGAATAAGTGCCAGTCCGGGCTTAGCCAGACAGTAGGCCACGCCTAGAGGGGGCGCGCTTAGATATACCTGACAAGCTGCTCACGCCTACTCAACCCTTCCTCCACCCTACACAACTCGCACATACACCGCACACACCTACCAATTCCCCTCCTCTCCCTGGGCTGGAGCATTGGACCGACATAAAGGTCTCAGCGCTGGGGTCCAGAGTAGGCTGGACCCCTGCCCGCAATAACGAACGAACGCCCCATACGGGCTCCAGGGCTGTGATGCGCCTTGATTCATTTGTTGATTTTGGCACTATGTAAATTGTTTGTTTGCTTACTTAACTTACGTACTTACTTTCTTCCTTACTTATTTACCCATTTACTTATTTACTTCTTCCAGAATAGGCCCATTCCATTTCCAGCTGGAGGTCGCAGGAGGCAACCAAACATGGCTTTAACCTTATGGTTTATTTTGTGTTGTTGTATATTATGTTACGGATGCATGTTTGCTTTTGTTGTGTTCGATTTTCTTTTTCAGTACTTAGCCAAGAGTTTGGCTGGGAATATCGTCTCTGAAATGACCAAATTCGAGTCGGGTAGGACGTAAAACCTTAACTCAGTTAATTACTGCCCACATGCCCTTGCTGGTCTCTTCATTTGTCATATTATCGTAAAATGGATGTTTTGTAGAATAGTGTCTTTAGCAAAATATCCATCCCAGTGCTGTTGGCATGAAAATGTTTTGGGTCTGTTATGTTACTGTAAAACATTGCCGTTGTTTTAACGTAATTGATAATTGATAAGAGGCAAATTCTTTTTATGGCGATGAGTGTGTGTATTGGAAAGATCATTTCAAAATGTTTCATTTAATGTCTGTTTTTATTCGATGTGAATGCGATAAAAGAACAGATATGGAAGCGTTTCATGTCTTAGGATTCCAATAATATATAGATGAACTGTTGTTGTACTGCTGGCTTTGTGTGAGTGTAATTTGTGTATGGTTTATGTTTATTTGTTATTTTGCTTTTATTTCTTGCTGTAGTATGTTACACTGCTTCAGCGTAATAATAAATAAAAAATAAGCCCAACTGTTACCTCGATTGGCTAAAAACGAGACTTATAATAGTGATTAACTAATGGTTATTGTGGATATGCGATTGGTCAGTGGATGCACTTGGTCAGTCTGGAGTCCAGCTGTTTGTTGATGCTGGACAGCCAGTGGACAATGCATTGGTGACGGCATTGGTCCGCGAGGTTCTTGCTGAAAAGATTTCTGCCATGTTTGCTGAAAGACTGGAGCTTGAACGAGCAGCCCGTCTGCACCCAACAGCTGAACCTACGTCTCAGCCCTATACTGTAACTCCAACAATACCGAAACAAGTGGTATGTTAGATGTTTCGACTTTGATAGCAGCTCTCATAATACGTGAACTGCAGAATTTTATTTTATGTGTATAGTTACCTCTGCAAAGCTGGGGACTTATCTATCTTTAGCCACAAAATATTGTGCATTGTGGTCCGAGCTAGGCAGGCCAGAGTGATTTGATAGCTGGCTTGGCCTGGGTGGGGATGTTGTAGTATATTACAGGTGGGGATGCCTGGTTACTTGCTTTGGTTAAATAGGCTTGCTGCACTCCGAGCTGGTATGATTAGTGCCTTTGCATGGCACACTGAATGAAGACTCATGGTCAGGAGTTCTAGGTGCCTGGGTGGTGTCGTGAGGAACCACTTTGTGTTGTCTGAGAGAAAAGAGGTATCAAATACTGTGTCAGTCTAGTC
>Ga0209363_1001764_pt1 | contig 10742 bp, 8 predicted proteins | sample WorMetexBAHAMAS3_FD_187385 | JGI IMG/M metagenome (GOLD analysis project Ga0209363, IMG submission 187385) | Marine gutless worms symbiont microbial communities from Max Planck institute for Marine Microbiology, Germany - Inanidrilus exumae... | ecosystem: Host-associated > Annelida > Digestive... | reverse complement strand
ATATAATCCAATAGCCCTAGTTCCGTGGTTGTCTAATTTGTAATTGGAATTAATATTTAATAGACACTTCATGTACTTTAATTTGTAACGTTTGCAGTATATTCTACTTACTGAATTTTAAAAAAACGTGAAATTTTCCTGATATTTTTCATTGAAATTTTCACAACAACAAAATTTAATGAAATTTTACATCTCTAGGAAGGATGAGTCCAGGCCACTGTTTACTAGTTGTTATCAAGGTTAGTGCTTTGTGTTCAGTGCTTTGACATTTGGAACAACATGCGGACTGTAAAATCCTGCTCCGTTAATTCCAGCAGTTCTGGGGGAGGAAAACCCGAGGGTGAATTGTTTGACCCAGTTTCGCCTGGAAAATAGAAGTTAAGCAGAAGTTGTAATGCATGTGTTAGAATTAATTAACAATTATCATAATGGCATTGGTGTGATTAAAGTAAGTAGAATTGTTATGCTTTCGTTTTGTGTTTCGTCTACGATATAGCCATAGGCAAGCGGCACCTGCGGTCTGCTGACACCGGGATACTGTCAGTACCAAGAACAAGGACCATGCTGGGGATGAGGAGTTTCACGGTCACAGGTCCATTCATCTGGAACAGTTTACCAGCTGCCCTATGAACCGCAACTCTCTCTCCATTGACGTTCACTCGACATCTGAAGGCCCACCTGTTTGGCTGATCAACAGCTCATCTGATGACCATTTATGACACTCACTACAAATCTAATCATCATCATCATCATATTTGTGCTGAAAAGGGATGTTAAACTCAAACTAACTAACAATTGTTGTGTTTGTGTTTAGGGTCGGCAAAACGTCGCTAATGAGCCAATTTGTTAACCAGAAGTTCAGCCACCAGTACAAGGCGACAATTGGTGCCGATTTTTTGACAAAAGAAATCATAGTTGATGACAAGCTGGTTACATTACAGGTTGGTCATTTTCCGGTGGCTAAATGGCAAAGATGCCAACTTTACTGAAGAATGGCTGCAGTTTCCCGTAGTATTTGGTTAGAAAACCATGTCACATAAGTAGAGCAGTTTTTGTTAAGGCTTGGGCGTTGTCCTGAAATTTTAAAAATTGTTTGTCCTGAAATTCAATTTATGTCCTGAATTTCTTACACGTGTCCTGAAATCTGTCAAAACACCCGTATGTTGTGCAGTGGTTCGTCTGTAGGTCACTGCTTGAATAAATGATAAACATGCCAGAAAGCAGCCGTATGAGTGCATAGAGGATATTTTGTTACTTATTTATTTGTTATCTGGAAGTGATGTCAGCAGTCAGCGATGTTACATTACATTACATAAACGTTATTTATAGTGGCCTAACGTGTGAACCACTATGAACGTGTTAGTAGAAACTGTTACAAGGGAAATGATCCAGTAAAGAGGTAGGTTTTAGGACGATTACAAAGCACGGCAAGCGTTGGTGATGAGATGACATCGTGAGGTAGGGTAGGTTATTATCCGCAATTTTCGACCAATATCTCGCCATGTCTCAGAAACGGTGCAAGATAGGGACATAGTTAATACGTTTTATTATGGCCACAGAGATGGGCGTAATATGGAGATGGCCACAGAGATGGGCAAATCGGGATAAATCCAGGGCACTCATCCAAAAATGGGAAAAATGGCGTCCATGGAGACCTGTGTATTTTTTGCGGGACACGTCGTTAAAAATCGGGACTGTCCCAGAACATCCAGGATGGATGGTCACCTTTGGCTAGCGTAATAAGATATTTAACAGTCTAGATGTTTGTATACATGTGGGTATTCATGATGCAAGCGTTGGTGATGAGATGACATTGTGCGGAGATGGGCAAATCGGGAATAATAAACTTACTTACTTACTTACTATGCTTTTTCTCTTGCCCCATCAGTGGCATCACAGCACTTAGGAGTTGCTGTTGTTTTTCTGTTGTGCAGATATGGGACACGGCCGGCCAGGAGCGGTTCCAGAGTTTGGGAGTTGCGTTCTACCGTGGCGCCGACTGCTGCATTCTTGTTTACGATGTGTCAAAGGCTGCCACATTCCGCGCTCTCGACAGCTGGCGTGACGAGTTTCTGATACAAGCCAGTCCACGCGACCCGGACCACTTCCCATTTGTCGTTGTTGGAAACAAAGTCGATCTTGACATGAAAGAGGTACGATATAGCATTTGTGTGGCTCTGGTGGATGATTATGATGTCTTGACTGACGGCAACATGCACAGGAAAAACAGACAATGGGTCTTGGACCACCATGAATCAAGAAATGTGCCACTGTAATGGATGTTGCTCATAACATTGCTACATTGCCACACAATAGCCTGGAGATTCCAGTTGTCTCAGATCTTGGTGAGATTCAAATGGGTCACGCCAACGGGGGCACCGAATGCAGGTGGGGCAGGTTAATATCAGCAATCAGCACTTTGACATGGACTGTTCCACATTTCCACGTTGATGGCAATGCTTTATTTCCAAAGTTTTTGCCATTTATGGTCCCGTCATGTGGAATTCTCTGCCACATGAGCTGTCGTCAACTGACTTATCCCTGGCCACATTCAGAAATCGTCTGAAAACATTCCTGTTTGATGCTGACACGTAGCAGCGCATTTGCGTCCTTGGCAAATTTGAGTTATATAAGTGACATTATTATTATTATCATTATTATTATTATTATTATTACTATTAAAGTTGGCAGCATATGCACTATGGATCATGGGGTATGGTATCGAAAGTGTCTACATTTTCCAAACTGAATGTTTTATACACACACTTCCATATCTGCAGCCATTGCTGTTTGCTTGTTGTGTAATTTTGCTCAGAAAATATTTGTCATCGTAATAGCGTTATTTTCTGCATCATGAAACATGATGTAGTCTGGTGTGGCAGACTTTACCACCGGTGCCACCACCTGCAGACTCAATGAAACATGCGCATCATCTTTGCGTCTGGCCCATTTGCTGCCTTATGTGAAAACATGATGTCGTCCACAAAACTGGAAGTACATAACATATTGAACTGCCATTTGAGGAGAATGAGTCCATGGCTACAGGTAACAAGTATAGAAAATACAGATAAAATTTGTACACATGGTTTTTTGAGATATGTGAGTGGTGCAGATACTGTAAAACCCATATTTTTGGCATGCCCTTTATTTTGCGACCCCAACAAATTTGCAATCATGATGGGTAGCAGATATTTGAATACAGTATTGTGTCAGTTCCATCTCTAAAATAGCCCAGCAGTAGGCTATAGTAACTGAAAATATGTAAACAAAACACAACATTTGATTTAGTGGTTGCCTACATGTGATTAAAATGTAACTGTTAGACACTGCCAAAGCAAGGAAGCTAGCGTACTATGGTCACACCATTAGGAAACAAGGAAGTTGCCTGGAGAAAGAGATAATGCAAGGAACAATGCCAGGTGTACACAGGCAAGGAAGACCACGCACGGCCTGGATGGACAGCATCAATATGTGGACACCCCGTGGAAGACTCAATCAGAATGACAGAATACAGAGATAAATGGAGAAAGTACGTCCATGGTGTGACCGACCCTCGGATCGAGGACAGCTAAAGAACAGAACACTTTAGAACCACGAGTGCTATCCCATCCAACCTCTGCTGTTCACTCTGAACTTGACTACTGTAACTTCGTCAGCCAGGTTATCAAGTTCAGTGACTTCAGATTGTTAAAACTCTTCTTTGATCCCAGCAATGGTTAATAGAACTTTTTGTTTGGCTGTGATTTTCCGGATTGCAACAAGAGAATCGCAGGAACTCCATCTTTTCTTTGTCCATTGACTGTTGCCTTTGCATCATTCTTTCAAGGCCAGTAACTGCAAAAAAGTTTCTCTATTTCACATTTCACCGCTAAATGTGGCGCTGTTCTTAGAACGAATAAGAATGCTGTGGTTAAGGAGCCCAAAAAAGTCTGCTGCTGGGTCTCAGATTTGTAGTTTAGCATTTGTGTTGTTGTACATAGGTGACAACAAAGCAACTGCATCAATGGTGCAGTCTGAAAGGAGGCATTGCGTCATTCGAATCAAGTGCAAAGGAGGCAATTAATGTCGAACAAGCATTCCAGGAGGCGGCCCGCAAGGCACTAGCACAGGAGATGCAGCATGACCAGTACAACGACTTCCCGGACCAGATACAACTGAATGCTAATACCCCATCTCAACAGCCACGTGAGGGCTGTAGCTGCTGAATACAGGATATGTCCAGATGTAACGACATTGATCAAAAGATGAAGTATATATTTATGCCATAAAATCACAAATGGTGGATCAGGAAATGAGATCTTCACATAGAGTTGATATTGCATTGATGTAGTGGTTAATCAGGTTGTGCACATTTTTTCGTGTTAAATTCACATCATGGTTTATGACCTGGTTTATGTGACAGACAGCAGAAATTTGTAGCTATCGCATAGATGAGCCGAAATCTTTTATTGATTGTCTTAGTGTACTCATATATAATGCCAGTTATTCTAATGTTCGTTGTAAGCATTTGTTGTGATATGTCTTGCAGTCTGCTGAATTATATTCTTGACATGAATACTATTCTCATGTACTCTTAATAGGCAACTTGCAGAAAATATTATAGACTTCATCGAAAAATGTACATTTGTACAATCAATTATAACTTTTAATATGTGATGTAACCTAAATTTTGTTTAAAGAATGTTTTGACCCACTGACTGGCATTCTGCTAGAAGTAGATTTATTTGCTTGAAATGTGCTGTCACATAGTGCTGGGAATTCAGACAAAATGTTGCGGCATCTGGCTAAATGGTTGGCAGACAAACTAAACTGTGTCCCACTTGAAACGAGGCCGAAATTCAAATCTGTATAAATACAACATTACTCAACAGAAACATACATAATTTTTTATTAACTGCATTAATTACAATTTATTTAGTGTGAGCTGTAGAAGTTTTAACAAAATATACAGCCTAGTTGCCAAGATACAAAAGTTTAAAAACTTGAACTTGAAAATGTAAGTTTCGAACGTGAACGCCCATTGCTTACTTAAACAGTCGAACAAACAAATTGAATAGTCAAGCCTTCATCAGCTACAGTTTGTACTCAAAATGGCCGCCATTTTTACGGATACAAACATGCATTCTAACACGCCACTGTCTCAATGCACGGTCGATGATGTCCTGACTGAAGTGACGCCATTCTTTGACTGGTCACTGCATCAGATGGTCGACAGCGCATATTCTGGTGAGGTAGAGGCATCACAGGAGCACACCCTGACTTCATTAGTCGACTGGCTTGAGATCTGGGGAATTGGGCAGCCACAGCTCTGGTGAGATGAAATTTGGTGTGTTTTGAGATAAAAACTGCACCGTCTCTCGAGCTCAATATTCAACTGTTTCAGTAAGCAATGGGTGTTTACATGTTGGAAACTGACGTTTTCAAGTTCAACTTTTTAAACTGGTATCTCGACAACAATGTATATTTTGATCAAACTTTTACTGTTCACGTGACATAAATTGTAATTTTACAAAGGTAAATGCTTCCCATACTTTTTACCAAGCCTTGGGCCTGGAGCTGATCCCAGTGTACAGGCAGTCAGCCCGCAGGTGACTATAAGTCATCCACTCGGCGGTAGGCTGCCATACTTTCCTCCAGGCCTGCGGTTACCTTCCCAGCCACAGAGCATCACCGCCCTTTGGCTGGTACTCATTTTACCGTCCCACGGAGGGTAGAAGGCTGAGTTAACTTGGGAAATTGTAATTAGTATAGTTAAAATGATATATATGTTTCTGTTAAGTTACATTGTATTTATATTGATTTGAATTTTGGCCTTGTTTCAGTTGTGACACGATGTATAATGTTGCATAATATTTCGTGTTGTGTTGTCTTCTTGCTGTTGAAATCTGAATGAAAGATTGCGTTTGTACGGTTGCTGTTCACAATTTTATGTTTATTATGTATAGCAGGCGCCTATTAACATTGTGTACTGTCGGACATAACCTCGAGTAACATGGGACTAAGCTCCATTTTCATTGCTGACCAAGGTCCTGTTGGTTAATGTTAATGTCGTCATCAGTAGTAGATTCACGCAGCACATAATTGCAAGGCTTCTGCTGTGTTGTGTAGATTAGTAGACCCAGAAAAGACATGTTTTCAGATCAGAGTGGAAACTGTCAAAGGAACATGTCAGACTGTCAAACCATTAGATTAGCTAGAGTAAAGGCCAATGATGTGGTATAAGCGGCCGTTAGCAGCTGGCACAAAATCAAATCTTCACACAGTTCATAGTGCATTGATGTAGAGATTAGCCTAATCTGACGTCTGTGACATCACACCAACTGCTAATTGATCATTAATGAAAAATGGCTCCTATTGTAGGCAGAGCTGGTTAACAAACCAGACCCTGTTGGATAACGGAAAATGGAGCTTTCTGTGTAGCTTTAGGCCAATATAATTCCCGAAATGACCATTGATACCTGGATTGCCTGTTGAGTATTTGTCACCTTGCCTATTGGGTGATAGTGGCTTCTCAAAAATAAAGTTAAAGTGATATTGCAGACATATTGCCTTGTACGTTTTCCTATATAGTATGCAGTTTACGTTGAATATGTGGGCCAAAGAACACTGTAGTGTGTTTAACAGTGTAGGTAATGTGACAATAGAAATTATTCACAATGAACATTCTTATGATTTCTGCATCTTGTTGTACTTATACTTAACAAATTCTGAGGATGGTGTTTTGCATTGCAGCGAACAGTAAGCTGTGAAATCGAGATGAGTGAACTGTACAGTGTGTGTGGTGTGAATATGTATTGGCCTTAACAGCTGTCTATACTTAAGTAGTTAACGTTATTAGTGGTATATACGTATTGCACGTACTAATATAACACGCATCATATTATTAGGTCGACTCTTCGAGAGAGTCGACCTAACAGAGCCAGTCTCAAATGTCCGTCCGTCCGTGCATATGTATGCGTGCGTACGTCCACAAAAAGTTCCTTTGATTTCAATGAAATTTGGTATGTAGGTAGAGGTTGATGAGTGATGCACGATGGTATGCAGTATGACCCGATCCAAGATCAAGGTCACGAGCCCTTCAAAGTTGGAAATACGTCCATTTTCAAATGCTATCTCCTTTGCCATTTAGAATGGCATCTGGCAACTGACCACAGATTCTTACATTAGGGTGCAATATCTAAATTTGACGGGGCCGGATTTTTGATATTTGGCGTACTTTTTGTGTTACGTGACTGTGAAGTTGGCAGCAGAAACGTCAGTTGTGAAGAGTCGACCCTCAGTCCCATACGGGGCTAATTTATTTTTACTTATGCATCAGTTCAGTTGCTGTAAAAGAAAACATCCTGTGCGGTGTAAATAATAAAATAGCAAGACGTGTACATAGTTAGTTACTTTATTAGTTTCAGAGTGATGATATGACAGCCCTGTTATCACCGTGACCTGCAGCGGTTCTGCATTTTGGGTTATCGTAAAGTTTCAAAAGATGAACTTGTGGGTAGAGTTAAGTGGCTGTACATGAGTGACGTTGGTCACCTGTACGTTGACCTCAGTTTATGTGATATAATTTAGTTAGTACATATTATGTTTTACGTTTGCCGAATGTAGGGTGACCACTCTTCAGCTAAATTTTCCAGCAAGTTGTTGTCTAAGAACTGTGTAGAACAGCCAGACACATTTTAATGAGCTTCAGTCGTTGATTTGTTGTTACCCAAGCCAACGGCAGCCACGGGTTTACACTGACCTTTGTTCTTCTACACAATATCCGAAAAACCGATTTAGCTAGGATCACCAAACTTGACTTGACATACAAATGTTCCATGATAAATCCTGGAAGCCCATTTATTTTGTGGTCATAAGGTCAAAGGCTAAGGTCATGAGTCACAAAAACTGCCGGCGTGGGTCTTTGCACTCTTATGAGTGCTGGCTTCTTCCAGTTTAATGCTGTGAATGGAGTGAAACGACAACAGCCATCCACACTATATCACCAGCACACTTAGGTCTCGTTCAACTGGTCTTTTTAGGTCTAAAATGTCCACAAAACGTTTCTTCGATTTCAATGAAAGTGGCACGTAGGTAGAGGTCGATGAGTGATGCACGATGGTATGCAGTATGACCCGATCCAAGGTCAAGGTCACAAGCCCTTCAAAGTTGGAAATCCATTTTCAAAAGCTATCTCCTCCGCCATTTACAACGGGAGCTGGCAACTGACCACGGATTCTTAAACTAGGGCACAATATCTAAATTTTATTGGGTCGAATTTTTCATATTTGTACGTTTTTTGTGTCATGTGACTTTGAACTTGGCAGAAACGTCAGTTGTAAAGAGTCGACCGTCAGTCCCGTATGGGGCTAATTTATCTTCAGATGCTCCAGGTTGGCAGCGTCCTCGAAAACAGCACCTCTGCAGATAATTATTGGGGCATGTTTTTACAGGCCGGATACTCGAGCCCATAGTGTCAAAACAGCATATTCCCTGACATGATAACTTCCATTACTTTCCGCGACTGTTTCTGTGATGAACTTTTCTTCCATGACGACGTTGACGTATCAGGCAAGTGGTCACCCTGACAAGTTTGTGCAATTGTGTGTGCTCAGAGAGTTATGCTTACGACATTGTACTAATGTAATATTGTGTACAGTGTGAATTACACTTTACAGTAATGATGGATGTTGAACATAACATGACTTGGTAGTGTTCGTGTTGTGTGGTGTGAAACTATAGACACATTTGTGATGAATGATAGGATCATGTCACTGTAATGTTGTCGGGTGTTACTTAGCCTGCCCGGCGGCAACATGCTGCACCTTCGACCAGTGCTACTTTTGTAATCTTTTAAACAGTCCCTTGGAGACCAATTATCTCAGAATGTACTGGACCGATCTTCACCAGATTTTCAGTATAGGTACAAATAGGGGTGGGCATGGTCAGTCCGACCTTCTGTTCGCGATCGCTCAAGGGACGTTGCTATGGTAACCGATTTTTATCACCCATGGGCAAAAATTGGCACATCCCACCTTCATTCTGTGTGCTGGCATTCACAGCGGATGGGAAGATCACAACACACATGCGCATGTTAACATCGCTGATGACCCCTTTGCGTCTTATAAAAATTTAGTGAACTTTGGTCCAGTAACCAGTTTTGTACGCGTGTTTACGCCGGGCGGACTACACGCTACACTTTACCACACATTTCTCGTTCCTACTGATCTGAGAAACACATAAGGTGGTTGGTTGTTCATTTGCCATCTTGTGACATGGAAATTAAAACGCCACTGGAACGTCTGTGGACTGGTTTTTAATGCTGGATAGAAATTTGAATTTAGCCTACCCAATTTTTCTGTAGTTACATTGGTCACAAGACGCTCGGATTAAGGAAGTAACGTAAATTAAAAATTATTGTATACTTTTCACCTATAAACTGGCAGTTGCTTTTCTCGTGCTGCATTTGTTTTGTCACTATTACACTAATTAAATTTGAGTCCACATTCTGACTATCGTGAGAACTGGATCAAGGCAACAAAATGGCAAACTCTTAGCGTGATAGCACACTCGCGTTCAATGCTGGTGGACTGACATGGTACATGTAATATGTGATGCAGTCATTTGTGAATTACTGGAAATATACTAGAAATACTTTCTTCTAAGTGAGAAATTGTAGTACTAAAACAACGAAATCTGACAATATGATTTGCTTTTATTTACAGTCAGTAAACAGAATACATGAAAGTAGTAATGGGGACCTTGTATGGCGACCTTGTAGTGATTCTAACATGCATATCGCATTACTGTTGTTATGAAACTACTGACTGCGAGAAGACCTAGGTTCAATTCTCACTGTGGGCAGTTGTGTTTATCACGACAGCCACTGTAGTGTCAGTCTTGGGTACAGGATGTGTACCCTTACTACTCTACCTACATCAACTCAGCCTTCCACACTCTGTTTAACGGTAAACTGACTATCAGTTTTTGGGCTGAGTAATAATAATAAATGGTGGATGTGGATGGTAGCAGCCTACTGGTGGACTCACAACCCGTTGGTTGGCTTGGTGAGGGTCGACGGCCTCCTGGCGTCTGCATTCGTAAAATGACGGGTGAACTCTCACAATGGCTTTGCCATGATGACAGCATTGTTACCCACGCCTGCTGTATAGCCGCCGGCGTGGGTAGGGCGTTCAGTCGCGTCTGTCTGTTTGTCCGCGATCTAAAAGGAAAACGGCTTGAGCTATCAACACCAAACTTGGTACACATATACCCTATAGTAGTCGCTCGGCTTGCATTGACCCAGAGGTCAAAAGGTCAAGGTCACACCGTTACGAAAACCGTCACGTTCGCACGGTTGCTAAGTGACGCATGCTGCTACGGCCGTGTGCTGCTTCTGCCGGCGTGGGTCTGCATGTCGATACGACTGCCAATGTTTTCTAGTTGGTATTATTATTAGTCAAAGTTCAACCACTGATTTTTTCACAGACTAAACTACGAAAACTACAGAATGGCACAGCTACTGTTCATTAGTTGAATGTTGGGTAAAGTATTGTAAAATTGCTTAAGCATACGACAGCAATAAAAAGATATACAATATGTTTCCGTATTTTGCCAGTTCAGGAGCTTCATTACTGCCCGCTGCTAGAATGCTACCTGCATCGATAAGCTTATGAAATCCACTGTTTAGCAATCAGCAGTGTTCCGTGACCAAAGATGGACTCTTTACTGTTACGGACGTCGTTAGAACTTAACGCTGTCAC
>Ga0209363_1001763_pt1 | contig 10742 bp, 8 predicted proteins | sample WorMetexBAHAMAS3_FD_187385 | JGI IMG/M metagenome (GOLD analysis project Ga0209363, IMG submission 187385) | Marine gutless worms symbiont microbial communities from Max Planck institute for Marine Microbiology, Germany - Inanidrilus exumae... | ecosystem: Host-associated > Annelida > Digestive... | reverse complement strand
GAAAAAATTTTTGATTACATCATGTTTAACGACCCACTCAACACAGGCTCAGCACACTAAAACGTAAAGAAAAGGATGTAATCGAAAATTTTTTCTATATATATAGCACCAAGTACGACCGTGTACGAACTGCTCATTATATAGGTGTGCACATGATGTGCACAATTATGATGCACAACAGCACAGAGCTGGTCAAATAATCTCCCCTCCTGACCTTAAGAATCTAATCCGGTCATCAGTACGAGATAATGAATATTCCCCGTAAGATTCATCGAGATGCTCAGGCCGTTCATGAGATGTCGTGGTAACAACTGTATGGACGAACGGACGAACGCGGTGGATGGACAGCTCGAAAACATAATCCCTTCGCTCGCCGATACTGTCGGGTTGCATGGCATAATAAAATGTAAACACAGTTAAAGTGCACGTACACTTCGATATATTTTATACACATATATTAGTAACTGCAGTCAAATGCGTACAACAAACCCAGCATAGAAAAATAACTTACAAATTGTCAAAGCCTATACTCGTAAAATGTGCCAGAAATACAACGGACTGGCATACGACATGTATGAAAATCATGAAGACATCATTAGCAATATCGGGAAAAACGTCCATACTGTCAGTGGTTAAAGTGGAAAATCTGAGGTGAGGGGACTCTATTTTCAGTGTAGGCCCCTAAATTTCAGAGTGGGCTCCCATCCCATCGATTCGATCTCGACGCTGCGAGCCCGTGACAAGCAACTGTCTTCAGTGGTTTTGCACAGATGTTGACAATTGGTCGTATACAACCGTTCCTGTAGCGTACCGGCGGTACCGCCTACCGCTCCTGTGTATTTCACGAATTTAGAGGTGTAGGAAAGCCGTTCCCTTGCCATCCAGGGCACTTTAACCACTACATAATGTTCCTTAACAACAAAGAACACGTAACAAAACAGCATAACACCAAAGAACACACAAAATGAACTACGAAGCCTACAAAACACCAAGTTCCTACGTATCAAATGCACAAGGAAATAAATACACTAGTTACAATAATAATAATAATACTAATAATACTAACAATTGATCAAAGAATTTCGACAAAAGGCAGCATCGCATCGCCGTCTTGTCACCCCTCGCGGCGGCGAATGGATTTGTCCGACCTTGACCCCCATATAATGGTTCCTTGGGCCCACATGAGTGAGCACCCAAAGGGATTCTCGATTGGTCCAGCCGTTTTTGCATGCACTGCATCGGACTCTCAATTCTTATCAATGAGGCGGAAAACCCTCAAACTTGATCCTTCTGCTTGGATATCTCGATCCCCATCTAACACATGGTTCCTTAAGCCCACCCGAGTCAGGCCCCCAAATACCATCTCATGATCAACGGACACAGACACAGACCGACCACGCTACTCCGTTAGTGGCAGCCCGCATGTTATGCAATGCATGCGATGCCGCCTAATAATAATAATAATAATTATAATAATAATAATAATAGTAACATAATTACCCACGCCGACGGTAGTCGTGGGGTAAGGTTTTCACCAGCATTTGTCTGTCTGTCTCTGCGTCTGTCTGTTTTTCCGCAAGACATCTCAAAAACCGCTGCAGCTAGCATCACTAAACACCAAAGAGATGTTCCATCACGAGCCTGGTAACTCGGAGTTTAAAAGGTCAAAGGTCAACGTCACGAGGCACAAAACAGTGCCAGTGTGGGTTTATGCACTCTTGTGAGTGCCATCTTCTTCTAGTTCACAATGCGCACTGTCGAGAAAATCTCCGATCAACATGCACTACAAGCTTCCGTTATCTAGTAAACTGGCGTCACAAGAATTCATCATTTTATGTACGTGTTACCATTACGTTTTAATGCACTGTTTAAACTACAATTACAGGTGCGACACATGTAACTGACCGTGCGGTATATAATAATTAACACGATTCCATGCGAACCACTGGAAATCTGCCTGAAAACACACCCGTCACTCCAAGCGTCCTCGAGCACAGTGTTTAGGCAAACTCGGCCATCTACCCTCAGCGAAATCGAAATAGGTAAGTAAGTGAGCTTCTAAGGCGCACTAAAACTAGTCACAATGTGCTAGTAGCTTAACGTGCGTTTTCCATGATCAACCAGCCGCCGGTTGTGTCTGACCTATTAACCCTCACTGCCATATCTGGATGATAATTATCCAACTGGGTCAACCATAACCAGAACTTTCTAACTGGAGTTTGGCGTCGGTTGAGCGTTGGTTATCACGGTTACGTGACACCGTTACATGTCCCTGATGTTGACGTCAGCCGTGCTATTTTTTGGTTCGATTAACTAGAATGCGGTTGGTCGTTTTTGAAGTCGACCGGTTGGTTGCACGACGACACAGTTGACCAAACGGAGTCTGGTTGGCGACGAAAAACGCGCCTAAAGTTAATGTGGGCTACGTCACGGCTCAGTTTGGCAGTGGTATGTCTGTAAGTTCATTGCTCATTAGCAGAGGCAACGGGTGACTGCTTGGTGTGCTGGAATACCGCCAGACTCCTGTCAATCATTCAAGCACCTGCTACTCCACAGACTACAAAGTACAACAGCTCATGCAAACAGCACCAACATGCGCCACTTCGAAGAAGATGCAGTCGGAGACGGCAGACTTCGCCACCGGTGCCGCCACCTGGCGATCTCGTCGTCCGACTGGTGTCGCCACCTGGCAAATTTGACAAGACATGCGTCCTCTTTGATTCTGCCCGTTTGCTCCATTGTGTGAAAATGATGTCATCCACAAAACCGGTAGTACATAACATATCGCACTGCTGTCAGAGGAGGACCAAGCACAGTAAGTCAGTAACACACAGAAAAATTTTTGTGAAATTTGGAAGTATGGTTTTTTAGATATGCGATCAAACAGAAAGACAGACATACAGACACGATATCACAATAATTTGACCCTACTGCAATGAAGTAATTAAACAACAGCATTCAACAAAATTCAGTTGTAACATGCTCCATTAACGCATAATTTACCTGACATGACAACAAAATGCTGCAAAGTCAATTAAGTCGACAAACTTCATTTGTCAAGTTTCTTGTTGGTTAACGTCCTGTTGGACTTACGGCCTCGTGAAATAAGAGTTAATAAACAACGGCTGTCAAGTTACAGGACGGACATCACGTACGACAAATACTGTAAGAGATATGTGAATAACAGTAACTGACAACACATATTTCATTACTGTTCACATACAGAGACAATCACCATTCACCAACGTCACTACATCCGTTTCAACGGCTCATTTCCTAGGTTACAGCATACAGTGTAAAGTAACTTGGGTTAGCCGGTTACCTATCGGTTTTCCTCCAATTGTTGTGGAACAGAACCGTTGGGGATAAGTGGCATGAGTTTTTTAACGGATGAATGCCCTTTTCACGACTCAAACAACAGCGTCAAAGCACTGAACGAAACGACGATGTTCGTCGTTCCTATAAGCAAGTCATTAAGCTGAACGACATACAATTTGCTATTACAGCAAATGGCAAACGGCGGCCACGTTCTGCAATCCACTACAAAGTCACAACGCGGCACGGGCATGTACCGGTCATAACATTGGACTTGCAATCAATATTTCGGTGGCTCTGAAACATCCCTCCGGTTGGTTGTGGTTTAACGGCGCTTTCAACACTATTCAGGTCACATCACACCTATAATGTGAAATATAATAATTTAATAGCAACTAATTTTGAGTAAGATAATTCAGAATGAAACATCCTTCAACATACCTTGCAACTACTCACACATATGGTAAATCAGGGTTTAACCATACGATCCCTTGTTCCTGAGGGGTAACTAATGCAAATTATTCAAAATTGCAGAAAGCGGACCCACTACCTTTGAAGTTTAGAAGGCGATGGGTCCCATTTCTTAAATTGGGATGACCTTCTAAAATTCAAAAGTCTCAGTTAACTTATATCTGCCCAATGAACGTGACTTCTTAACACACATTGGCCAATATTCTACTTGATAATTGTTCATAAATTCTCAAAAAGGTTCCAGGTGCCAGGGCCCCTTAACTATGCCCTTCCCGACTCCAACCACGGTGTCAGTCAATGTGCTTCATCGTTTCTTCATCCACAGGCCGTCTACAGAGAAAACGGACGATGCTCCCGTAACACTGGCACTCCCAAATTGGTAGCCAGAAACTGCTGTGGCTCAGGCACTGTGATCACGTGACAGTTAAAAAGCTGCAGCTGAAGCTACTGTTAACTGGTTAATTGTTATTTGTCTGCATTACAATTAGCAGTTGAATCACAAAGCTGACAAACATCTGTAACAAAATAAAAACAGGGTTGCCACTATTGGAATTCGAGAACTTTCCAAGTACTGTTCCAGGAATTTTAAGGACTTCTCCAGTCCAATGATATATATTTTCAAGGACTTTACAAAGAATTTTAGTAGGCTGTCAGGAAGCAGACAACAAGTAAACATGGGGATATACATACACGAAATGCTACAGATGCGAGCAACATTATTGCGACAGTATGCAAGTTTTCAAGTCTGGCAGAAATTTCCTATATCATCCCAAGTAAACTTAAGGAATTTATTTTCGTGGCCATCAAAGACCTGGGTCATTTTAAAGCCATCTCAAAGTGTTGAAACTGCCACCATTAAATTTAAGGATGAGTGGCTACCCTGCAAAAGATCATGTCTGAAAATTACAATCAGTCGAGGGATGCTTGTAGCCACAATCAATAGTGAATTTGCAGAGACACATAACTCAAAAGTCACAACTCCAGTAAACATCCACACAACACACACAAACTGTATTAATGGCCATCGGCCAAGTTTACCTGGATTAGTCAGTTGACCCTAGAGAGTCTACAAGATAGCCATCTGCCAGAGTATGTTCACAAAATTGTCCGCCATAGTGATGTAACGGTGTGACTGACTACCAGCCAGAATGCCACTACTTCAAAACTTCAGGCAAGTTCCTCGTACCCCAGCCCTGTGGTCTGGTGGCTTTAGATGAAAATGGCTGAAGAATCAGAGATCAGTGCCACATGATAGGCCATCATGGCTTAGGCAGAAACTTTACGATTAGACATAAGGTACAGAGGTACAGACTGATTTCGTTGCATCATCAAAACAAAGAGAAATGTGTGAACTCTGACAATGATAACCGTGCCCTGTACATCTGTTCTGTTCTTTAGCCGTCCTCAATCATCTCTGTGCTCTGTCATTCTGATTGACTCTTACATGGGGAGTCCTGTCCATGTATTGACATTGTCCATCCAGGCCATGCGTGGTCTTCCTCGCCTGTACGCACCTGGCATTGTTGCTAGCACTATGTTTCTCCAGGCAATTCCTATTTCCACATGGTGTGACCATAGTATGCTAGCTTCCTTGCTTTGACGGTGTCTAACAGTTCCCTCGTTACTCCAGCTTTGTTAAGAACACACCGATTTGTTTTCTTTGCGGTCCACAAAACCCGCTACATCTTTCTCAGCCCTTTCACCTCAAAGGCGTCAAGACGGGTTTCTGCATTCTTTCTGACCAGCTTTCACAGCCAGCCGTACGTTGCTACAAGCCACACTAGCACTTTCATTAGTCGTATCTTTGTTGAAATCTGTATCCTGTGACTTTTCCGCATTTTCTGCAGTGATGCTCCGATTGCCTGCCCCGTTTAATCTGGTACAGAATTCCGTCATACGCTCACCATCTTCCATAATCAGGGCCGTAAGGTATGGGAACGTATCCACCTGCTCCATTTGCTCATTCTGAATGAGTATGCGGCACGCTATGCCATCGCTCGCCATTACCTTGGTCTTGTCGACTTTGATGAGTAAGCTGTATTTATGGCTGACTCGGTCTAGGCAATCCACCAGCTCCTGCAGTTCTGCCTCCGAAGTGGCCAACAGGATGATTTCATCAGCATAGAGAAGGTTCGTGACTATTCGCCCTCCAATTTGTTGTCCACTTTGAAAGGCCTGGAGAACAAGATAATGCAAAGAACAAGAATGCAGACGAGTAAGACCACGCTTGGCCTGGATGGACACCATTCCGTGGACAGGACTTTGAAATCCATCGAAGACGGATAAAGGACACAACCTTGTCGGACTCCTTTCTTAACATGAAACCATTCTGACAGTGTTCCCGCTACTTTGACCTTAGTGAGCTGTTTTCTGTAGTTTGGCCAACAAGTTAATCAAGTGCAGAGGATATCCCATGTCCATGCCCTGTATATACTAAAGAACCAATCTTCTGAACAGTGGTTTGACAGCATGGTGGGTCGTATGTTGTATGTATGTGTGTGCCGTTTGCAATACACCGTCATTAGAGTCCCATGTATGACAGCTGACTTGGCGGAGCAGGAGCAACTGATGACACTCTGCCACCGCCAATACTCGCACTCCGACTGTGACTTCTTCGTTTATTCTTGTCAACCAGTTCCGCATCTCTGCAACACAAGTCCTCGTTCTTCATAACATTAGAAAAGATCGGGCGTCACAGTTCCAGCAATTACAGTGTCATGTAACAGCATTTAACAGTATAGACCGACACTTTAACAGCTTTGCTAAATACTGTGCACTAAATAATTTGTCATCAGATGGTACACCCAGTATGTCAGCATAGCTATTTCCATAATCCTATCAAGAAAATTTAATATTAACAGATGCTATGATTTCCTAGCATCTGAATTCACTTGATTGCAATAATACAAGACATCAACTTCAATCAGCCAGTTTCCCCATGGTGCTCTTCCTTCATCTGTTCCTAAACAGAACCTCTGAGGTAACCAGTACAGGTTTTTAATTAGCGATTGAAGACGTTGTACAAATCTACTGAAATTTTTGTTCATTACCAGCCGTATGTTTTGCTGATGTTTTACCGGATGAATACCCTTCCTAATACCAAACCAACAGTGTTGAAGCAATAAAGGAAACTCAAAGCACTGAAATCAGGATTTATTTACTGAGTTAAGGTGTTACGTCCCACCTGACACAGAATAGGTCATTTCAGAGACGTTCTTCCCAGCCAATCTGTTGGCTTGGTATTGACGAAACTAAACCCAGCACAACAAAAGCAAGCAATGCAGGATTAAATTTATCTAAACTAACATAAAAACACACATAATGCTCAACCTAAACAAACACACATAAACAAAATCTAAACTTAAATCAACACGCAAATTAAAGAACTGTTCACACGTGTGTGCATATCATTGTGCACAACTGTCATACACAACACAGAGTTAGTTAGTTGGAGTTTAACGTCCCCTTTCAGCACAATATGGCTATATCAGAGACACAAGGTCAGGGGTGGAGAACTATCCCTACCCAGTGAAGGAAGGTCAGCGATATATTAACCTCAACCATGGCCACCTTTTTGTTCAGCAGCCACCCAAAAAGGGAAAGGGATCGAGAGGCTCATTTAAATTATTACGCTAGCGCCTAAAACAGAGAAAGACAACTATCACACTGCAAGACTAAACTAAACCAAATAAAACAAAACACCATAATGAGTCTTAACTAAGCAATACAGATAACACAAAATGAACGCAACAAACTAAACCCAGGTTCGATCACCTCCTACGACCTCCAGCCTGGAAACGGAGTGGTGACTATTCTGGTAAAAAGGGAAGGGATGGACAATAGAAGAAAATAGGTACGACAAAGGAGAAAAGGAAAAAAAGTAAAAAAGAGCAAAATTTGAGGAAATAAATGGACAAGGAAAGAAAAAAGGCAGGAAAGGGGGTACTCCGGCCCAACGCGGGGCATACACAACACAGATTATTATCCCTCTTAACCTCCAGACAATAATGACAGTTCTGACTCTGATGCTGTCTGTTGCATGGGACGGGAGGAGGCCCCAATCATGGAACATCACCCACTGGCCTCATACTTTCTTCACCTACCACTGTACTACTGATGGAAGAAGCACTACTCCCTTTACGCCGGGTCTCTGACCTGACTGTAATACACTCAACATCTGGTAAACAATACAACAGTGAACACGTACGAGAAGAATGGCACAGTTTGGACAAGGGTCTGACGGCACGCATGCTCGCCAAGTTCAGGGAAGTCACGCAACAGCTGAGAAATAGCCAGCCGAAGATATGTCTGCAGTTTCATTCGTCGAACTTCCACAATCTTTGGATCCTTCAACATTGCAGCAAAGCTGTCTGCATTATTACCGACCAATTCAGTGGTACGAGTAGAGCGAAATGGTCGGGTGTGTGTCTGGTTCATCTGAGCCTCAACTGGGTCAAGTTAGAAGGTGTGGTCACAGGTCAAAGTTCACGGTCACAGAAGGTTACTTCAACTCAGCAACTGCTGTGATAGCTGACCACGGCATAGCTAGAGCCAAAAACAATGACTACAGAAAAGCAGAGCTGAATTTAAAACTGTAAATAAGTAACAGCAGCTGCAACACTTTTCTGTCTGCTAAAATTGTTGCTGAAGTGGTCGGTGTGAAGGTGTCATGTCAAGTAAGTGCTCTCTAGTTTTGAAGTGAATTTGCATCAAAGTACTGATGTACATTTTAATTTCATTCTCACTCATGGCCTTAACTCAATTGGCCAATGTTCCACGGTCACCATGAAATACGTCAGTTACCCTAAATATCCAAGAAAACCATAGCAAATAGATGGAAAAGAAATTTACAGATTATCTGCACAAAGCACCTGAAGGTAGGCAAACTTCTTCCAGCAATATCATAATGCAGAATATTGTTTATAACAACTTTCAATCATGTACGATAAAACCAGACCATTAGTAACAGCAGAAGGAATATACATATGTACCTGACTGTAATTAACAACAAAGGACCATCAGTAGTAACAACAGACATCATGCACAGAAAGATAACAACCTTACTCACTAAAGTAAACAAATAAACTGTCTTACGCATATATAACTGTTTCATAAAATTATACCACATGCTAACGACAAAAATACTAACCTTTTTGCCAAATGTCTTTTTTGGAGGAAAATCAAAAGTACTAAATATAGGATTTCTTTTCTTTAGTCTGCTGTGGAACTCGTAGAACTCCGCATATCGTCGATATGTATTCCACTCCTCATTTCGAATACGTACATAAATCTGTCATCAACAACGATCATTAAGCACTTGGTTATGCAACTTGTATACATTAAATGTGGATTATTCACATAAAGTAATTCTCAATTAGATACTATAAAATAACAAAAAATCTACACATACAAGCATTCTTTAGCTTGTGCATAAACAACCAGTACAACATGGGTTAAACCAGTTCTCCAGATTGTCTCCCTCTGAAAAAATTTTGCAATTTATGGGAGAGTTTCCACACATAATTACCTGGTACACGTGATACATTTTATGCTGCAAGCCATGCAAAAATGCTGAAGGAATCCAGATATTGATCAGTGGTCGATCAGCAGACAGGTACTGGCTACAATCCACAACAAACATTGGCTCAACAAAAATCTATATTAGGAGGTTAGGTTAAACTTTGACACAAAGAATACCTTAATCATACCAGCGTTTGCTTTTAAGCAAGATCTAAACTTGGTGTACAAAAAAGAAATTTAATACACAAAATCAACAATGTAATGAGCAGCACAAAAATAAATGACAAGTACTGTAAACAACCAGGTAGTAGTTTCTCATGCACCGTGTACACAAGTTGTTATTATGCTGGTCATGTCTAGCGGAAAGCATAATGTAACAGTCTTGCATCTATCTGTCTGTCCATCAGCATACTCACCATGACTCAACAAGGGGCAGCATGCGACGCGGCCAGCATAATATCAGCTCGACAATATCCTAGACCGACATAATTGTTAGCTACAAACAGTGAGAAAAGTATCGCTCTGTACACACAATGAATAAATGTGCCACAACTGCATACACAACAAGTATGTTGGTCCTTCTTATTATCATGCCAAAAGGGGGCAGGCTGTGTCGCATGCTGCCCCCGGAGAGTCACAGTGAGTATGCCGACAGGTCAGACAGACAGATTCAGACAGACAAACAGATGCCAGACTGTTACATTACACTTTCCACTATGGATGTGGACAGCATTTTAACCTTTAACGTTAAAGGTTAAAATGCGTATGGAATACAATATAAATGATTGACACAGTTTCCCGGCACATTAGCTGGCTATGCACATCGTGCACTAATGGCAATCTTTATTCACCACACAATGGTAGCAATGTATAGTAAATACACTATGCCTATAAGAAAAGAACAATACAGAACCAAATTAAAAAACTCATTTTACTGGGTTACAAAGTAGTAGTTAAAAGTAACAGTCAAATAATAGTAAGTCGACTCACCAGACATCAGAATGTGCCACTTGACCAAAGATGTCATCATTATCACGATGAATGCCAGATGAAAGCTAACACAATAAATTGAGAAGACGTATAACATATTATATAGAAAAACTGCTAACAGTAGTTTATCTAATGTTGCATAAGCCAAAGCTCTAAAATGGCAAAAAATATGATAAATGCTAAATTATAAGCATGAAACATGTGCCATCACATTTAAATCTGTCAATCACCAGTGTTAAATTACAACCTAGTTTGCCAAAGTCCATGATGAAATTGAAATCTACATGTCGGAGAGAACAAATACACACAAAATGTACATAAATCTGGCATTTTGTCGTAGGTACTAACCGGGCCACGCAGAGAAACCAGTTCTTCTGTCAGATGTTTCAGCTGCGACTCGCGGCTTAGCAGCTGCTTTTGTAAAAATTCATTAAACTCCATCAATT
>Ga0209363_1001762_pt1 | contig 10742 bp, 6 predicted proteins | sample WorMetexBAHAMAS3_FD_187385 | JGI IMG/M metagenome (GOLD analysis project Ga0209363, IMG submission 187385) | Marine gutless worms symbiont microbial communities from Max Planck institute for Marine Microbiology, Germany - Inanidrilus exumae... | ecosystem: Host-associated > Annelida > Digestive... | reverse complement strand
GTCATCAATAAATATACCAAGGTATCGACAATGTTGTACATTTGTAATGGCTATTTCGCTTAACTTTACACAAATGTCATTAGTTTTAGTCTTAGGGAATACCATAACATTAGTCTTATCAACGTTTAATAGGAAATCGTATGTGGCCTATCGAATAGCACCCGTGCCAATGCCCTTGAAGGTCACTTTTGCTGATTGAAACCTTGAAACCTTTCTAACTGCCATACCATTGAAACATAGCGTGAACTTACTAACATAGAGCGTCGCGCGGTCCCTCAACGATAGCTGAGTTTCTTATCTCGAACTATAGTTGCTATTACTGCTGCTGCTGCTGCCTCTGCTGTTGTTGCTGCCAGTAGTAGTTGCGGTAAAAACAGCAGTATAGGACCCTATTTCTGTGTAGTGTATATTTTGACATCCCGAATTACAGTCGCGCAAAAACGCTGAATGCGCCAACAGGCTTGTACATCATATGAATTGGTAGCGACTAAGATATTTAACGTGTGTGCGATAACTGAGTAACATAAGTGAACAAGAAAGAATAATCCAATGAAGTTGTTGCTAAAGCCGGAATAAAAACACCGATGAGTACAGCACCTGATGCGCACGCGGACGCACTGATTAATATTAACGCGATGGCGTCTTTTTAACTCGTAAAATTCACGACAGCTGTTACATCGCAACAACGATAGCAACCAACGTCACAGTTAGGACGCCATTGAGGTCCACAGGTATTAATGTGCTCGAACGAGTTTTTACCGCGCGACGCTATGCTAGTGCGGTATATGCTGTCGTCGTGTGTACGTCTGTCCGTCTGTCCGTCTGTCTGTCACACGCCGGTATTGTACCAAAATGGCTAAACATAGCATCACGCAAACAATGCTATAGATAACCCACGGAATTGTGTTTGCTGACGCCAAAGATCTCGGCAAAATTCCACCGGGATCACCCCAAGGGGGGTGCCAAATAGAGGTGGGGTAGGTTCAAATCGGCGATTTTTGACCAGTATATCGCTATATTTCAAAATCGGTACAAGAGATAGAAACATAGTTACTATGGAATACTAATAGGAACTCGTATCAGTTGTATGTGATATTTTCAGTTACATTGGGTGACCCTAACTACCCAAAACCACCCCATCTTGACATTTTGTATCACCTTTCATGTCTTCTTAGTGAGTGGTGATAGAGACTTCAAATTTGGTAGCTGGTTGAAGGTAGTAGCAAGTGCTAGCCCAGGGATGGTTAGGTCACATGAACCATTTAAATTTTGGCCAGTACCAACCATATCTCTGGAACGACTGATCGTTTCAGGTGCTGTCAACTTAGGTGGACGGTCCGTGTGGTAAACTGGTGACCGTCGTCGGTCACCAGTTTATCACACTCACCGTCGACAATAGACATCTGTGTGCAGCACGGTGGGTGCGAGGCACTGCATCACGCTGGTCTGTCAGCAGCATCGGAGACTTGTTCTGCATTGTACTGTAAGTGCTATGGACATGTCCACTTCACCTTTGCTAGAAAGCGTTCCTGAGATTGATGCAGATCTGGTAAGTTTACGAGAGCAACAGACTGTCTGTAAGTAAGTTTATCAATGTTGTAGCATATGACAATTCTACATGTAGATTTTAAAAATATATGTCATAAAACATATCATACACTGACTCAGCACACATAGGAAGCAAAATTATTAATACAACTATGCAATGTGGAAAAACAAACCGATTAAAATACTCAATGAATTCTGTGACTAAAAATAACGCATTAAAACAATAATACCACGAAATAATACGGACAGCTTTAGTTATTGGCAGTATATGAATTGTTAATGAGGGGATGATTTACTTTAATTTCAGTTGGTAGCGGATCAAACCATAATGTCTACTATAGACCTAAATGATCGGTATCTGGTGGAACGTGTTTTCGTAACTGGTAGGAGGCGGGCTGATCGGAGTTGTTCTATATTAGCAGCGCCATGAGGTGGTGGTAATAGATAGAACAGTGGGTTGTCCATTATTCAAAACCTTTCTAAAGAATATTTTATTCAAATCTTCCCGTCCGTCAGGCATGAAGCTTGCAGCTTCCTTACATCGATTCCAAAGTGGCCGTCTGATGACTTGTTGGAATTGCCAACAATTTTTCACTCCTCATATTCTACCCCTAGTAGGAAGGGAAACCCTCCCAATATCCATCCCCAATCGACTCCGCTTAGTGTCCAGTCCACCCCACTGTTGTAGACCTGGCGATGGTGCTGTCGTAGTCCGACCACATTCTTATCGTCGCAATTTAGGTCTGTTGGGTATTATGATCGTTTGACGGCAGACAAAACTCGCTTGCATATTTTACGAACACGCTATGAATAATCAATTGTAGGTTACAATATGGCGTAAGACGCGTCGACGTATGCAGACTCTTGAGTGAATTAAGCAGATATTATGTGCGATGCTCTGTGGCTGCTGGTGCGGGTTCGGCGCGGGTTGACTGAAAACGCAGGACCGGGAAGTGACGGACTGAATTGCATGGGGTGGAAAATGAAGGATCAGACAAAATGATATCGTAACGTTAAAAAGTATCATCCGTAAAAATGAGTTTAAAAGTCAGCACGCATCTCTTTCAATTCATAGAAAGACGGCATGGCGCAATAGAAAGTGAAGGGTCAAGGGTCATCACACATTAATTTCTAATAACTATAGAATAATATTTCTCGCAGTGAGTAGATCAGTTATCAAACGAACGATAATATACATAATAACTTAATGGCGATACACTCACAACGTCATGCAGTATAAAATAGTGCAACAGTGCACCTGATCTTTAACTTCACTAGTCATAACGCAGCCAGTAACGTATTCAGGGGATACCAGGCCATGGCGCCCCCCCCCCCCTTTGAAAGTCACAAAAATACAATAATTCTATTATTTCTGATTTCATGGATGGAGTTAGCCTCTTTTATTATCATTTCATTTAAAGTCAATAAATAATGAAAGTCTGCATATAATGTCATTTTTTTCGCTCGCTACGCTTGTTCGATTAGGGTCCCAGACTCTCAGTCCCTTCTGACATCCCCCTCTGTTGAGTACTGCACACGCCACTGAACGCAACGATATCTACTCATCGAAAATATAAATCACTTTCGTCATCATTATGTAGGTAAATGTTAAGCAGTTAGTTGCTGCTATAGAAACCGACAGTGTTCGTCGTTACGGGGTTCCTGCAAAGCGGACATTAGCTGTCCATGGACAACAAAGAAAAGACACAAATTTCGCTAAAGCTAGAATGCCGTTAAGGGACAATCACTTTAGCTGAACGTGTGGACGTTACAGATAGGCCTATATAGTAAAAAATTCCGTGCTGAAAAATCACAAAAAAACTAAAATCGCAACCAAAGGAAAGCAGATGGTCGCATGGCAAACATAACAGCCACGGTCCTGTTTTTGGCGGTCCTGCGTTTTCAGCGTCCTCCTGAGCGCGTCTGTTATGCAAGATTGACGTTTACGGGTGAACTTCATGCGCTCGAGTGCGGCGTTTATTCAATCGTCCGGAGTAGTACGCATTCGCCAGTATTCGACTCTCTGCTCGACTCTCGGCGACATAGGTACGATTGTGGGCAGTTTATGGAGCGCCTGCTCTGCGCGTTGACCCCGCCGCCGACCCGTGTTGCGCCGCGCGACGCGCAATCATGCAGACTACTGCGACGAGTCGACGGCGACGATGCGCGGCTGCTTTAAATCGACGATTATTGCAACTGCCGCGCCCGCTTTATACCAACAATTATCTCGAGCCGTCATGTTGCTGGATAGCGGTAGATTGATGCAGTCATTGATTTGTCCATTGAAGACTACAGTTGCCCGCGTTGTGTCCATACAATACCCGATGATACCACTTTGATACCACCCACCGGCACTTGGAAGTTTGACCGCGGCCTGGGTCCGATACTGCACGGCAAACTTCACTGGTTCGACGTCCCCAACCGAGTGTTTTTCAAGCTGACAGTGACAGTTCATCGGTGTCTGAACGGCCGCGCACCGCCGTACCTGTCGGACTGCTGTGTTCCGGCCGTCGGTGTCGACACTCGGCCGCACCTGCGTTCCGCCAACCGTCAACTGCTTTCAGTACCTCGCTACCGACTCAACACTTACAGTCGTTGGGCCTTTTCTGTCTTTCACAGTCTGGAACTCTCTCCCGGATTTCATTCAGCGCCCGACCATCAGTGCAGACTGTTTCATACGTTTGCTTAAAACGTACCTGTTCGCTCGATACTAGTGCATTCAGCGCTTTAGAGATTCTTGACGATAACCGCTCTCTATAAATTTACTTACTTACTTACTTTGAGTATCGTTTGTAGCCTTGTGTTGATTGCTATTCAATATCCATCTGCTATTTCTCCAAGTGTTAGCGTTACTATAAAACACTAGTAATAAGGTTTTTTCTATCATTATTTAATAGTTCATCTATTAGAAGTGAGGTCTCTGTTAATGGAGGCAGTTGTTGAAAAAGTCGTACATTATGTATCTAACTAGTACCTCCAAAAATGTTCACGAATGTCATTTACATGCATGAATTTGTTTGCAACATTGCAATAACATCTTTTTTCATTCTTGTTAATTGTTAACTTTGCTCCTACTATCCAGTTTGCTCTTTCTTCCGTTGTAAAGTGTCCCGCATTAAGCCGATTTTTTGATTGAGTGAACTAGCTGCCAAAGAGCGCATGCAGCAATGATCGGTGCATGCGGTGTTGTCGATTCTTCTGCGTCGTATCTTGTATCTCTCGCGTGCTCTTTAAGTGCGGACGTTTCAGCTGTTGATTTCTGGGCGGTCGCACGCTGCCGCGTTGTGGTATTTGACGGCGGTCCGGATTATATACGGGCACGCGGGCTGGCGAGGCAGCGAGCAGTGAGTGTCTGCCGTGATAGATACGCCAGAGTATCGACGCGTCCATCGATTGTTGGCGACGCCGACGCTGAGGAGAAACGCAGAAGCCGACAGACAGCCAGAGTAGCCGGTCGTTTCTTGGCCGGACGCCGACATTAGCCGAACGAACTTTAACTTTCAAGCATCAGTCGGTCAGATCGATGTCATCAACGAGCAACTGCCGCCCGCATCCGTTACGTCATAACTACGTCATCGACGTCGCGGCTATTGTCGGCGTCTTGTAGGTGACGTTGTTTCCGCATCGTAAGGTTTTTGTTCCATGCGAGAGACTCTACTGCGACGCTTATCTGACTCGGCGCATACAGCTGACTGACTGCCTGATGATTGGCCAGTCACCAAGCTACCTACGTCTCTCTGCTGTCACAAGTAGTCGCTGAACTGTCTACTCGACACTCGTCCCTGAGGTCTTCAGACAAGAACGACCTGCTTGTCCAACGAACAGCACTCAAGTATGGCGATCGGAATGCGCGTTCATTGTAGCTGCTCACATGGCTTGGAACACTCTTTCAACGGACACATAAGCAACCCACAGCTTTTAAAAACAAGAAGCTCAGCTACCGCAGAGAAACCGCGCGACGTGCTGTGTTAATAAATTCGTGCTATGCTTTACGAGGTATGGGAGCTAGAAAGGTTTCAAGCAGCAAAAGTGACCTTCAAGGTCATTCAAGGCATTGGCAACGGTGCCATTCGATAGGCCACATACGATTTCCTATTAGACTTCCATTGCAACCATGTCTCTATCTTGCACCGTTATCGTTATCTTATCACTTATTTCCCAAAATCTAAAGAGGTCACTTGACCGTGAACACATCCCTTTCGACGGTAAGCTATAATTCGTGCATTAGTACACCTCGGTATCAATCAGAACACGACATTTGAACTGCCTAGTTTCACCGACTTCAAAGATATGATTGGGGCAAAATTTAAGAAAACGGGTCACGTGACCCTGACGTAAGCCTGACCACTCCCATTACGAGGTAGTCTGTCATCTTGAGGCTACCGTTCGATATATTCTCTATTTTGCGTTTTATCAAACCATTTCCCCAAATCTGTAACTAAGGTACCAGAATTTAATCACCTTCATCTAGCATGCTTCAATTAGTTTTTGAGTTACGTTGCTGACAAACAGGCAGACAGATGCGACGAATTACAAGGACTTGTTCAACGGCGCTATAGCACTTGCATAAAGATGATGGTTGTGATGGTAGTGATGATGATGTTGATTATGTCGACAGTGAACAAGGCAATAAAAACTAGTTTACGATTATGATGACGACCTGGTCACCATCTTGTTCGTTGCTATCGTTAATATCGTCTTCGACATCGCGAAATCGTATTCTACTAGACGAGACGTATAGTTGCATGACATTTTGTCACAATCAGCGGTATCGCCCCGATGGCAGCGAAACGATATGTCCCCACCCGTGGCCATTTCTGTCCTTTCAGGTGATAGACGATAGCAACGACCACGGCAAATAATAAACCGCTTATGATTTTATATACATAGATTGACAGTGGCGTAATTTCTTCAATTTTATCTATGCCAGCTGTTTTGGCCGCCAAGATGTAGGGCAAGAAAACGTAAATATTTGCAGCATTAAACTGTCAGATTGCCGAGATGGCGCTAGTACTAAGCTTTACTTAAAACCGATTGATTCGATTTTGTTTAAATAACGTGACAAATCTTCACCAGTTAACTTCTCAAAGTACTACAACTTATCCTACAACATAGAGATTGTAGATTACTGTGACATCTATCCATTTTGCGTGACCGGACATAGCAACGTTTACGTAAGTTCGTGTGTGACATTCTTGTACCAGTTCCTCCATTCCGAATCACCTATTCCTTCACCCGTCACTTCTTCCTTTGCTGATTCACCACTCTGCATATCCATAACTCCCTCTCTCTTTCACTCCCGGCTTAAAACCTACCTGTTTCACAAATCCTACCCCCCCCGTAGGTCGTAGTTTTACTTCTTCTCCCGGACTTCCTCTAGTTTCTTCTGAGTTACTCGATTTTTGTTTATAGTTTTTCCTCATTTTTAGTTTCTGTGCCGTGCGCTAGATTAGGCTGGCGATCTCGTCAGCTTTTGACCGCACGTTAATCTACCGTATCGTATCGTATCGTATTTAATGTGCATAGTCGCAGAACATCGAAACAACAACGGCGCGAGTCTGACGTGAACTTGCTTCGATTTTAAGACTTTTTTTACTTGTATACGGACAGCACGGACTAAACAGCAGTCGGGAACGGTCTTCGAAACGAAGCTGGTTTGGTTCGAGGCCTGATACAGACTCCAGGCTTGATAATAGGCTCCACCGTATTGTACAAAATCTCACAATTTTTTATATCCAGCACTATGTCATGTTGTTTGTATGCTTGAATATTGTACTTCTGCCTGCATTCCTCAGTACAGCTGTCTGATCATCATCAAGAAGACTGAACGGTTTTACTAAGACTGGCGTAGGAGCGGGGAATAAATCGTACAATGAACGGCTGAAACCGCTCTGACTTCACAATACAATACAAATACTAGTATAATACAATAATAAGAACGGTTATATGCGCCCCGTCTTATAGAAGCATATCACAAGGGTGCTGATGAAAGTTCTCTGTATGCCTCGCTGAACAGTCCGTACTGCGAATGTCTGTGACATGTCGCGAACAGTTGCGGGAATTGCGTTCCAAGTCGCAGGACCCGTAACACAGAAGCTACACGATCGATATCGTACCAGCCGAGTTCGCGGTGTAATTAATTCGCAACGTGCTGCGGAACCGTAGGCCCTACGTATGATGACGACCAGCAGCCGACGACACGTAGATACAAATGTCTGCCAAGTATGACGATGCAGTGCGACGAAAACACCTGCTCACCACTGCAGCAGGCACAGTTTGAACTCGATACTTTGTCGCACTGGTAACCAGTGAATGTCACGACACAAGGTGATGGTGATATGGTCGAACTTCCGCTTCCTCGTAATCAGTCTCGCAGCAGCATTGAGGACGGACAGTAGTGGACGCAGATGAACTAGCCGACTAAAAAAATTAGTCGACTACGACGAAATTAGTCGACTAATAGTCGACTAATCGACACGCAAAAAATAGTCGACACATCGCCACTGTTAACAGTTACATAGTTGATTTTTGTAACTAATTTGCTTTAACTTTAACATTTTTACAGTATTTGTCTTAAATTCTTGCACATTGTTTGCAACACACTGTACTGGTATCAGCTTTTGAGCGCACGTAAATCTACCGTATCGTATCGTATCGTATCGGGTTCAGTTTCGATTCCCCTTGCCAGTCTGCACTCCACTTATGCGACGCGGCTCGTAAATATCTGGCTATTCCAGCTAGGCCTATACGTCCGCACCTTCAGAGCGTGTGTTCTCGCTGGCGGGAAATATCGTCAGCAGCAGAAGAGCGAGTTTGTCTCCAGACAATAGTGGCAATATTGACGCGCTGGTATTTTTGAACGCGAATTCCGAACTAATGTAGCAATGTTTAGTAATGTGCATGTGATCAGACATAAAGACATGATGTGTACTTTTCAGTGCGTACTATTACAGCATCCATTTGCTGATACACTTTGCGTTGTTTTTCAATTTTCATGGCACAGTATAGAACTATGTCTGTCGCTACAAGATTATTATGTGCGTGTTAGATAAGTAGTAAACGAAAACAATGCATTTTATTCTTGAGTGACTCAGTGCTTACTTAAACCGAACTAATATAGCTGTTATGGGGAACGAAAGACGGGTCTTTCATACAGCGCGCAGGGGCCAGAGATAGAACGTTGGTGGGGGCTGGGGCAAAGCCCCAGAAGCCAGAGATAAAAGTCGAAAATACGACTGAAAAGTGAAAAGAGCTCACAATACACAAATAATTAAATGCTCATGTGCATTAAAACTGAATTCCAGCAGACGACAAAAACTAGGCCTACATAATTACAAAAATACATTACAAAAATTACAACAACAACAAATATAACAGAAAATCAACCACTACTAAAGTACTAATACCGTAATACTGCACTCACCGCAATTTGAGATAATTTTCCATCAGTGACAGGTGACCTATACGCGGACGGAGGCACGCAATAAAACTAGGCCTAATCGATGTCGACTAGTCGACTAGTCGACGAGGTAGTCGACGACTAGTCGACTACTAAAATAGTCGAAAAGCACAGCTCTATAAAGAACGCTGTTACAGTAGTCAACGCGGCTAGAAATAAGAGCGTGGACTAGTGCCTAGCGTCAAGAGATAATGTAACGGCGCACAGTGCACAGTTGTTGTATAGCTGTTAGAAGCCCTTCTCTGCCAGTCTTTTTACATGATCAGGCACGTTTGTCGTGGCAACCAATTTTAGGGTTTAAAATGAGCGAAATCGATCGAATCACCTTCATTCGTCGCCTTGGCATTCCTAAACGGAGTGGAATATCGCAATTCCGATTTCAACAGATTTATCTGCGATGACCTGGCTATATTGTGTAAATATTTGGTGAACTTCGGTTCAGTAACTGCCGAAGTTTAAGAAGGGCAAAGATGTACACTCCCTCGTCGATCAGCAGTTTGGCTACGCGGCGCCACTGCTAGACCTTGTGCTTGCGGGGCTCAGTAGTGAGTTTTTTGGGCGATCACTACTCGTTTTTGCTTTTACCTATACGCTAGAAGGCGTCACTGCTACGCCGCGCGAGCTACACTTTAGGCTTTGCCACGCATTTCTAGTTAACTTTAGACTTCAATCATTAGTTAGTGTACGTTATGTATGTTATATTTTTTACTATTTATTATGCTGCCATTGGCGAAATAAATCGGTGACGATGATGATGACGATGAAGATTAGTAGTAGTATTATTATAATGATTATTCATTAGCACGTCGACGTTTAAGTTAGGACCTCATATTACATACAAAATGCTTTATAGCATTATCCATACCTAACTCTCAGCAAATCTTCCTCTGCAATAGCTATAGCCAAAACCAGAGGTTACAGTCCAAAACTGCAAAAAAAAATTGTTTAAATGACATTTATTAACTTGTTTACTAATCGCATTGTGGACGTATGGAATAATCTGTCATGTGATATATCTGCAGAAATTTTGTTTGCGTTTAAACGGAAATTATATAGATTTATAATAGCTGATTTTGTGCCTTCGCCCCCTGACACTGTCGACGAAGGCATTTTGCTTTCGGGCTTTCCGTCCGCCGAGTTTGTCCGTCCGTCCGTCCTTCCTTTCGTCCGTACAGATCTCGTTACCACGATATCTCATGAAAGGCTTGAGCAATCTCAATGAAACTTATAAAGTTACAGTGTATATTTAGTAGCCCCTATTGATGAATTGGTGCATTGATTAGATTCTGGAGGTCAAAGGTCAAAGGCCAAGGTCACAGAGGCTGTCGAGGTGGCGAAGTCCATCTTGTGTGTTTTGTAGTCACGGTTATATTGGCTTTTTTGTATTCACAGTGTTAGTTTTCTTTATGTATGTAAGATTATGTTTCTGTGTGTGTTTGATTCTACCACTTGAATTTGTACGCACTGTTAGTTACTTTAGCTCGTTTGTCATTTCATTAAATTAATGAAATGAAATCAGTCAAGTCAGTTATTTTTCAAAGCAGCATATAAACCATAACAGAATATCTGCAATACAAATTGCACTACGCAAACGAAAAATCTATCCAAACCACGCTGTGGCGGGTCACTCGGGTGGCGACCCCACATCAAAGGAATTGCCCGTCGTGTCCCCTCACACGACTAATTGCTTTCGCCCGATCTGTTGTACAATCGTTGCTTCTTGTCCGACCAACCC
>Ga0209363_1001761_pt1 | contig 10748 bp, 7 predicted proteins | sample WorMetexBAHAMAS3_FD_187385 | JGI IMG/M metagenome (GOLD analysis project Ga0209363, IMG submission 187385) | Marine gutless worms symbiont microbial communities from Max Planck institute for Marine Microbiology, Germany - Inanidrilus exumae... | ecosystem: Host-associated > Annelida > Digestive... | reverse complement strand
TTTTTATAGTCGTGTTGCCTTTTGTACCAATTCCAAATTAGCAGTGTCAGAGCACAAAGATGTTCTACAAATGTGACGTGTGATTGAGCAATTTCTGCTAAGTTGGCAAATTCGGTTTTTAATTTTTTTTTCCGAATTTTTTCGTTTCTGGGCTTACGCTAGATTAAGCTGGCCATCTCTTCAGCTTTTGAGTGCATGTTAAACTTCCGTATCGTATCGTATGATTGTTCACTAATCACAGTTTCAACTGGACACCACTGTGTGGTTAGCTCACTCCATTCTCTACTGACTGAACAGTGATTTCGTCACTGTATGTCTGTGGATGAACGACTGCTGTATTTGCAGATATCTGACTGGCAATCCTTGCACAGAGTATGAAGGATACTGGGAATACGTTATTGCCACTTTACCTCAACTGCAGGTTTCACCTTTGTTTGAGAGTGTCTTTCAGGCAGTTGTTTTTAGCAGTGAATTGAAGTAGTGTCACTTTAAACAGACGTGGATGTAAAAATCCATATTCTATGTTAAATTTTTGTTCATTATTAGTCAGAGTTACCGACATTGTGCATGTGCTTATGTTTGCACTTCTACTATATCAGCTTTGTTGAGTGAAGTTAAGTTTATAATGTGAACTGTTGTGTACAAGCATCTAGATGGAAAAGAAATTGAGAAGTCTGACAGAATTCGAGCATTGCAGGTGATGCACTATTATATGTTTTACATTGCTGTCGTTGTTATGTGAGCTGTGTATTATACCTAGTTGCTTTTTGACTGTTTTTTTTCTGTTGGTTTTAATGAATTGCCATAATGTGCTGTAATCTTCATTACCATCGGTATAATGCAAAAGATTTTTGATTGGTAGGTTTTGCATGAAATTCGTCCTCAAATTCTTGTTCAGCAGGAAAAGTATCGACTAAAACGGGTATTTATATGCCATTTTCCTCCATAATCAACATTCTATGCTTTATATTGGAATGCATCTGCTACAGTGTCGTATGTATTTATATCTAATAATCCGTCGGTGAGTTCGTCAGTTTGTTTGGCCAGAGGCATGGCTTACGGCAGGCGGCCAAGCCACAATCTAGCGGAGCGAGATCATGGCTGTAAAATCATGGCTGTAGAAATTTAGACTATTTCACCATTAGTTAAAATACTTTTGTGTTTGCTGAACGTTTCTGAATTTAATGCGACTTTCATAATTTATCACTTGTTAGCTGTTCATACATACAAAGTTTTTAAATCTGTCATGTGATACCAGCAAAAAACAAGCAATTTATGTACTGGTTGATTTTACTAGGAGAAAGAACAATGTGAGGCAGCTGCTGCCACTGTAAGAGAAGTCGGAACAGACAAATCTGTCACAGAGTATGTTGCTCATTGCAATGATTGCTGTCCTGCTGTCAGTAAGAAGGTAAAGGCTTCCATAGGCTTACTAGTTACCGAGCATTGGGCCCAGAGCTGATCCTGGTGTACAGGCAGTCAGCCTGCAGGTGACTATAAGTCATCCACCCGGCGGTAGGCTGCCATTACTTTCTGCCAGGCCTGCGGTTACCTTCCCAGCCGCAGAGCATCACCGCCCCTTGGCCAGTACCAAGTTATACTGCTTGGCGACAAAGGCACATAGGTGTGAACAACTTGCCCAAGGTTGTTACGCAGCTTTGCCCCGAGTAGGATTTGAACCCATGACCTGTTGATCGCAAGTCCAACACTGTACCCGTTGTGCCACTGCGCCACCTGTCAGTACAGCTGACATAAGCCACCTCGCTGATGCATTGTAAACTGTTTACTTTCTGTATTAGAAATGTGAGTTTTGGGACGTGCACTAAACTACACTTTGCTGCTAGAACCAAGTGCAACTACTGAATAGTGCTTGGATGTATTTATTTTTGTACGTATCAATCTAACTTCCAGTGTACCAGTGCACATGACATATGCATACGTACTAAATCAAGTTTGTACCACGATACTGTAGTATAATTAAAACTTAGAGAATATTACGGTGCATAGTAATAACTCATTTTACTTATATTTGTGTGATGTGTAATGCAACGTACATTGTGTACATGTGCTGCGGAAAATTAGTTCCACGTGTATGGACTACTTGAACTAAATTTAGAGAATGTTGGCAAATGTGATGTATAGATACAGCAGCAAATCAGAGTCAACTGGACGTGAGGAAAATGATCAGGACACTGACGAAGAAGAGGAGAGAAAGTATGCTGTACTATGGTTACAACTGAAAGTGTCTTAATTTTGTGGTTTACCAGTGTATTTTATGGTTTCTGCATGTTTTGACTGCTATTTCTAGTATCTACTAGATCAACGGCACTTGATTGCGTACCAGTTGGTCTGTTGATTGTGTTGTGTGTTTTGACTTGCATATATATTTTGCGAATGAGTAATTTTGCATGGTGTTAGTTGACAATGTCGTGGCATAGATTTTGGGAAGAGAAAGTGCCGTACACTCCCGAGTCGCGATTAAAAGTTCATGAACATATGAAGGCAAAAAGAGAGAAACAGGAAAAGAAAGAGTACGTTACATTTTGACACAATTCTCGCCAGTTAATGTGGGTTAGATATATGTGTCATTATATGCTTTGGTTATTTTTCATATTTTGGTTATTATTTTATGTGTTTCTTATTTTAAAAAGTATTTCGCTCGTTGAATTGGCTAGTCATTTCATTCTGATGATGATATACGGAAGTCACTGTTTTCAGTGTATAAAAATATATTTGGTAGTCATTCTTTTGTTTGTAGCTCTTTGTGGAACTTGTGTTATTGGTGAGTCTTATACAGAATTGAAACATTATTGATTTATGGTATTTTTCAGATAGCTTTGATAATATTTAATATGAACAGTAATAGTGAACTAACGTTATAGCAATTATGATACGTGTAAAAAGCACCGAAATCAAATTTAACACATGCAACAGTCTGAGGTACTACTTTTGTTTATAGTGGAAAATATTGTTGTTCCTAACGCTGTGACATTGCTGTATTTATTATTTATCTAGTTAAGTTTTCTTTTCTATTTTTTCTATTTGATTGCTACCGATTGTGTATCTTCGGTGAATAAAGATTATCAATAACGACAATGCCGTTTAATGGCCCTTTATACAGAACAATCCGGGTGAGCTGGTACCAGAAAAACACTCACTTACTCCCTATCTTTGTGGGTACAATATCTTTAACTTTCTCCATTTACTGTGGTCCATAGCAGCCTCCTTCTTTAGTTTAGGGTCTTTCTCCACCACCTCTATCCTTGTTTTCTTTGGCTGACCTCTAGGTCTTACAACCTCCACTTTGTAATCTATGCTTTTTTTTCACACAGTTGATCTCATCTTTCCTTGAAACACGTCCATAGCGTCTTAATGTGTTTTGCTGTAACACTGTAATTACATCACCTATTCCTAGTCTTTCTCTCAGCTTATTGCGTTTGAACCTGTCTGTTACTTTAGCATCAGACATCCATCTAATTGGTATAATCTTAGCCCGCTAAATCACTGTTATCACGTAATTGTAAGTGAATCAGAGGCGCTGGGTTAGCCGCTAGGGGTTGTTAAAAGCAGATTGAAACAAAGGGGTTTTGAGATGCTTTTGGAAGGAATCTATGGTTTGGGATGAATGATTGGAGGAAGGGAAAAAATTCCAGATCATTGCTGCTGCATTTTATGGAATGTGCATGAATCAAAAGACAGATTAGTGCGAGTAATGCGCAAATTTGTGAACAGGTTGATCACAGTGTATGACCAGGAACTTGAGGGCTAAAACATTCTGCAAGACATGATGATGTGCCAATATGCACGACCTTCTAGATGAAAGATGCTAGTTTAGACATTATGCACTACTGTAGAGGAAGCTGATGAGGTTGTTGAAGTATGTCTAAAACGAGGATAGTGTTTCTGCTGCATTACATTACTAGCGAGTGAATTTTGATGGCGATGTAGACAGGTAAAGCACTTAGACAGTGAGCCATAGAGGATGAGGATGGAGTTGGCGTAGTAAGTCAACTAGAAACAAAAGCGGCAGCTGTAGTCGCAGCAGTGCACTTATGCCACGTTTGGGTTATATGCTTATGTGCATTTACTGATAACAGTAATTATTGTAATCCCAGTGATTATGAGCACAGCTTATGTGTGCTTGTAGTTCGTCAGATAATGCTTCGGTTGTCCGAAAGTTACAAGCAGATGACGGTCGAATGCTCAACGTGAATGAAGCAAAGTGAGTGACAAACAGCATTTTACTTCTCAGAAGTTATTTTGCATTTTTGAAATATTTACTTTGCAATTTTGTAAGTATATATTTTGGCATTAGAAGGGGTGAACAGCTTTAAAAGTCAAACTCTGGCAGTCCTTAAGGATACGTTTTTGAACTTCTGGCTTGGCCCAGTGTGAACATGCAAAAATAGGCCAGTAAGCCTCGATCAAGAGTGTATTTAGAGTTGTGTATTTACCCAAGCTGACGACAGTCGCATGGGTAGGGTTTTTATCTCTGTTTGTTTGTCTCTCTGTTTTTCCACACGATATCTCGAAAACTGATGCAGCTGGGATCACCAAGCATAACATACAAATGTTCCACGATGAGTCCTTTGGGTCAAAGGTCACGAGTCACAAATACATTGCCTGCATGGGTCTCTACATTCTTGTGAGTGCTGGCTTGTTCTGGTTCATTTTTGTATGACACACTCAGTTGTATTTTTGGATTGATTAGTAACATTACTGCTGATTTCTAATGCTGTTTTGATGTGTGCACACAGAGTTGATTTTACATTGAGTGATTCTGAAGATGGAAGTTCGTTATTATTGAATATCGCTGTATTCAGGTATGAGCTACATTGAATTTTAATTTGTTGCAGAACAGAACGTACTTTTATTTCAGTTTAGATATTAATATGGTACGAAGACGTTGCAGGTGACACTGTTGAAGAGAGGAGAGCGCAAGCATTTTCTGCCTAATCCGAATGTGCTAAGCAAAGACAGGCAGTAAAACAAAATCATCCCGTTCTGAACTGGTGGGGGGTGCCAGCTAACTGGTATAATGGCCATAAAATGGTTGTGTGTGTGGATTTTAGTTTCATCACAGTTGTTGATGCTGTGGACCGCATAAAATGGAGAAAGTTAATTAACGATATCGCATTCAGTTCAGTTAGTTAAGTTATTTTGTTTTATTTTTCATTAGTTGTCTACCATGTTTGGTGCATAAAGATGATTATTATAATAGCCACAAAGACATGGCGTGAGTGAATGAATGTTTATCTGCATGGTGCCGGCTTACCCGGGTTGGAATGGATTTATAAAGGAGTTGTGGTGTTTTCAGGTTTCTAGACACGTCGCTGTGTGACGTCGACGTTCAACCTACGTATGTTCGTGCCTACATTAAAGGAAAGGTCTGCATTGAGCCTTTGTGTCGTTTGCAGTTGCACCAGTTGTCACGTTATATTAAAATTGTTCGAGTTGTTTGTGAAATACCGTGGTAACATTATCTGCCCAAACGAACGAACGCGGCGGACGGACAGCCAGAAGACATAATGCCTTTGCCGAGTGTCGAGTGGCAACGGCAGAAAAATGTGGCATTGTACATCTAACAAACCTAACCCATTTGAATAACTGAGACCATTTTTACCTTCGTATTTTACTTTCACCCCATTGTATGCTTTTACATTTCAGATGAGGGGGACTTTGTTACTGGTCTGTGGAGAATTGATTCCTGATCAAAGTAGTGCAAAAACTTTTTGCATGTGTGAAGATGTCACTGTGTCATTATTACCGTCTCTGTAGTTACGACCTTATGGCGGTATGAAAATTGATGTATTGTTATTATTAATAGAAAGCTGCCTTGTTTTTGTTGACCACCCTGTAGTTGTGTCAATCTATGTTGTAGATATGACTACAGTGGCCAAATTGCTTCAACTGAGCTGTCAGGTCTCCACTCCTTCCTCACTTATGGCCAAACAGGCCCCTTTAAAATCAGATGCAAAACTCTCCATTGCTGCGTCCAAAAAAAGTTAAACAGCTTGATTTTTATGCATTTTGAGCCACAAAAACGCTTCTGGTTGCAGAAGATGGCTGGAACTTATGATTGTGGTTCTCGCTGATTACGTGCCAGATCCCAGATGCGAGTTGGCGGGTCGAAGACTATGCGAACCTGGCTTACTTTGACCTCCGTATGACCAGTAGATGGGTGGTCTTGTGTGGTTGACAGGTATTTCAGTTGACATTCCCTGAGGAGGTGCAGCCATCGCTGAGCACCGCCAGGCGCTCACAGACTACAGGACACCTACTTGTCACTATGCCCAAGGTACTACATAACGTAGTTTATGTATTTCACAGTACTTCTCAGCACTCTATGTTGTGTGTGTGTGTTGTGTGTGTGTCTGGACAGCAGCGTTTGAACTAAATGTCATTTGATGTAGATAGTTGGCATGCTGGTTCGCCTCACTGTATTTAGTGAAGCTAGACTGTCAACGTCATATGTCAGAGTTTGTTGTAAATGATAAATGTATGTTCCCTTTTTGGCTGTGGATGCATGTTATGCACGTAGATTTTATGGATGTACAAAGTTTTATTGAATATTTTATTGGTTCAGTTAGAGCAGTACTCAGTGTACGTAGTAGAGTAGCATACACGCGTGTCTTAAATGGATACCCATCATTTACGGCTGTAACTTGGGCGAGCACTGTCCAATTTAAATAATTTTTGGCAGAAACATTAGCCAAAAATTAGGCAGTCAAAACAGCTTACCTAGGTAGCCCCTGTGTAATGTCTGGCAAAACACAGTAACTGAAAAATTGCACGCACATATACAATTATTTTGGAATTACTTCCCAGATTTACATGGATTAGTCAGTGATGTCGAGCAGAGTTCGAGAAAATCTTTCAAAACGTGGTATAAATGCAGAACGAGAAGTAGGAAGTAAGCAGTGTTTCTGTGCCTCCGATTCATTTATGTGACTAATGGCGTTTTTTAAAATGTTTTACTTACTTGTTTGTACAGGCATCGATACTGCTGTTTGTGCAGGTGCGACAGGTGATTAAGCCAGTGGCTGTCAGCAAGCCAAAGACCACACCGCCGACAGACAACAGCTCAGACCAGCGTCAACAGTTCGTACACTCGGCACTCCTCTCAGAATGTCTTGTCATGCTGCTTGTCAGCAGAGTTGTAAAGTAGTGCATTGCATGATCTTATTGCACAGTTTAGCTGTGACATACATTCTCACACAAGCATTGTTGTCACTGACTACAGCAGTTGCACAATACTGTTGTATTGCAGAATAGGTTTAGATGCCAAGGTGTGCTTGGAATTACCATATTGTGGTTATTAGTTACTATCCATGCAGACAGCAGTCGCGGACGGGTTTTTTTACCTCCGTTTGTCTGTGTCTTTGTATTTCCGCATTATGTCTCAAAATCCGATGCAGCTAGAATCACCAAATCTGACGTACAAACGCTCCACGATGAGTCCTAGAAACCCATTCATTTTGGGTTCAAAAGGTCAAAGGTCAAGGTCATGAGTCACAAAAACATTGCCGGCTTGGGTCTTTACACTCTTGTGAATGCTGGTTTCTCCTTATTTATAATGCAGAATACTGTAGTAAGATACAAGTTCATTTTTTCATGTACACTTCGGTGGCAAGACACACGAGCCTGTTGTTCACTAAGCAGTATAACTTTTGTACCAGCGAGGGGCGGTGACGCTCTGATGTTTTGAAGGTAACCGCGGGCCAGGCAGAAAGTAATGGCAGCCTGCTTGGTGTATAACTAACGTCATCTGCGGTCTGTCTGCCTAGTAAACTGAAAGTACCGGTCCCTACGGTCGATGAGTGACTGTGGGAGTACCTTTTACATTTACTTAGCTATAGCTGTAATTTTGTCAACATTTGGAGTCTGTCATGTTGCAATACTGTTCTTTCAGTTGTTGAGTATCTTATATAAAATCCAAATGTGTGTCTGTGTGTGTTCGTTATGCACGGCCAGTTTTGAGCGGACCTGGACCAAGTTTGGCACGTGGCATCGCCATACCCTCGGATGGTCATTGGGGGTTAACGAGCGTCGTTGGAGCTCGCGCTCCGCGCGCGTCCATACGCCGCTGCAAATGAGTGGCGAGTTCCTCGGGAAATTATGAACTAGCGGGCCGAGCGCCGTAATCGCAAGATGTAACAGATCGAGCGCCTTAGGCGCGAGGTATAAGCGCTAGTGTTTGTGTGTGTGACGTGGAATATACTGATATTAATGTTGTCGTTTATTGATAATATAGACGTCTACAGAAACTCGACGTTGACCCGTCCAGTGCCAAACTCGTCGACCTAGGCCACATCGTCAGCGACACACGAAGTTGTGACGTCACCGCCAAACTGCTGACGTCACAAGTGTCATGGCGGTCGACGGTTGCTGAACGACCAAACAGCGACGATTTCGTGGACAGTGAAGATGTTCCACCGCTCATCTAGCGCTGATGATAATGTGTGCCACACCATGTGAACGTTGACAGAATAGCGTATTTTCACGTTCGAGTGCTAATTAAAATATATAGAGGAGCTAGCTAAATGTGTCTAATAGACAATATAATAATATTCTGCTGTGTATAGGCCTAATTATCCTGCGAGTTGTGTAGAAGCATACAGATTTTATTACCGGGTGTCAGATATACGGCGCAAACGGTGTGATGTGGTGTATTGTCCATCTTGTCGATCAAGAAAGGCGGCGATTTTCGTGGTTGAAGTCAGTATTTTGAGTTCTATGTTTCGACACTGTTGGTGGGCGGGAAGGGCTTCCGGCCTGTAAAGAAGCTTTTCAGATTGTCCCCATAGATTCAGTTTTTGGGACTCGGCCAACTGTGAAGTAGTTCTGGAAAAGAATGCCAGTTAAGCCAGCACACACAAGAGTGCAAAGACCCACACAGGCAATGTTTTTTGTGACTCATGATCTTGGTCTTTGACCTTTTGACCCCAAAATAAATGAGTTTCCAGGATTCATCGTGGAACATTTGTGTGTCAAGTTAGGTGATCCTAGCTGCATTGGTTTTTCTTGGATAAACAGACAGACATACAGACAAATGCCGCTGAACTGAAAACCCTAACTCTGTCAGCCTGAGTAACAAAACCTGTGTATGTGGAAATCCTGAAAATGAGTACAAATAGTCTTAATGTAACTGTAAAATATATTTAAAATGGCGTAATCTGCAAATATGTCTAATCTATACAATATCTACGACCTGAGAGTCGCCGCCGTTAAGTCGACTGAGTCTTCCAAGTCGAGTCGTTTTGGTTCCATATCGCCGCCAAATTTTTAGTTCTAAGTCGCCGTCAATAAAAATATGGCCCAAAGTCATGACTTTGACAAAATGTCTTCAAGTAGTAGATCGATACATGATGTATCCATCTACTACTTGAAGACATTTTGTATACATACATGCATTAATCATACAGAGACTTTATCTAATTCCAATTATTGGCGATTATCGCAATCCATTTGTTAATTACAGCAACAAGAAACTCCGCTATCGCTGAGGGACCGCACGACGCGCTATGTTAGTAAATGCGTGCTATATGTTTAACGAGTTACGGGAGTTAGAAAGGCTTCAAACAGCAAAAGTGTCTTTCAAGGTCATTCAAGGGCATCGGCAATAGTGCCATTCAATAGGCCACATAAGATTTCCTATCAGTCTTCCATTGCAACTATGTCTCTTATCTTGCACCGTTTTCGATATATTATCACATTTCCCAAAATTAACAGAGGCACGTGACTCGGCAGTCTTAACTCTGAACACATCCCTTTTGGGAGTAATATATCATGCGTGCACTCTTACTCCTCTATATCAATCAGTACACGAAATTTGAAGTGCCTAGCTTCACCAATACAAAGACATGATTAGGGCAAACTTTTAAAAAGGGCCCCTTGACTCTGACCACATCGCTTTTAGGGTGGTTTGTCGCTGTAGGCTAGGATTTGATACAGTCTACCTATGCATGCAAAATTTGACGATTCTAGCTTCAGCCATTCCAGTGATATCATTGGGGGTGTCAACATTAAAAGTGAGTCACGTGACCCTGACCACGTCCCTTTTAAGGGTGATTTGTCATCCTTATGCTGGGTCTTGGCATAGCCTACATGCACGTTTCAGCCGTTCCGGAGATATGGCTGATGATCGCCAAAATTTAAACGGTTCACGTGACTTGACCACGCCCCTTTCAATGATAGTTTGCCATCCATGGCTAGCACTAACTACGATCAACCTATCTACCAAATTTGAAGTCTGTAACTCTACCCACATACGATGATACGAAAGGCGATACACAATAGCGCAAATGGGATAGTTTGGAGTAGTTAGGGGCCACTCAACGTCACTGGAATAGCGCCATTTAATAGAGCGCATACGAATTGCTATTAGTGTTCCACGGTAGCTATGTCCCTATCTTGCACCGTTTCTGAGATATAGCGAGGTGTCTGTCAAAATCGCCAATTTGACCCTACCCTACCTCTGTTTGGCGCCCTCACAGGTGTTACCCCGTTGGAATTTCGCCGAGATTTTGGCATCAGGAAACTAGAATCCCTGGGCTATCGTGAGGCTTGTATGTGTGATCCCATGTTTAGCCGTTGTGATACAGTGCCGACGTGTGAAAGACAGACGGACAGACACATGACGACAGCATATATTTCGCTAGCATGGCGTCGCGCGTTAACAGTGGCTCCAGTTTCTCTTTGTCGTAAAAGCCGCCGCTTTAAAACGGCAAATAAGCCTATCAAAATTG
>Ga0209363_1001760_pt1 | contig 10754 bp, 6 predicted proteins | sample WorMetexBAHAMAS3_FD_187385 | JGI IMG/M metagenome (GOLD analysis project Ga0209363, IMG submission 187385) | Marine gutless worms symbiont microbial communities from Max Planck institute for Marine Microbiology, Germany - Inanidrilus exumae... | ecosystem: Host-associated > Annelida > Digestive... | reverse complement strand
CCACATTTAGAGTATTGTGTACAAATTTGGAGCCCATATTTAATCAAAGATATTAAACTTGTAGAGGGTGTGCAAAGACGAGCAACTAAATTAGTACAAGGTATTGGGGCATGGAAGTATGATGATTGTTTGCAATATCTGGGGTTATCTTGCTTAGACAAAAGAAGAGCAAGAAGTGATTTAGTTGAAACTTTTAAGATTATCAATGGTGTGTACGACATCAACAGTGATTATTTTTTCGAATTAGATGCTGGCGAAAGAAGGGGTCATAATCAGAAATTGTTCAAAAAGCGTTTTAGACTAGATTTAAGAAAAAATGCATTTAGTAACAGAGTTGTTAACAATTGGAATATGCAGTCTGCACAATGTGTTAAATTCTGCACGATCAACACGTTTAAAAAGTATGTTTCAGTTGATCAGGAACCGGAAACTGCAAGTATTAGAAGTGTTTTGAGATAGTTGACAGTATATGGCGCAAGCCTGTGTCGACTCATGCCAGCAGTATCTGCTCTGCTGCTGGCTTCAATGAATTCGGTGAAACGATAAACGTGAGAAAAATGAAATACGACAACGGGCATCAAAAACTGACATGTTACTGCTGTATCATTAGTTGCACAATTGCATTTCATGTACTTCTTCGACTTTTATGTGCACTCCACTCTCGAAAAGTACATTCTTTTCCGGAAAAGTATATCGAGCTGTGGGCTCGACCCACATGGGCAGAATCTCATGCTCACAGCCAACATCACCAACCAACAGCCTCCTCACCGTTAAATCCGTACTTTTCCTGCGCCTTTTTCACTTGTTGGTCGGACTGGCCAACACTTTCGTCGCTGCCGAAATACGTCAGCACATCTCGCCCCGGTTTCACGAACGCGTTGTCCATGACGGCGAAGATTAACTACGTCTGCTGCGCAATAACTTCAACACTTCGACAGCATGCACCGCTCTAAACCGAATAAAATCGCATTCAGTGAGAAATCGATTAATTTGTCACCACCGACACCACTAATGTCAATACAACCAAGCTGCAGCCAAACAACCGTGACCTAGATACGTGCGGCAAGGTGTTTCATCTAAATTCCGCGTGAATAACTTTCCCCACCGTCTGTACATCGCAGTTCGTATTCACAGAGCTGTGATCTCTGTATAACGTCTTTCGTCGTATCATATATTTAGGAGTTTAGCACAACATAAAACACTTAAAACACATGTTACACACAAACAAAACATCTTAATGGGATAGTTGGCTGATTGATAACACGGTGAATTGCGAATAGCTGGTTCAAATCCTACTTGGACTAAAAAATCAATGAATTAAATTAGTTATAAGCTGAGCATGATGAAAATTACAGGTATATATCTGAATGCTATGTTCTAGTATGCGTTCGTTAGGCTGGAACCAAGTTAAAATAGAACAAACTTGGACAGGTCCCACTGTGCATTCCTTCATCCGTGAGACATTGCACTTTCGTGGAAGAAGATGGCGAATAACGAGGTATTTTTCCTATAAAACAGTGATGAAAAAATATTATAAGGTTTAAAATGTAATTTATTATTTGTATATCACAAGATCTGGCAACGTTATGCGAGTGAAGTTGGGAATAAAGTAGCACATGTGGCATTTTATTATGGCACATCTGTCACACCGTGCACGGGCGAAGGCGACGAGGAGAAATAGTATGCCAATCTATTTTTGGATTGTCGCGACCCAGAGGCGCCTGTACGAATTGCGAATGACGTCATTGATAGATTGATTGATTGTTGTGGACCTATAAAAACTTTCTTAATCTTAACTTTGCGATTTCTGCACAACGGATCTGCGTCGTCGATCTGGGGTTAAGTACCAAAGCCATTTACACTGTCGTTCCAAGTTCGATCGCTGATTTAATGACAACACGACAGCCCACCCCCTGCCTTTGCTTCGCTGGCCTATAGCGCTGAGCCGATGACGTCAAAGCGTCTAGGCCTACAGTACAGCGATTAGCGAGCCTTCGGTTCATTGCAGCGTATCGTCTGACGTCATTCGACAACACTGCCAGCAGCCCAAAGGCATGATGGGACCGTGGTTAAGTCCGGCTTCAAGGCCTACTACTCCGTCTGCAATCTCCAGCCTGCCTAATTGTCTATAAAAGAAGCTTAGACCGATGTCAGACCTGCGATTTTATCACGCGATATTGTCGCGCAACTTTATCGCGCGACAAAATCGCGAGATAAAATCGCAGGTGCGACGTCGGTCTTATATTGCAGAGCGTGTCTGGAACCACGCGACGAGCTATGTCAGTTGATTTTGATATCCCCGTAAAAGACGACATAGTCGCTGAAAACTGAGCCAAGAATTTTAAGTGGAAAATAATAAATTTTCTTGCAAAAATGGCCGGTCGTAAAAGAGACACATATCAAATAGAGCCATGCAAAAACTTATGTACTATTTAGGCTATTTTTGAATTGGACGACGAATGGAAAATCCTTAATATTTTTTAGTGATCACTAACAAACACACAGACACGCTGATTGCAATACTTCGCCCCCGGCCCTACAATATGGCAAACGCCAGCATGCAGTAACAGAGCGAGATCCGAGACTGACAAGGCTCCGATGGAGCACTTACTGTCGTCTACAGTTAAAAATGAAAGAAGGCAAATTAAAACCCAGTAAATAATACAAACAAAGCAGAAATATGTTATAACTAAAAGAAGTTTAAGAACATTTGGTAAAACTGCTAAGATCAACTTTAAGGAGAGAACACCGAAATTTCTTTACAGAACCAAAATCAATAGGCGTAACGTCAGCTGGAAGTGCATCCCATAGGCCTACAATTTTATTACTGGCTCACTAAAAATTAATGAAATTAATGTGCAAATGACATATTGGTAAATATATAGGTTCACATAACAGTAGATACCACTTAGGCACCGTGTTTACTGTATTATATACATACAACGTTAAAGTAAGACCAAATGGATAGCCTACAGTCGCACTTTTTATCCAATATCTATCACATGACATTCACAATCAAAAAGTCTCAATGCGTCATCACGCGACCAAAACCCCGTTTCCACTTTTATACCAACATCTTGCTGCGAATTAATGGGGCGAGAAATACGTCACATTTGTGGTATTGGAAAACTTCCGATTTTCGAGTGACCAAAACTCGCCGTGTCGGAAACGGTCGGAAAATATGGGCATATGGAAGATATAACTACTAACTGATATTACGGGCTGACCTACACAGGCTAGTAACGGTCGCCGGCGTCTGGCGTCGTCGTCGTCTGTCGTCGTCTGTAACACGGCGCATATGCAACGTAACTCGATCTGCGGCGTAGACGTCGTCGGTGTCAGACGACGTCTACGCCACAGATCGCGGGAAAATACGAGTCGTGGTTGGGAAACTTTAGAGGTCATAAGAATAAAAATACGACCTAATAATGTGTTATAAGATCTTAAATAGTGAAGTCTCCTTGCATTGTATTTTTTTTCGATTTGTCAGCTTTGACTTACACGAGAGGCCACAAGTATAAACTATATAAGAAACAGTCCAGTATCAATGCATATAAATATTTTTTCAGTAATCGAACTTGTGACATTTGGAATGCTCTACCTAATTTTGTGTTTGATGTGTCATCTTCAAATAATTTTAGAAGATTGTTTGATAAAGTTTCTCTGTATCAGTTGTCAGTGTTGCTGTGATTGTTTATTGTTATTATTTTGTTGGTCGTATGTATAAGTGGCTACATGCCCTTTATGTCCAGTGAGTATGTTCATGTTCTGTGTTCATACAGGTCCACCCCCGTTAATCCGCCAAATTCGCTAATCCGCCAAATCTGCACAGAAAACGAATTCATTCCCATGTTAAAACCACTCGTTAATCAGCCAAACTACACTACAGCTGTAATTATTTCCTGCTAAACTTCTGTTGAAACCCGAAAGGGCCATGAAAAATTTCTGTCAGAGCAAGATAACTGGCTGTTTTAATGCTCAGTAAATTGACAAAACTGATAAATAAATTTTATTCAAACTGGGCATGCATTTAATTTTTGCAAGATCATTCAGTACCGTTTTACAACAGTAATATGATGTTCTGTGGTGCATATAGGCTTACTCTGCACAGACACGAACACAATACACATCCTGCCGTACAAAAGGCCTGTTTTCGTTAATACGCCAAATTTTCAGAAAACGAATTATGGCGGATTAACGAGGGTGGACGTATTCATTAAACGTTGCTTGCTTGCTTGCGTGTTCTGTGCTGTTAGCCACGTGCTGACGGTGTTTTCGTTCTTAATGATAATGCCCGTATTACAACTGAGATAAAATGTTTTAGCTAAAACATTTTAGCTAAAATGTTTTAGTAAAAACATTTTATCTCAGTTGTAGGCGCTCCTCACGTGGCGTATTTGACGTGATCGCGCCCAGTGGCGGCCTCTCTGAAAAAAAGTCTGAAGCCGTCGTCCGCCGTCGTCCACAAAGCGACCAGTTCTTCGAAACGCTCGCGCTGAATGAGATAACGAATGAAAACAAAACAAACAGTCGGGCGAAAAAATCTGTAGCATGTCGCCAGCATGTGGAGTTGATTACATTCAGGTCATTGGCACTTTGGCAGCCGTCATATATCACCGTGCCCGCCGCAAGTGCCAACGAATATTGCGCGTCCGACCTACATGTACCATCTTTTGATGAGCTATTTTTGATGACGCCGAAGATACAATCTGCGAAACGAATGCATTTATTGCAATTACCTGATCATACCACACACCTGTCAGACAAAAACTTCATCACTCATGTGTTGTATAAAAACATAGAAACGCATACTAGGCCTAGATACAGCTCTCTGCTCTTACAGTGTTATATGTTATCTTCTACCCAACTTACTTATGGCACAGGAGACTATCGATGACATTATGCTATGTGACGTGTACATTTTCGTTTACATTTCTCTTGTTATGACATGCTTTCTGCCATGTTACAAATGAACGAATATGATGATGATGATGATCATCCCATCAACCACGACGATCCACCTGCTCCAGTGACACTTAAGGTCCATTCACACCGAGCACGTCTACATCCGTCGAAGCATGTCAACGGACGTAGACGCGCTCGGTGTGAATCGGCCTTTATAGTCATTTATAGCAATAGCAGACAGATCGCCAGTGTTGAACAAATTATATAATAGTGAAGAATTCTGTTTAAATAGGCCAGTAAAATGGTATGCTTTATAACTCTTTGAAGTGCTATTTACTGGACTGCTTAATTAATATTTCGCTATTTAGATTAATAGTTTGTTCTAAAAATGTTTCCAGACAGCACGGATCTACAGGGTGCGGCAAAAATAGCTACCAAATGTTTTGGCCGTTTTCTCGGCAATCGCTTGGAGTTTTGTCTAAACATTTTGCAGATTTATATACTATTATGTTCGATAAATGCCAAGTAGTATTTGATTCTATTGAAAAACAGAGAAATTATGGACTTTTTAACGTGACCACCTACCGATTTTCCAGCGTTAAAATGTTCGTTAAGCTATCACACTGTGATTCAATAATGTCGTTTTAACAACACAGTAATTTTATCTAATGGTAAAAATCAGAATTGCATTATCATTTTAAATATTCGAAGTGTCCACCACCAGCTTCAACACAAGCCTTCAGTCACTTTTAGAAGTCTTTTAACAGTCTTGTCGATCGGTCCCTGTGGCAGGTTGTTTCAGATGCAGTAAAACGCTATTTGAGTCAATCGATTGTTTTCGGCTAATTAAGTTATACTTGGCAGTTACACGTAAATTTGATGACTAAACAAGTGCGCCAAATTTCACCTTAAACTCAGGCACGACTGCTGAGAAATTAGCAAAAAAAAGTTAGGGGGCTACTTTTTTGCCGCACCCTGTATAGTATCATTCACTGTTCACATAACTGTTTTACGTCGCATCGCCTGCACGCAGTGTATAGATGCGGCCTATTGCTACAGATGTCGCACGTAGCGTGGTCTGTGTGTCTGTTTGTCTCGTGGGTTGGGCACACGCGTGAGCTATGCAAAAATGGCTGAACCAGTCGGCATTCTGTTTGGGGGCCGACTCATGTGGATGCAAGGAATCATGTGTTATATGGGGGTTAAGGTCGGACGAATCCATTCGCCGCCGCAAGGGGTGACAAGAGGGCGATGCGGCTTTTTGTCAAATTGCTTTGGACACTTTTATCCACATAACTGTTGTGGTTACTGTGTCTAGAAAGAACGGCTTATCTTCAACAGTACAGCACCGCAATTGCAAATGTGGGACCGGGACGTGTTCAGTATAAATTAGGGCCTGAGTCCTTAGTCTTACTGCCTTTCGACCACTTTCCGCTATTTAGTCATGTCCATCTATAATGGGTGTAGCTATAGGACACGATAAATGCCCACAAGAACCAGAAAATTGCTGTTCGGAATACATTTAGGAGCCCCTAAATTTTGTGGGGCCCTACAGTTTGGCCGAACAGTCTGAATACTCCCCATAAATCTGGCTGTGTAGCTTGTGTAGCTTGTGTTTTAGCAACAGCAAGTTCTCAAAAATGGAATCAAAACGTTTATAATGCAGTTCAACTTGCACTTGAAAAAGTAAATAAGTGGTCTGTGTGTTTTTGTTTTCAATGCTTGAGCTTTAATTAGCAAGGTGCTGCCCTAACGGGACGTAACCATAATGGCCCGCCGTGCAGTGTCGGCCACCCGACCGCCCACTCGCCTGGTGGCTGGCCCCGCCCGTCCAACGAGAGACGACGCAGACAGACGATAGACGCCAGCGAGCAAAACAATACTGACCCATTAGGCGGGCCAGTAATAACTCATGAACCTTGGAAATTTTGAAAAACTATTTTTAAAACTATTGCAGTCTGAGAATAATGACAGATATTTTAATGTAAAACGTTGAAATAAAGACAAAAAAAATTAAAAACGTGACAGACATAAAAAAATTCAAAACGGTGATAAAGCGTTACATCTGTTATTGTTCAATTTACGTGCCTATATAACTCAATGTCTGAGCTGAAGATAGCTCGAACTATACGGAACATAACTTTGCAGTGTTATTATCAGCATGGTTTTTGATAGATAATAAGTAGGCCTATATTAAAAGCGGTAGAAGTGAATTAAATCAGACTTATTAATAAACCATTATGGCTATTCGCGTTAGCAGACTCGCGACAGAATTAGCGTATTATTTTCTTGCTGTTTTTAATTGCTTTTCGTTTGAATTTTCGATTTCTACAATCTACAAGCTTTCGCGGGGAGAATAATGCATGGTTCTCCTCGACCTGCAGGCCTTGGGGCGTGTCCTTCAGCATCGTCTGTGACATGAAGGAGCATGCCGCAAATATGCGATGACGACTCGGCGTCACTATGATGGGTGCAACAGAGATGGGCAAGCGTTATAATGCCATCGCTTGCTCTATAGTCTGTACACCAAACATGTGACGCCTCGCCTCAATTCTTCTTTCTTCTTCTTGCACCAGGACTAAGCCTGTTTTACAGGATATACGGACGTACCAGTAATCTGAAAACTAAAACTCAATAATTATATTAAGCTGTGCAGTTAGCGACAAACTCGCTAAGATTCAAAACAGTGCTTGTGGTTCGAAAAGACTTTCAAGAGTGCCCGTGTTAACGTTTACGATTGACCATGCAAACTCTGCATTGCGGAGATTTCTGTGTCATTGGCTTTATAGCTATAGTAACATCCAAACTATCACGATATTAAAATTATTTAGAGTTATTATTATAATGCATCAAAGATTCATTCTTGCGGATGTTATCAACACACGAAAGTGCTACTCGTGCGCTCGTATAAACGCGCGCGATTTTTACTGCATCAACTGCAACGCAAATTCGCGCAGAAAATGGCGTAACACGGTTGATGTTACAGAGAAGGGCAAGCGTTATCAAATGCTATTGCTTGTCCTACCTCCGTGCACCAACTATGAAACGCCTCTGCTTTCTTCTGACAGGCATAGAAAGGCCGTCGAGTCGTTGCATCACAACATCGTCACTATGGTCACTTCACGATGACATCTTCCACTCCCACGTATGAGGCTGAAGTAACGAAAACCGTCCTGGTCCGACATGAATGAATGAAAATGCGAGGATTTTAAGTGCGTTTGAAAACCGACATGCAACCAATCGACATCACCCACTGCTGGCGCCAAGACTGGAGTAAAGTAAAGTAAAGTATAGGCCCTAAAGTATACGTCGATTTGTATAGCGCATCGTCGTAACTACCTCTAATGCGCTCAGACATGATCACAGTTTTTCCTGAAAATTACATCATGCCTGCTTTTACTCCCCAGCCGCAGAGCATCACCGCCCTTTGGTTGGTACTCATTTTACCGTCCAACGGAGGGTAGAAGGCTGAGTCGACTTGGGTGGTTGGTTACATACCAAAATAAAGTGCCGCCTCCAGGAGTTGAACCCAGACACGGTCACCCATCCCAGTACTAACCGGGCTCAGCGTAGGTTAACCTCGTTGATCGAGACCAACGACCAACGACGTTAGCAACTATACGCCAAACCGCCACCAACATCAGTTGTCAATCATGACCTGGTCAGTGACCCTACTTCGCGTTCCACAACAACAATAATAATAATGATAAATAATAAACATATTTGTATAGCGCCATAGGGTCATAACTTTAATTCAGAGGCGCTTGGGCCAGGTAGTGTGTTAGTGATAAGTAGGAGTATGAGAAAAAGACGGAGAGAAGAGGTGAGTCTTTAGCCTAGATTTAAAAGAGGTTACAATGTCACTGTCCAGAACTGTCTTTGGCAGCGAGTAGAACCACAACCACAATGTCCGCGGCATGCAGACATCACGCCTCCAGAGGGTCAAATTTAGAGTCGTCTTTGAGCTGTTCGAGCCACTAATTCCGGAGTAGACGACGCGGACGTCGCTTTATCGCCAACGATGAGCGGTAAAGTTAATGCAGGTGAGAAGAAACACACAGGTTGAGTTCAGGTACCTACTCAGCTTTTTGAAAGTATAACCGCTGAATAATCGCACCTGGCCTCAAACCGCGTGTCTCTGTCCGAAGCGTTAAGACGTTGCACGGAAGGGATTCCATTGGCTGATGACTGGAACTTTCAGCGAAAATCTGCTCGGTCCGTTGGCGTTACCTCGTAACTAAGTAAGTAAGTTACTTCGCCCCGGTACGTGGGCGAAGTATTGTCATCAGCGTGTATGTATGCATGTATTTTTTCGGTTCGCTCGCATCTCAAAAACTACATATCCAAATGATGACGTCATGTTTCCACACAGTGGAGCGAATGGGCCAGAATCAAAAACGACACGTATGTTTTGTCGATTTCGCCAGGTGGCGCCGGCGGGGGCGAAGTTGCTGTCTACGATTGCAGGTTTGTTTGAAAATTGCGATTAGATCGAATAACAACAGAAGTGGAAACAAGATGTCGCCCTAACGGTACGTAACACTACTGACCCGCCGTGGAGTGTCGGCCGCCCGACCGCCCGGCGGCCGGCCCGCTCGACCGCTGGCAGTATTACAGACGCGAATGACGACAGACAACAACAGGCGCCAGCGAGCAAAACAATACTGGCCCATTAGGCGGGCCAGTAATAAGAACAATACAGTGCAACTAGTAACTGCACATAAATGTCAACGAATTATTACAAAACCAGTTTCTAAAATGGCATTCACGAAACTGCGACGTCAAGTTAAACATATTACAGTCATGATAAATGCCATAGAACACCGTGACGACAAAAATACGATCGTTCTCGGCTATCGCGCGACCAGATCGATACACATCGACATATTGAAACTGTGCCACATTCAAACGGCGTTTTCAATGTCAACTTCAATAAATTGTTGACGCGCCCGATACGTCGGCGATTGACAGAATCTTGCTACAGTAATGGCGCAAAGCAAACACGACTTTCAGCACAGTATAAAGTGCTTGCTGAACACCATTACCGAGACAGAATTCGTCTGGTGACGGACGGGCAGCGCGACAACGCCGAAGGTCTGCGAAGACTATATATCGGCGAAGACATTCTTAACGATATCGCATCAACAGCATCGACATTGTACAAAATAAATACGACTGGTTACCAGTTAGCGGAGAGGATCCAGTACAAGTTTGTTAGGCTACTATTAGTATTACGATGATTGTAGCGGTAAATGGGCCCAAAAATTGCTAGCGATAAATCGGCTCTTATTTTTTACCCAGCAAAAGAGTATACCTCTTTTTTCTTATATTATCCAAAACTAAATCCCCTTCTTTAGTTTACACAGCTGAATGCATGATCAATTATATAATTTATCGATGTCAGTATGAGACAGTGCCAGGGCAATTTTCGGGCGCTTACAAACAAATCGCCGATTTACCGCTAACACCGACCCTAATATTATGAAAACTCGTTCAACAGTACAAAAAGTGCAAACACAACCCGGACAACCAGTGCAGCAAACAAACATACAAACTAATGCTAAGCATTTGAAACAACTTATCAGAGTTTAATATCAGAATAATTAAAGTAGGTATCTTAAGAGAACTCTGATAGGCCTACACGGTGCAAAATTCCTGGGGCCTGATTTACAAAAAAAAATCTTAGGAAAAATCTTAAGTTTAGCATAAGTTTTCCTGAGATTTTTTTTTGTAAATCGGACCCCTGGTTGCTGATGCATGACCCTGCAAAATCGTCTGAACGCATAAATGTTTTAAACGCGCTGTCTCAAGGTTCGTTAACATCGGATGCGCTGCGTTGCGTTGCGGCA
>Ga0209363_1001759_pt1 | contig 10755 bp, 7 predicted proteins | sample WorMetexBAHAMAS3_FD_187385 | JGI IMG/M metagenome (GOLD analysis project Ga0209363, IMG submission 187385) | Marine gutless worms symbiont microbial communities from Max Planck institute for Marine Microbiology, Germany - Inanidrilus exumae... | ecosystem: Host-associated > Annelida > Digestive... | reverse complement strand
CCGTGATTTTACAACCTATATATCACCTATCGATACGGTTATTCAGTAGTAATTGGTACATAATTATGACACAGTCTGGCAGGCCGGCATCCAGAATCGCAACCTATTAAAAACACCTGGATTCCGGATCAAGTCCGGAATGACACGCGCGAGTTCGCTCAACTCACCGATTTCTGAAATCACTAAGTCAGGCCCAAAGTTCATCCTCCATCGCGCCACTACGGGCGGGTAACCCAGCACACCAACGGAGGGTAAACCTCGAATCCTTTTGTTGCCAAAATCAGAGGAGAGACAAATACCCAAATATATATAGCTTTTCTTACAATTGACGCATTTATGCTTTCTTTTAAACATACCCGGCGATGGACAGCCTTCTGTCTTGTTGGTTTAGCGACCGTCTTCATGCCGTTTAATGCGCTCGGCAAGGATCTGGCCGAAGAACAAAAACAGCTTGAGCAAGACATTGCCATATCCGAGGGGATCAGTGATTCCGTCGTTGAAAAGGCCTCCCGGGTCAGTCGTGAGTTTCAGAAGGAAGCCCGTTCTTTGTTTACCCGGGAGCCCCTGGGCTGGAATTTCGAGACCATCGACTTCCTCACCAACTGGTTTTTCTCCCTTCCACTGAAAATTCCGGATTTTCTCAGTAGTATACAAGAGCAGAGCCGTCTATTGGGGGCAGCCGGTTCCCTGTTCGTGCTTGTTCTCCTGCTGGCCGTGCTCTACAGCCTGCTATGGCAGGGTCGGGTGCTGGCGGTACTGGAAGAAAAATTCCAGGTTTTGAAAACATGGCTGCCCGAAGCAACCTACCCGTATTACCTCGCTCTTTTGAGGATTGTTGTCGCCTCCCTGGTGCCCCTCCTGTTGCTGGGCGGTTTTTCGCTGGTGCGCGCCTTTATACCATCTCGAATGCCATGGTTTCTCTTTATTGAACGTTTATTGATCCTGTGGGCCATTGGAGCGGTTCTGCTGCATCTATTGGGAGAGTTGCTTTTGAGAGACTTGTTCCGGGTGTCTCGAAAATACGGCCGGGCACTGTTCAATATTTCACGTGTTGTCGTGCTCTACATTTTGTTGGCCGTCGGTATCGTTTGGGCCGCCGAAACGTTTCATATGCGTCAGGATGTTCAGGCATTTATCCGATTTATCATATCGCTATCGATTGTCTGCGCGTTAATTCCGTTGCTGCTTAAAAAGCAGGCACTCCTCTCTCTACTTCCCGAATTGCCCTATCGCACCTACCAGAATTTCGTGAACGCTCTGGAACGGTATTACTTCCCTGTCATTTTTTTTACCTTTTTAACCGGTCTTATGTGGTGTTTCGGATACCATCGGTTTGCGACAACGCTGTGGACCAAGACATGGGCCGTGGCCGGGTCCTTCGTCTTGATCATGATCGGTTACCATGTGCTAAGCGGTCTGTTGAATCGCTGGGTGGATAAGAAGGATGTTGAAGACGAGGAAGCCAAATTTCTGTTCGGGGCTCTGCGCTCGTTATTGTTATACATTACCGGATTGGCCGCGGTGCTGGTCGCTTTGCATCTGCTTGGTCTGTTGGGCCCGCTCCAGGACATTCTATCCCTCCCCATTTTGACGATCGGCAAAACATCCCTTTCCGTGTGGATTCTGGGTAAGGCTCTCATCATATTAATTGCAATTCTCTATGTGACGCGGCTGCTTCAGGCATATCTGACCTATAAAATATATCCGCCCCTGGGTATTGAAAGCGGCCTTGCCTATGTGCTCAATACCTTTCTGAAATATACCGGACTCATTCTTGGTCTTCTCTTTTCTCTGGCAGCAGTCGGAATCGACTTCCGTATTTTTATGGTATTTGCCGGGGCGGTAGGCATAGGTCTCGGGTTGGGAATGCAAACCATTGCCGCGAATCTGATCAGTGGATTCAGCCTCATTTTTGGTCGAAAACTCCGAAAAGACGATTGGATTCAGGTGGGTGAAACACGGGGGGTTGTTACCGATATTTTTCTGCGTGCCACGAAGGTCCGCACGCGGGACAATATCGAATATCTCATACCCAATTCGGATTTTATTTCCAAAACGTTTGTCAACTACACCCTGTCAACGCCGATGATCCGTATCCATATTCCGGTTCGCGTCGCTTTTGACAGTGATCCGAGCAGGGTGAGCCGGATACTGGTGGAAACGGCTGAGAAACATCCTGAGGTCGAAATTTATCGGGAGCCGGAGGTTAGTTGCGTCGGTTACGGAGACAATTCATTACTTTTCGAACTGCTCGTTTGGATTGATATTCGGGAAATCGCTGAATGGCGGATTCGCAGCCGGCTCTATTTCGGCATATTTAAAGCATTTCGACGGGAAGGCATCGATGTCCCCGTGCCTCAGCGGGATCTGCATCTCCGGACTGCTCCCGACTGGATCAAACAGGACACATAACCCGGACATTGCACCAAATGGAGGCTTTTATGTCCAAACAAGGAGAATTTGAAAAGGTAAGCCGATCATCGACCCCTCTCTATGGGGAGCGAAAACTGCTTGTTTGCGGGTATCCGGCTGCCGCTCATTCGGAGCTGCTGGCATTTCTAAAATACATTGGTCTTGATCACATTCCCGTTGTTTTCGCCACAGACAAGGATATCGATAACCCTATAGCGGACCTGATGGCTCTTCCCGGCCGGAGTGGCTTCGGGGACGACTCCACGTTAAAACGTGCTATCATCCTATCGGGACTTACCGAGAAGGAAGTGCACACTGTTATTGGCGGTTACCGACAAGCCGGTGGAGCGGAGCAACTCTGGGCGGTGTTGACCCCAATTTCCGAAAAGTGGCCCTTACGGGAACTGTTGGAAGAGTTGGAGGCGGAGCACAAGGCCATGAAAGAAAGAAAAAAGGCCTCGGAATAGAAACAGGGTAATCGAATGGAATCTCTTGCATGGTGCATGGTCCGGGATCGCCCGGATGTTTCACGCCCCTGAGATGTTCTTTGGCAAGGCATTCAAGGGTGCAGCCGTAGCCGGACCTACTGCAAACCCTTGATAACGCCGCCAATGGACACCTCAGGGAGCGCCCCCCGGGTGAAATCTTTTCTAGTCATGAATCACGTCTATGCAAAGTTGTACTGTCGTCATTACAACCAAATTTTGCTCCAATATATTGATATCGTTCTATCTTAAACTTTCATAGAAAAGATTTGGTGAAATATTCGGGATAACCGCTTATGATCAAACCATCGGACCCCGGCCTTTCTCCCTCCCTGATCCTTTTCATTGGCGTCGCCGCTATTTCTACCGGCGCCATATTCGCCCGGATGGCCGAGGCGCCGGCACTCGTAGTGGCCGCTTATCGTGTCGGGCTGGCAACTCTTGTGCTGGCTCCGATTACCTTGATCCAATCCCGCCGTGAGCTGATGGAGTTGTCAGGCAGAGATCTATGGATGGCAGCTCTGTCAGGTTTTTTTCTGGCCATTCACTTTGCCGCCTGGATTTCCTCTCTGGAATACACGTCTGTGGCAAACAGCGTTGTTCTGGTGAATACCAATCCGATATGGGTCGGCATCCTCACCCCATTTCTCACCCACGAGGCCATCCGGCGGTCAACGCTGATTGGAATCGGGCTAAGTGTTTGTGGCGCGGTGATTATCGGGGTCGGCGATATTGCCATCGGCAGCGACGCCCTGTTGGGTGATGGGTTGGCTCTGGTCGGAAGTATGGCCATGGCTATTTATATCCTGATGGGACGAAACCTTCGCAGGAAGTTGTCCATCACTGCCTATGTGTTACTTTGTTATGGAAGCGCCGCCGTCATACTCTGGGGATGTGTTCTTCTCGCTGGCCTTCCCGTGACAGGCTTTGAAACCAAGACATGGGCTTGTTTCTGGGGGCTTGCACTGGTTTCTCAGGTGGTTGGTCACAGCAGTTTTAACTGGGCACTTCGATGGCTCAGCGCCGGTGTTATTGCGGTTGCGCTTCTCGGAGAGCCGGTGGGTGCGACGATACTTGCTTATGTACTTTTCGGAGAAGGGCTAACTATGTTTAAAATTGTGGGGGGAGTGCTCATTCTGTCTGCCATCTACATCACCTCGATGGGGGAGCGAAATAGGGAGAGAGATAAATAGGATTCAAGGGGTCGAGGGAAAAACGATATAGGCTATGCAAGTCTCCTTATACGATTTGTGAACTGGATTCCAAATTTCATGAGCAAGGTATTTAGGCTTTGTTGAGAATAGGGAATTGGTCAACACAAAGCAAGACATAGCAGTGGTCGAAAGAATGCTCAAAGGGCTCATTAAATCTTTAGAAAAAAAACACTTGACCCCTTGACCCCTTGATCCCTTGGATCCTTGGATCCTAAACTAAGAATTAGTTAGAACCGAGGTTAACCAGGCCGGGCACCAAATTATCTAATAAAGGAGAGTCTCATGCCCTATCAAAACTTGCTTTTCAATGTCGACGATGGGATCGGTACCATCACATTCAACCGACCGAAAGCGCTCAATGCATTGAATAACGCGTTGCTTGCAGAGTTTTCGGATTTGCTGGCTGAAGTGGCGGAAAATGAAGAAATCCGCGTACTGGTGCTGACCGGAGCCGGGGACAGGGCGTTTGTTGCCGGAGCCGATATTACAGAGCTGGCGACATTCAACCCTATCCAAGGTAAAGCATTTGCGAAGAAGGGTCAGGAAACCATTCAAGCCCTGCAGGAATTGCCGATTCCGGCGATCGCTGCGGTCAACGGTTTCGCTCTGGGGGGCGGAACGGAGATGGCTTTGGCGGCGGATTTTATCTATGCATCGGAAAGTGCGAACTTCGGCTTGCCGGAAATTACTCTGGGTTTGATTCCGGGGTTTGGAGGCACGCAACGGCTTCCGCGGCTGATTAGCAGCAATCGTGCCAAGGAAATTATCTTCACCGGCGGCATGATCAAAGCTCAGGATGCCCTGGAAATGGGTATCGTAAACCGGGTGTGCGCAGCTGAAAAACTGATGGAAGAAACCATGGATACCGCCCGAAAAATAGGTGCCAAGGGCAAGGTGTCCCTTCGGGCAGCCAAAGAGGCGGTGAACAACGGATTGAATGCTGATCTGAAAACCGGATTGCTGGTCGAACTGGACGGCTTTGCTCTTTGCATGGCCAGTGGTGATGCCAAGGAGGGGACATCTGCGTTTCTTGAGAAAAGAAAAGCCGAATTCAAAGGAAAACGGAACGAATAAACTGACGAGCCGGCTCATATCCAAGGTGACTAGAACATAGGGGTGGGTGTAACCGTTTGACACAATTGGAATAGGTGGTTTATAGTTGTTTATATTCACAAGAAGTACCAATTGGCGTAGATAAAACAAGCTATTACGCTTCATTCGAACCGGTATGATCAATGAGGATCCAAGGTTTACCTGCCTCCGGCACGGTTCACCCGCACGTCTGAGGCGACCAGGGCTTGCCAGCCTCGGACTCGAATCCTTATTAATTAACGAGCGACATCGTCGCGTTTCATAAAATTGTGTACGATTTTTTATGGATTCCAAAAAAAGTACGTTTCAGACTATTTGGGGCGCTGCGCTCCTGCTGGCCGGCATTGGCGTCTTCATCCGGGTACCTCAAGTCATGCCGAAAATTGAAAGCATCGAACAGTTTTCGCAGATATCCTCTATTATCCGATTCAGTTTTTATTTCATGGGCGCCCTGCTGATAGGGGGTGGTGCTAAGAAACTCTACAGCAACCTGAAGAAGCCTAATTCCGAAAGCGAAGAGGACGGCGCTTAAACGCGTCAGGCATTATAAGAAATCCACCAAATCGGACAGTTACCTAATAGCCATTGAGCTTAATGGGTTTGGACCGAGGCCGATAGATTCTCAGTTTTCTTCATCAACATAAGCAGATATCTTGGAGGTAAATCGTTCTGACGAGCAAGGAGCATATTACTCAATAGGTCTAAGGGAATACTTAAAGGCTGACTAAAGTTTATTGTAGTTACCCTAGAATCCTTGGCCCCTCGGCCCCTTGAACCCTTTTTCACCATGAGGTTTCGATATGCCCGCCGTAAAAGCATTAAAAAAATCATCCAATTCTTCTGATCCCAGTCTCCAAACTCTAGAGTCCGAAGTCCAGTACCGGACGCAGCTGCAGGAGATTGGGAACAAGATCAATGCAGCCGCCAATCTCGACGAAATTCTCATTGATCTTAAAGATGAAATTACAACCCTGTTCGAGGCAGACCGCATTACGGTTTATGTTGTGGACGGGAAAAAACGGGAGCTGGTGTCACGATTCAAATCCGGATTGGAGATCTCTGAGATTCGGATTCCCATATCCATCAGCAGCATCTCCGGGTATGCCGCATTCAAGCAGAAGATTGTGAATATCAAGAATGTTTACGACGATGATGAGTTAAAGAAAATCGACCCGGAATTAAAGTTCGATAAAAGCTGGGATAAAAAGACCGGCTACCATACCAGCCAGGTGTTGGTCTGCCCCATTGTCTTTCAAAAGTATCTTCTGGGTGTGATTCAGCTGATCAATCGAAAGGACGGCAGCGCCTTTACCGAGGTGGACGAGCGTTCGGTGCAGGAGCTCGCAAAAATCCTTGGAATTGCTCTTTACAACCAGAAACGGATGGCCCGGGGCAGGGCCAATAAATTCACCTATCTTCTCGAAAACCATATCATCACTCAGAAAGAACTCGAAAAGGCGACCACCGATGCCCGGCAGGCCAGAAGACCGATTGAGCAAGTCTTGGTTTTCGACTTTAAAATTCCGAAGGCAGAGGTCGGCAAATCATTGAGCAACTACTTCAAGATACCTTTTGTCGATTTCAATTCCCAGGCCGCGATTCCCGGTGAACTACTTCAGGGGATCAAAGTCCCTTTCATGAAGAAAAATGTGTGGGTGCCTCTCCGAAAGGAAGGCGATAAGGTGGTCATTCTTGTTGACAACCCCCACGATCTTCAAAAGATCGACGGTATACGACTCAACTACCCGGGGAAAACGCTGCAATTTTGTGTGGCCCTGGTTTCGGACATCATGGAGTATATCAAGCTGTTCACCCAGGATGAGAAAGAACTGGCATCCATGGACGACATCCTCTCCCAGCTCGAAGTGGATGATCAGGAGATCGAGGAGGCCGAAAGCGCCATGGGAGAAGAGGACAGCGCTGTCGTGCAGCTGGTGAACAAGATCATTCTGGATGCCCACGCCAGGAATGCATCCGACATTCATATCGAGCCCATGCCCGGCAAGGAAAATACGATGGTCCGGATACGTGTGGATGGTTCCTGTGCGGTCTATCAAACCATCCCGTTCAGCTACCGGAATGCGCTGGTGTCGCGCATCAAAATCATGTCCGATCTGGACATTGCGGAAAGACGGAAACCTCAGGACGGCAAGATCAAATTTAAGAAATACAGCGGCAAGGATATCGAGCTTCGTGTCGCTACGGTCCCCACAGCCGGCGGCATGGAGGATGTGGTCATGCGTATTCTTGCAGCCGGCGAACCGATACCGCTCCATAAATTGGGCATGTCGGAACAGAATTTCGAGAATTTCGTCAGCGTCATCACCCAGCCCTATGGCATCATTTTCGTCTGCGGTCCAACCGGCTCCGGAAAGACCACTTCTCTTCACTCGGCCCTGGGATACATTAATAAACCCGAAGCCAAGATCTGGACGGCAGAAGATCCGGTTGAAATTACCGAGAAAGGCCTCCGCCAAGTGCAGGTTATTCCGAAAATCGGGTTTGATTTTGCCTCCGCTATGCGGTCCTTTCTCCGGGCGGATCCGGACGTGATCATGGTCGGCGAGATGCGGGATAAAGAAACTACTTCCATCGGAATCGAGGCATCGCTGACTGGACATCTGGTCTTTTCAACCCTTCACACCAACAGTGCCCCGGAGAGCATTACCCGACTACTGGATATGGGCATGGATCCGTTTAATTTTGCCGACGCCATTTTATGTATTATGGCCCAGCGTCTTGCCCGAACCCTGTGCAATGATTGCATGGAGGAATATCATCCCTCCCAGGAGGAGTACGATGAGCTGAAGCGGGAGTACGATGACGACAAGCGTTTCGATAAATACATCAAAACTAAGTATGATAAAGAATTCAGGTTGCACCGGCCGGATGGTTGCCAGGTGTGTAACAGCACCGGCTACCGTGGTCGAATGGGGCTCCACGAGCTTCTTATGGGCACGGACGAGATGAGAAAGCTGATCCAGGAAAAGGCAAAAATGGAAGATCTGAGGGCCCAGGCTATTACAGACGGAATGACCACCTTGAAGCAGGATGGCATTTCGAAGATATTCGAAGGCAAGCTGGATCTGCTGCAGGTGCGCAAGGTGTGTATAAAGTAAAGTTAAAAGGTGAAAGTTAAAAGCGCAAAGCTAAAAAAGAATAGAGCAAGCCGACTCCGCCATAGTAGCCTACGGCTACGACGGCCGGGAGCGATACCACCAATCTAAACTCCAAAATCCAAAATCCAAAATACTGATCTGACGTTGCCAACCAGCTAAACTGGCAAACCTATCTTACCTAATCTCCTAACTCGTTTTTTGCTCCAGCCTCCCTGAATTTCCGCAACTGCTCCTCGAAATACGCACGCCCCTTCCTTGCTTTTTTCAATGCCAGCGTTTCTATCTCGATCGCCTTTTGGATATGGCCATTGACGAAATACGCCTCGGCCAAGGTATCCAATACATGGGGCGCCGGCTCAAGGGTGGCGGCCCGCAACGCAAGTCGAAGGGCAGATGGTGGATCTCTGAGAGCGGTATCCTCGCTGGTGGCCAGAAGCCAGGCCAGATTGTTCATGGATCTGGCATCGTCGGGATTGAGTCGAATAGCCTCTTGGTAGGCATTGATGGCGACCTTAATATCTCCAAGCTCGTAGGATAAATCCCCCAGCAAGAGATGCAGTTCCGAATTGTCGGGATGCTCTTGAAGTTCACGCTGAACCCGCTGGAATTCACGTTGAACCATGGTTTCCCTGAGGTGTCGATCAAGCCGTTTGCCGGACTCGCCGAAATTGAGGCTATAGCCGATTCCGCCAAAAAGCAGTATCCCCGCAACGTAGACGGCGATGCTTTTTTTGACTTTCCGATCATGACGCTGGACCCAGGATCGATCCGCCTCGCAACGTTTTAAGTACTCGATTCGCTCTCCGATGCTGAAATGGTGCCAGTTGGGCTTGTCCGGTGACTGCCCCGTCGTCAGGACAATTTTACGGAAGGTCGATATCAGGGGGGCGGCCGAATTGAACAGCTCATAGACGTAGGTGTCTGCTTGCCGTTCGAAATTTCGCATGAAGTAGCCGAAGATGACCCTGAAGTAGATTAGAAACAGGAGAATGATCAGTATGCTCAGAAGTGTTGTTTGGTTGATACTCAACAACTCGATGTATTGGTAGCTGGGGCTTGCGTAAAAAAGTGCAATTATGATGAGCTGTAAGGGCACCAAGGACACCAGCAGATATCCCACGAAAAAGAGCAGGTAAAACAGCAGGTGGTGACGTTTTACATGCCCGATTTCATGGGCGATGACTGCGTCGATTTCTTCCGGCGCAAGCTGTTTCAGCAAACCGCCGGTCACTAGAATGTAACGAAACCGACCCACAAGCCCCATGACCCCTGCTGTAATCATGCGGCCTCCAAAAATTGGCCAATAGAGGATTTCTGAATATTTCAATTTGGCCTTCCGGCACACTGCTTCGATGCGTGTACGAATGGCGCCTTCTTCAAGGGGCTGACAGCGCCAGAACCATTGGATCATCACGGGTGCCAACACGGCCACTGTTACCAAAAACAGAAGAAAATACCCGATTTCACCTTCGGGGGTTGCCAAAAGGCGCTTGGGGCCTTCAAAGGGAAGGGCATAAATGAGATCTGAAATTCCGGATAAAAGAATCCACGGAAGCAAGACCGGAGCCGAAAAGGTGATGTTGGACACCACATACGATCTTAAGGAGACATCGGTGCGGTACAAAAGACGGTGGCACCGCCAGGCGGATGCCCATACGATGGCGAGAAAAAATACAAAAAGTGCCAGAAAGAGTATCGCCAGAAGGGTCGGCAGGGAGCGGAACAAAGGGATATTGACAAAGAATGACGGCAGGTTCAGGCCGTAGACGGTGACGGCAAAGAGGGCCACCGCCAGGATAGACTGTCGTGTCACAAGCTGATCGAAGCGGTGGTCCAGATGAAAGAGCCGGTTTTGGAGGATCCGATTCTCTAATTTGCGGAACGCGTTTCGGGTAAACTGGGCAAAAATCAGCGTGACGAGCAGGCACAACCCCAGGCTCTCGAACAGGTTGAAATTAGTTTCGTCGGAAGGCTGATAGGTCGTGTAAATCAGCAGTGCAACGATAAAGTAGATGAAATTTCCGAACATGGCGTATGGATGGGCTAATAACCGACGCAGTTAGGAGTCGATGGGACAAAAGAGCATTCGAAATTCTAAGCAGTTGCAGAACTCAATCATAGCGAGCTCAAAATAATGGAAAAACCTAATTGAGCATTCGGGGAGTTTTCGCGCCAACATTTGGTATTCCAGGCTACAAAGATGTCTCGCAAATTGTAGAAGCTGGGCTCCTAATGACTGCGTCATTCCGGACTTGATCCGGAATCCAGGTGTTTTTAATAGGTTGCGATTCTGGATTCCTGCCTTCCAGACTGTGTCATAATTATGTACCAATTACTACTGAATAACCGTATCGATAGGTGATATATAGGTTGTAAAATCAAGGAGAACGATATGGCATTCCGATACGGCCAAGACCGAAAGCAATTGGCCCT
>Ga0209363_1001758_pt1 | contig 10756 bp, 14 predicted proteins | sample WorMetexBAHAMAS3_FD_187385 | JGI IMG/M metagenome (GOLD analysis project Ga0209363, IMG submission 187385) | Marine gutless worms symbiont microbial communities from Max Planck institute for Marine Microbiology, Germany - Inanidrilus exumae... | ecosystem: Host-associated > Annelida > Digestive... | reverse complement strand
GTCGAAGGTCCAAACCATACGCACGTGCCATATCTGCCTCCCAAACCGCCTCGGGATACAGAATCATGTGTCACGCCCTTTGGGAATCCCCTTCCCACCGATTCCGTGTTCCTTGAACCCGCTCTAGTGTCCACTTGAGCCCGAAGTTCGAAAGGCGTCGCCCCAAAATGCATCGAACTTCGGGTTCGGGACACTAGGAGCCCAGCGCCTGCGACAAGGTCGTCGCGTTGTGGCGCATCATGTCGAGATAGGTGGGCGCCGGACCGTCCGGTCCGGAGAGCGCACCGGGATAGAGCGTGCCACCGATCGTGGCCCCGGTCTCATTCGCGATCTGCTCAAGAAGGCGGGAATCGGTGATGTTCTCAACGAACACGGCCGAGACCCCGTGTTCACGCATATGTTCGATTAGACGGGCGACATCCCGCGCCGAGGCCTCGGACTCCGTACTCACTCCCTGAGGCGCCAGAAAGGTCAATCCGTAGTCCCGGCCGAAATACTGAAATGCGTCGTGCGATGTGACGACCGTACGACGGTCTGTCGGCAGGCCTTCAACGATCTTGTGGATCTCGGCGTCGAGCGCCTCGATCTCGGCGACGTATGCTGCGCGGTTCTTGTAATAGTCGGCAGCGTTCCCAGGGTCGGCCTTCGCCAGTGCGGCGGTGACGTTGTCCACGTAGATCACGGCGTTTTCTAGGCTCTGCCACGCATGCGGGTCGAAGGCGCCGTGATGGTGCCCGGCGTGATCGTCGTGCCCGGCGTGATCATCGTCTTTGTGGTCTTCGTGACCGTGGCCGGCGTGCTCGTCGTGACCGTGTTCGTCTTTGTGAGCATGCTCATCGTGATGATGATCGTGGTGGCCTGCGTCTGGTGCCTGGGCAATTGGTTCAACATCATTGCCTGAGACATCTTTGAAAAAGTGCTCATCGGCCTCAAACTCAAAAGGCATGTGCTCGGTAAAGAACGCAAATTTGCCATCTTTGTTAATTTCCACCGTAAATACCGTGGCTTCTCTCGCTTCATCAAAATTGAGAGTATACGCCTTATCTTTTGCAACCAGTACATCATTGTGAACTTTAGATTCTGAATCCTTGGATTCTAATAATTCTTTAGCCATTTCTTCTGAAGATTCAATGCTATCAGATTCGAGAACTACCATTTTCATTGCAGGATCTGCATAGTCCCCATCTACTTTTGCAAACGACCATTTATAGATTCCTGCGGAAAGGTCAAAGACACCCGCCCATTCAAAAGCGTGATCTCCATGCCCATGCTCGTCGTGATGATCATCGCCCTCATCGAAGGGGATCGCTTCGATACCCGTGGTCGCGACGACACGCGTGCCGGCGAAATCCGATGCATCGACCAAGCGATCGATCCAGCCTTCGAACTCAAGCCCGTTCACGAACAGAACTTCAGCAGAGCTGACGGCGTGGGCATCGGCTGGCGTGGGTTGATAGACGTGCCCATCGCCGTCCACGCCGACGAGCGTCGTGACGGCCACGTGCTCGCCCCCGATGCGCTTCACCATGTCGCCCAAGATCGTGAAGGTCGCCACGACGGGGATCGGCTCGTTCGCCTGAGCGAAAGCGGGCATTCCCAGTGAAAGAGCGGCAACGGCTGCGGCGGATTTCAGCAGGGTTCTGCGGGTCGTCATGGGGTTTCCTTTCAGGATTCGAAGTGACGGCGCGGTAGGGCCCGCGTGAAGACGCCGCCCACCGGCCCGAACACCAACGACAGTCCGTAGGCGATACCGGCCACAAGGATGATCGCCGGCCCAGACGGTAGGCTGAAGTGGTACGAGAGCAGCAAGCCACACAAGCTCGACAAGACGGCGACCATGGCTGCGACGATCACGAGCCCGCCGATGTTCGCGGCCCAGAATCGGGCCGCGGCGGCGGGCAGAATCATGATGCCGACGGCCATCAGCGTGCCAAGCGCGTGGAACCCGCCGACGAGGTTCAGCACCACGAGAGTGAGGAACGTGAAGTGCGTGACTGCGCTCAGCCCGCTGACCGATCGCAAGAACTGCGGATCCGCGCATTCGAGGACCAACGGGCGGAACACGGCCGCGAGGATCAGCACCGACAGGCTTGCGATCGAGCACAAGAGAACCAGCGCCGCATCGTTGAGCGCCAGAACGGTGCCGAAGAGCACGTGCATCAAGTCCACATTGCTGCCGCGCATTGAGACGATCAGCACGCCGAGCGCGAGCGAAATCAAATAGAAGGCGGCGAGGCTTGCATCCTCGCGCAAGACCGTGACGCGGGCGACCAAACCCGACAGCAGCGCGACTGCCATCCCCGCGATCAGCCCCCCAACGGTCATCGCACCGAGCGAGAGCCCCGCGATCAGGTATCCGATAGCGGCACCGGGCAGAATGGCGTGGGCCATGGCGTCCCCGGTCAGGCTCATCCGTCGCAGCATCAAAAACACGCCCACCGGTGTCGCGCCGATCGATATCGCGATGCAGCCGAGCAGCGCCCGGCGCATGAACCCGAAATCGGCGAAGGGTTGAAACAACGCGTCCCAGATCACGCGGCGCTCCGTCCGCAGTCATGAGGCGGGCCGTCGCAGGCCTCGCACATCTGACGCGCGAGAAACTGGTTTTCCGCGGTCAAGACCTGCTCCGTCGGCCCATGTGCGACAAGCTCACGCGCCAGCAGGAGTGTGTCGGGGAAATGCGCGCGGACCGTTTCCTGATCGTGCAGGACGGCAAGAACCGTCCGCCCTTCGCCGTGCCAGCGTTGAACCACGCCGATCAGATCGGCCATGGTGCGCGCGTCGATCGCCGTGAAGGGCTCATCCAGCAGGACCAGCTTTGCATCCTGCAACAGGAGCCGCGCGAAGAGAGCGCGCTGCATCTGGCCGCCCGACAGTGAACCGATGGGACGGGATTCAAACCCCGTCAGTCCCACGGCCGCGATCGCGGCGTCCACCCGCGCCCGGCGCTCCCCTCCCAGCCAGCGAAAGGGACCGATCTCTCGCCACAGTCCCATGGCGACGAGGTCGACCACCGAGAGCGGGAATGCCCGGTCTATATCGGATTGCTGAGGCAGATAGGCGATGTCCTGACGCTTCAGCGCACCGAACGCCACGCGGCCCTCCAATGGCGCGAGTGCTCCGATCACCCCCTTCAACAGGGTCGACTTGCCCGCACCGTTGGGGCCGACAACGGCTGTCAGGCTGCCTTCGGCAACATCGGCCTGAAGGCTTCGCACCGCAGGAAGACGGCCGTAACCCAGCGTGAGGTTCTGAAAGGCGAGAGCGGCGGTCATAAGCCGCCCGGTGTCGCGGTTGCCCAGAAGAAGCCCGCCCAGAGCCCCGCGACGACGAGCGCCGCGCCCGCCAATCGGGCGCCTGCTCCAATGAGGAGAAGTCGAAGCATCGCTGGTCGGTCCATCATTTTTGCTCTTTTCCAGCGCCGCAAGAACCGCAAAGGCCGTGAACTTCGATCACATGACGGGTCGGCGCGAACCCCGACGTGCCGATAACGCTGGACAGGTGCGTCAACAGGTCGGGCGAGACGCGTTCCTCAACGGTTCCGCAGTCGTTGCAAATCGAAAGGATTGAATGAGAGTGATGGGACTCGCCGTGGCAGGGAATATAGGCATTCAGAGACTCGATGCGATGCACGCATCCACGTTCTGTTAGAGTCGCCAGAGCACGGTAGACCGTTGTTGGCGCGATCTTGGGATGGGCCGCGCTCAACTCCCGAAGGATGTCATAGGCCGTCAGCGGGCCGTGGCTCTTCTGCAGAGCCGCCAACACCTCTTGCCGCATCGTCTCTCCGCGCGCACTCATGCGATCTTCCAAGAGTCCGTTGTTACCGAATTCGTTAGTTTATAACGTAATGGTCGGGGCGTTGGAAATGCGAAACTGTGCGCCCAAACCCATGGTCCGTTGGAGCAAGCAAGCTATGACTTACATTGAGCGGTCAAGCAAATGACGGCGAAGGCCGATGAATCGCCACCGATTCCGGTGACGGTCCTCACGGGGTTCCTGGGCAGCGGCAAGACGACTGTCCTCAACCACCTGATACAACAGCCCGCGCTGAGCCGGACACTCGTGCTCATCAACGAGTTCGGCGAGATCGGCCTCGACCACGACCTCGTGATGCACAGCGAGGATGACATCGTCGTCGAGATGTCGAGTGGCTGCCTCTGCTGCACCATCCGGGGCGACCTGGCCAAGACCTTGCGCGAGGCTCCCGGACGCTTTGCGCGCGGCGGCGAGCTATGGTTCGATCGGGTGGTGATCGAGACCACTGGGCTCGCAGACCCGGCCCCGATCCTTCATACCTTGATGACCGACCGAGCCGTCGCGCAGCGCTATCGCCTGGACGGCGTCATCGCCACGGTCGATGCGGTCAACGGCGGCGACACACTCGATCGCCACATCGAATCCGTCAAGCAGGCGGCCGTGGCCGACCGGTTGCTGCTGACCAAGGCCGATCTTGTCGACCTCGATGCTCTGCGCGGATTGCAGCACCGTCTGCGCGTCCTGAACTCCGCAGCTCCACAGATCATTGCGGAAAACGGCGTCATCGATCCGGCATCGCTGTTCGATGCCGGTCTGTATGACCCCAAGACCAAGAGCCTCGATGTGCAGAACTGGCTCAAGGCGGAAGCCTATGCCGAGCCGCACGATCATGAACACGGAACGGCTGATCACGGCCACACCCACACCCATCACCACAACGACGTCAATCGCCACGACGCTCACATCAAGGCGGTCTGCCTCACGATCGATGAGCCGTTCGATAGCGACGCGTTCGATCTCTGGCTCGAAGCACTGCTCCTGCTCAGGGGCGCGGACTTTCTGCGCATCAAAGGAATCGTCAACGTCGTCGATTTCGATGGGCCGATCGTTATTCACGGCGTTCAGCACATCTTTCATCCCGCGGTCATGCTGAAGGAATGGCCGAGCGAGGATCGCCGTTCCCGGATCGTCTTCATCACGCGCGATATCGACGAATCAGCGCTCCGAGACACGCTGAAGATGTTCGAGACCAGCAAGGTCCAGCAGCCGGGGTTCTTGCCCGACGATTCGGGCGACATCAACATCGCTGAGGTGCGTCGGTGACGGACCTGTTGGCGCCTGTGCGTCGTCTTCGGTGAGGAAAAGCCCGCCATGCCGTTGTTTGGACCGGACACCATTCGCACGCTTGTCGGCGATCGTGCAAACGGTGACCACACGCTTGATCTGCGGGGAGTCTCCTTAAGTCACGCCCGGTCGGCGATCTCCCAAATGCTGGAACGGTCGCGCTCAGATGATTTGACAAGCGTGGTGATCCGCATCGATCCGGCCACCGCGACCAGTGGAGAGACTCTCTTCCTTCCGATAGGCCGGCAGCTCCTCGAGGCGCGCAAGCGAGGGCTCATCACTCGCTTTCATCCCTTGCCCGAGGCCGACGGCGGCGGATTCCATGTCGAGCTGCCGGACCGTCCTCGGTACGGGGAGACGCAGCAATGACGCTGTGCCTGACCAACACCATGGAGCGAACGAAAGAGCCGTTCGTGCCGGCAAACCCCGATCAGGTGACGATGTATGTCTGCGGGCCGACGGTTTACAACTTCGCCCATATCAGCAATGCCCGCCCGGCAGTCGCCTTCGACGTTCTCTATCGCCTGTTGAAGCGGCGCTTCGGGGGTGTCGTCTACGCGCGCAACTTCACGGATGTCGACGACAAGATCAATCACGCCGCGAAAGAAGCGGGCCTCCCGATCTCGACCCTCACGGAACGCTATATCGAGGCCTACCATGCCGACATGGCCGCGCTCGGGGTCCTGACGCCGGATCTTGAACCGCGCGTGACGGAGCACATTCCCGAGATCATCGGCATGGTGGAGCGGTTGATCGCGCTGGGTCATGCCTATGCGGTCGAGGGGCATGTCCTGTTTCACGTGCCCTCGTATTCAGCTTACGGGGCTTTGTCTGGCCGCAATCGCGATGAGATGATCGCCGGTGCGCGGGTGGAAGTGCCCCCTTCAAGCGAGACCCGGCGGACTTCGTCCTCTGGAAGCCCTCGACACCGGACCTGCCGGGCTGGGAGAGCCCGTGGGGCCGCGGGCGACCCGGCTGGCATATCGAATGCTCGGCCATGATCGAGCGGCGCCTGGGTGCGACAATTGATATCCATGGCGGCGGCCAGGACCTGATCTTTCCGCACCATGAGAACGAGATCGCGCAAGGCACCTGCGCCCATGACGGACAGCTCTACTGCCGCTATTGGGTCCACAACGGCTTCGTCACCGTCGAGGGACGGAAAATGTCGAAGTCGCTCGGCAACGTGCTTCTCGTCCGTGATCTCCTTAGGGAAGCGCCAGGCGAGGCCATCCGCTTCGCGCTTCTGGGCGCGCACTATCGCCAGCCGCTCGACTGGAGCGCCGATGGACTCGCTCAGGCGAGGTGTGGTCTTGATCGCCTATACGGTGTGCTCCGCGAATTCGGCGATGTGCCCGACGTGCCGTGTGTGCCCGGTCTACTCAAAGCGTTCGAGACGGCTCTTGAGGACGATCTGAACTTCCCAGGGGCAATCGCTGAACTCTTCCGAATAGCAAAGGCCGCGCGCCAGGCAACGACCGTGGCGGACCGTGCCACCTGCAAGGCGGCCTTACGCGATGCCGGCGGCTTGCTAGGCCTGTTGCAGCAGGATCCGGCAGCCTGGTTCGGACAGCCCTCAGAAGAAGACGGAGACACGGCAGGAATCCAGCGTCTGGTTGAGGCACGGCTGGCTGCTCGATCAGCACGAGACTACGCCACTGCGGATCGAATCCGCGCCGAGCTAGCTGCGCTTGGCATTACCGTCGAGGATCGCGCCGACGGTTCGGCCTGACGGAGGACTGGCTGCAGCCGTTCGTGACCCTAATGCGAGCTCGCAGCTTTGCCCGGCGCGTTCTGCTTCTTATAGGTTTTGCTCACAATTCAGTCCTCTACAGGGGGAAGCCACATGAGTGAGGAATGATGCAAAGAAATGAGAACGCGTCCGTCTAACTTGTGATAGGCGAACGTATAGTCGGCGCGGATAGCATTGCCGTCCCCGTCGATGAAGGTGTAATGCCCCATGTCCTTATAGCCGAGTCCTCCTGCCTTCAAGATCGGACCGGCAGCGCTCTGGAAGTCCACGCGCTTCCAACCTCGGTTGAAAAAGCCATGGTCGTGGGGATAGTTCGGATCACCGCCCACAAAGTATGATCGCGCTCCGGCGCGATCGAGCCGAATGACGTCCGCCAAAGTTGGCTTGAAAAGAAGGGGTTCGTCCGGTGTTCCGAAATCGTAGAGGTCCAAGAGCTTATCGACGTTACGCTCGGTGACGTACTTGGCCCAAGCACGCTGCGCGGCGACAACTTCAGCCTTGGTCATAGGCTCAAAAGCGCGCTCGGAGATTTCTCAGACTCCTTGCTGGTTGGCCGCCTACAACCGTACTGGAAGCGATCGACTTGGTACAGAAGCAGATAGGCTGAGAGCAAGGCTCAAGCGGCCGTTTGGCGCGACTGGTACCCCTCTGACAGGCGCCGTTGCCGGCATTCGGGGGAAGTTCCTGTTGTGTCAGGGCAACCGCGCCATCGAATCGGAGCGGCCACGTTTGTGTGTCAGGTTTATGTGAATGACGCCAATCCCGGTAAACCTGATCACCGGATTTCTCGGCAGCGGCAAAACGACGCTGCTGAGTCGCGTGCTGCGCGACCCGAGATTTTCCGATACGGCTGTCGTCATCAACGAGTTGGGGGAAGTCGGCCTCGACCATGCGCTCGTCGCGGCGAGCCGCGAAGAGATGGTCGAGATGACGTCCGGTTGCCTCTGCTGCACAATCCGAGGCGACATTCGGAAGACCCTTGTTGATTTGCATGCAAGGTCCGAGTCGGGAACCACTCCGACGTTCTCGCGGCTGGTGATCGAAACCACGGGCCTGGCCGACCCAGCGCCCGTCCTGCACACGCTGATTGCCGATCCGTCAATTGGGCGGCGGTATAGCCTGGGCGGCGTTATCGCCACGGTGGATGCGATCAATGGCGCGGCGACCCTGGAACGCCAGATCGAGTGCTTGAAGCAGGTGGCGGTGGCGGATCGGCTGGTCTTGACCAAGACCGACCGGATCGAAGATCCGGCGGCCAGGAACGAACTGCGCCAGTTGCGGCGAACGCTCTCGAGGATCAATCCGGGAGCAACCATACTCGACCGCGCGGCGGCAGATTTCGACCTGTGGCGGCTCTTCGATACCTCCCTCTACGACCCGCAGAGCAAGACGATCGACGTCCAATCCTGGCTGAACGAAGAGGCGTACCACAGCACGGCGGAGGGTTCGGACAACCATCACCAGCACGCGGATCATCATGGATCTGAACACGCCCACGATCATTCGCATCACGACGTCAACCGCCACGGCAGCGACATCGCGGCCTATTGCATCACGTTTGACCGGCCGGTCAGCAGCATTGCAATGAGGTTTGCGTTGGATTGGCTGATCGCCAATCGCGGAGAAGACCTTCTACGCGTCAAAGGCATTATCAATCTCGCGGAACATCCCGAGCAGCCTTGTGTCATTCACGGCGTCCAGCATGTCTTTCACGAGCCGACCTGGCTCGAATGTTGGCCAGACGATGACCGGCGCACGCGGATCGTCTTCATCACCCGAAAGATGCCGCGCGCCGCTATCGAGCCATTCATCACTGCGCTCAACGGGCTGATGGCAGACTCGGCCTCGGCATTCGGAACTCTCTCTGGGTCATAAACCTCGTTTGGTCGCCGCTTACCGGATCGGTGGATTCGATCTGACCGATGCCGGCCGTGCCCGCATCAATGGCGCGAACAAGGCTGGCCTTCGTCGTCGGCATAGTGTCCGGGCACAACGCGTGTCAGCGATACTTTGCTGCGGTAATGAATTCCGCGAAGGATTCACACCAGATCAGAACGGCCGTGTACGCCGAGACATCTACGCCCTCGGGCACGTCCAGCAGAAACCCCTCGAAGGTCTTCACGTCACCGATCAACTGGGCGGTCGCTTTGACGGGAGCAAACTCGTCCTCGTGCTCGACGAACTCATTCACGAGGTAGAGTTTGTAGTCCGGTCCGGGGGCAAGGCTTCCTTCATGGACAATCTGTGTCGACGTGATGCTGACTTTGCCCTCGCCCCAGTGAAGGAAATCACTGCCTCGGAGCTCGCGCGTGAACTCGGCGGTAAACAGGGCGCCCTGCGCTTCTTGTTGCAGCTTCGCGGCATCGGGCGCATCGGGAGCGGTAAGGATCGGTAGCACATAGATCCCCAGCGCAAAACCAACTGCCAGCGCTGCCACATGGGTGATCGTTCCGAAGATGAAGCGACGCATGTCGTACCCCACAGCCTTCCAGTCACCACGCCTAGGACCGGAGCTATCGATAGTCCGGATTGGCGAAGTCGTAGCGGCAGCCGGCGTCCCATTCGGAGCGTTGATTGCCATGCGCCGGGATGCCGCCTGCGTCCTTAATCATGCGGGCGAGATGCAGCAAGTTCCAGGTCATGAAGGTCGTGTTGCGGTTGGTGAAATCGTTCTCTGGCCCGCCCGAGCCCTGGTCCAGGTAGGACGGTCCCGGTCCTGCCTCGCCGAGCCAGGCGGCATCGGCCTGGGGCGGAATGACGTAGCCGAGATGCTGTAGAGAGTAGAGAATGTTCATTGAGCAGTGCTTGGCGCCATCCTCGTTGCCGGTGATCAGGCAGCCGCCGACTTTGCCGTAGTACGCATACTGGCCGGCGTTGTTGAGGATGTGCGAATTGGCGTAGAGCCGCTCGATGACCTGGGTGCAAACCGAGGTCTTCTCGCCGAGCCAGATTGCTGAGGTGAGGACGAGGATGTCAGCCGCCTCGACCTTCTCGAAGATCGCAGGCCATTCATCGTCGTCCCAGCCATGCTCGCGCATGTCGGGCCACACCCCGAAGGCGATTTTGTGATCGACCGGCCGGATCACCTCAACGCCGACACCGTTCTTCTCCATGATCGATCGAGAGATGTCGATCAGGTCCTGCGTATGGGAGAGCTCCGGCGACTTCTTCAGTGTACAGTTCAGGAACAGCGCCTTGAGATCCGAGAAATCCCAACGGCTCTGGCTGCACATCGCCTCCTGCTTCTCGTTCAGAGTAACGCCCATCTACGCCTCCCCGTGTCGCTGGTCGAGAAATCGCCTGGTTGCCGCGCGATACAGGAGGCGGCAGGTGATCATGTCAACCCGCTTCAGCTGCAACCACCTCAAGACAGAGGGCGTTACAGAGGGCGTTCTCCACGCGATCCAGCGTTTCGCTGACCCACAGAGGTGTTTCGGGAGAGCAGGCGGCTGTCTTTTCCGGCATCCGGCCGGTCGGCCGCCCGAGCACCGCCACTGGTGTTGAACCAAACTGCGCCGGAAAGCCGGAACTGTTGTGGACCCGGCTGGTGGTGCGGCCGAAACGGATAGTGCCCATCCGTTTCGGCAAAAGCACCACTAGAATCATAAGAGTAGTGGTGCGCAAGACACGAAACGGGAGGATCCTTCCGTTTCGTTCGCACCACCAGGGTCGAAACGCAGTTGATGTCCGGTCCTCGCTGAGGCTGTTGAAAAAGGCTTGTTGTGCCGTGTGCTCAGGCGTGATTCCGTCGCGGTGGATTTTGTCGCGATGGAGGCGGACGATGATGGGTCGGCTGGAACCGGGTCAAGAGCGGCTGTTCTACGAGTTCCGGCTCGAGGACCAAGTTCCGGCGAACCATCTGGTGCGCAAGCTCGATGCGCTTCTCGACTTCGAGGCGAT
>Ga0209363_1001757_pt1 | contig 10756 bp, 7 predicted proteins | sample WorMetexBAHAMAS3_FD_187385 | JGI IMG/M metagenome (GOLD analysis project Ga0209363, IMG submission 187385) | Marine gutless worms symbiont microbial communities from Max Planck institute for Marine Microbiology, Germany - Inanidrilus exumae... | ecosystem: Host-associated > Annelida > Digestive... | reverse complement strand
CTGACTGCAGGCGCGTTCTCGCTGCCCGCACTGGAGGGTACAAGCCATCACGCCGCGTGCTTGTTCAGTTTAAGGAGTTAAAACTTAAAACCGGTTTTGTTACTGGCCACTTGAGCCACTTTAGTGGTCATGGTAGTGCGATCGATCGGCTGTCTCTGCGTGTGTGTCTTTCGAATGAACGACCTTTGACCTAGATATTTAGGATGATTGTTCAACGTAACTAAATACATGTCAGCTTGGTAGGCCACGGTCATTGATTCTTCACAGATAGTCTTAGGATGCACGTTACGGTCGGAGGCTGTGCTACTGCCAATTCGGTTGAAAACTAAAGTGATGGCGCGACCGCAAGTGAGAGCTTTTGTCATATTAAATTCCTTTTCCAGGAAGCACTTCCTGGCATCATAGACTTTGTATAAATGTGCTGTCGCTGTTTAGACGAGGAGCTTCATGATATGTGATAAGAATTAATTTGTGAAGGCATTTTCTGCACCAGTAACATTGTGTAAGTACGTATATTTGTGTGTGACAATTTGCATTGCTTATCTCTGTGCAGGATCGTCTTGTGGTTTACTCCAGCAACCAGATACCATAGAACGGCTTGCCACTGAGGCCCGACAAGATCTTCAGGACTTGGCGAAGCACCATCGGCCTTCAGAGAGACTTCGATATTCCAATTTGTTGTTGACTTTACACACGGTGTTCGGCATTCACTGTGGCATGCTGTCGGCACTGTTCTGTCGCCAACTGCCTGGTTTCACTGGCAGCCAGACAGACTTTGAAGTCTATGCGGGACGTGAACTGCAGGATATTACAGACAGACATTAAGTCGTGATCACTGACTAAGGACTAAAGGCAGCTGTCATCTTTGTCTCACTCTTCCTAATTACGTAGAAGGGACCAAAACTTTGAATCCCTTCATAGTCTACCCCAATTATTAATTAGTGATAATGATATTTGTAGCAGTATTTTAAAAGAGCATTCAATTCTGCATAAAATTGTAATGCTATGATGCACTTACTTATTATCATGTAACAGGTTATTAAAACTAGGGCTGTTGAATTAACTCGTTAGCATGTTAAGGAATTAATCGCGATTAAAAAAATTAACACCACTAAAATTTCAATGCAAACTAATCACACCAGTAGCAAAATTCAATATAAACCTCAAGATAATCAAACTACTCATTTAAATGAAGAAGCGTTTATATTCTGGTTGCAGCATTACTCTAAATTTTGTTTGATTTTACTATTCTACGATGATATTTTTTGCTAATGCCATTTAATTTTTGCTGAGACGTCATTCACAGAGACGTGCGGACGCGGATATTTTGGCGTCCGCTGAAATACCGTCCTCGTCCACAGCTGTCTAACGACAGACGTCCGCGGACGGTCGGTATCTAGTCTTAGCAGCAATGTCAGCTGTTCTGTTATCGACTAATAAACTTCACTGCGAAACGAATGAGTGATGTTAGGAGTTATACAGATTAAGTCTATATAGAACGGTTAATTGATATCAAAATCGAAACTGAAAACGTTCATTAAGCATGCGCACTACGCGTCGTTGATGACCTTAGAACGATGCGTCTGGCCGTCGGCGGCCGCAGCTACGTTACGCGTAAAGTAGCGTTCTCACTGCGGCCGGCCGTAACGCGCGCGTGAGAAAGTTAAAGTACTTAAGGTAGCATTCGTGTCCGCCGTCCGTCCACGGACGTGCTAAGCTTGCGGCCCGCACATCTCTGGTCATTCATTACCCCCTACAGCTGTAACACAAGACAAAGGAAATGTGCATTAAAACCGCGATTAACGCGCGATGAAAATAATTAATCGCGTGATTAATGCGATTAAAAAATCAGTAGCTCAACGTCCCTAATTAAAATGTAACTTTCAAAAATGCAATTGGAAATTGCTGACAAAATAGTCACCCCAATAACACTATATGTGAGGTTAAATGTACGCTAACTCTCCATAATGAAGTTGGTGATGTATTGTTCAATGGTACAATTACTACTGATATTTTGGGTCGGGTCAGTCATCCCATTTCGGCTTCATAAGATGTTTTTGAACCAGTTCTAATAATTGTTTTGATTAATAGCTCGACACACTTTACATGGCATTGATTTTGTAAGCAGAACTTGCAGTTCTCTTGCATCACAGCTTTTTATGCAGATGCAGTCTCGGCGCATTTTTTATGTAAAAAGCAGTGGTACTTGGACTTTCATTACATACCAAAAATGTACAATAAGGTAATGGTGTATTTTTAATGGTCCAGGATAAAAAATATTTTCTTGGCAAGATATCATTAGATCATGGTAATGTAACGTGCAAGCATGCAAGGTGTTATTTTGTGCAGTGGTGTTAGCTCGTTGCTTCTATGATGTGTACATATAACACGGAGCACAGCGAATGAATGTTATGAAAGCACATTTAATTTTGTGGAGCATATGCATCAGAACCGGGTAGCTGAGGGGACTCACGCCCCCTCACTTTCTTCAAAACAGTGGTTTAGCCCCCTCACTTTTGCATTAGTTATCGCTTTGCCGACATTGTAACAGACAATTTCATTCTCAGATACTGATACTTACATTACTAATATTGTGTAAAACCTACAAGTGAGCCACCTCTGCAGAGACATATGGGAGGCCATCGAATAAAGTGGGGGACAAGCCAAAAATCTTTTTTCCAGCAAACTGGGCCATCTCACGTATAAATTGTTTCTGACATCACTGTTGTCGAGTGTCTGCGATTTTAAGAAACTTATGGGTTACATTTTAATACATAACTGTTTGGCAGTGGGTAAACATACAGCAAGCACTGTGTTGTTTTGTGCAGAATTGCTCTTTTGAAATATCTGTACATAGATATGATTTGTTTTTTGTCAACAATATCGATGAACAAAAGTGTATTTTTGTAGCAGTCTGCTATTTAATTTGACATTTGTACGTGTTGTGTGATTAAACTCGGCCGTGTATATGCAAGTTCATTATGAACAAGTCCCAGAAACAGTATGCACGACAGCTCATTTTATGTAAGTTTTTGATATTGTTCAGCAGTTTCATTTATTGCTATGTGGAATCGCATTCAACATATTTTTGCACTTGTCAAAGTGATGTCTTTATGGTACATAAATGCATAGGCTGCTGTAGAATTCAGTAGTTATCATTACAGGGTTTGAATGTTTGTCAACAATTGTACTGATATGTACTTTGTACAGCAACGGTTGAGGAATTGTATATGTAGTTAGTTGTAATTGTATAGAGCCTCTATGATTGAGGTTGAGCAACAATTAGCTAAACAGTTGCAGCATTGGTCTTCATTGCAGAAAATATTTATTGATTGTGCAGCTTTAGACTGGACCATTATGTACAGTAAATTTGTGCATGGTTGTTTATTGTATTGCCGTGATTTGTCATGGCCAGTGACACAGTGTTTGTGCCTCTGTTATTTATAAAACTATGAGTCCCTCTCATACAGACTGTCTTTAAAATACATACTTGTAGTAATTTTCTGCGTCCTGTCTTCATTAGGTCGACTCTGAAGAGTCGACCTAATAAAGTGGGTCTCAAATGTCCGTCCATCCACAAAACGTTTCTTCGATTTCCATGAAACATGAAATTTGGCATGTAGGTTGAGGTCGATGAGTGATGCACGATGGTATGCAGTATGACCCGATCCAAGGTCAAGGTCACGAGCCCTTCAAAGTTGGAAATCCTTCCATTTTCAAATGCTATCTCCTCCACCATTTACAATGGGAGCTGGCAACTGACCACTGATTCTTAAACTAGGTCACAATATCTAAATTTGATCAGGCGGGATTTTTTATATTTGTCCTAGTTTTTGTGTCACGTGACTTTGAACTTGGCAGAAACGTGAGTTGTGAAGAGTCGACCATCAGTCTCGTACGGAGTTATTTTTTATTATGTGAACTGTTTAGTTAATTACCCATGCTGGCATAGCCGCCGGCGTGGGTAAGGCGTTCATTCGCGTCTGTCTGTCTGTCTGTGCTTTAAAATGAAGACGGCTTGAGCTATCAGACACCAAACTTGATACACTTATGCTCTATAGCAGTCGCTCGGCATGCGTTGACCAAGGTCAAGGTCACACAGTTATGAAAACCGTCACGGTTGCTAGTGACCATGGCCGGTATTCCGTAACCCAGTATGCCGCTGTGCTAGCTGCGGCTGTTGCCGGCTTGCGTCTGCATGTCGATACCACTGCCTGCGTTTTCTAGTTCATCATTGTGATTGTGCATCACATATCATTCATATGCTGCAGCTTTTCACTGGCTGAATACTCCATACATTTCGTTGTCCATCTTGTCACTTGCACCGTCACTGAGCTACTGTCTGGTTTGTCTGCCATTATGAGTTTTTAGCAGATCTAAGCAGTAAATGAGATTGTTACAGCAATTCCAATCGTCCATTTCTCACCATGGTGGTACTCTCTTAACCTATCCAGCCTAAATTAAACGTGGTGATGTAAAAAATTAATTATGCATTAAATCATGTAACTTGCACCTAGAATAAGTTAAGTGTAAACCAGCATTAAAATAATTTTATTGCATCTCTGTGCTAAAAACTGAAAATGGGACATGCCAGTTCTACTCACAATGTTCATTGGCATCAGTGTCACACATAACAATATTAACCCATGTTGTTCACAGCTGTGAGCCTGTCAAAATGTTACTCCGCCCACTACGAAGATATGATAAGGGATTCAAAATGTGGAAAATGGGGTGGTTTGGAGTAGGTAGGTAGGGGTCACCCAAGGTCACTGAAAATAGTGCCATTCGATAGAGCGCATACGAGTTCCAATTAGCTTTCCACAGTAAGTATGTCTCGCACCGTTTCTGAGATAAAGCGAGATATTGGTCGAAAATTGCCAATTACCCCATCTCTATTTGGCGACCCGTTGGAGTAATCCCGTCGGAATTTCAGCCTCAAAGTGCCTGGGCTATCGTACGGCGTTGTTTGTGTGATCCTAGGTTTAGCCATCTTTGTAGAACTCAGACTTGTGACAGACGGACAGACACATGATGACAGCATATACAGCGCTAGCATAGCGTCACGTGATAAAAATTGTTGGTTTTGAGTTATACTGGAATCACTGGTCTGAAAGATACCTGACTTTTAGTCAATAATCCTAACAACTAACTCGTACTGCAGCAGCGGACCTTCCCGTACCAGAAGAGGTCCGAAATTACAGTATGGGTTCCTGGGAAAAAGAATACAAATGAATAGGAGCAGGAAATACCTTTAGATGTCTGCTGTTCCTTGTTACTTTCATTCCTTTCTTACATAACTGTTATAACTTTCATAATTCCAGTGTGCGCTGAACCAGGAAGTGTGTCTGCTTTATGACTGGTGGGTCCATTTGGAATGATCCAGTTTGTGGGGCCACAAAACGAAAAACCTTCACAATTGTCAGCGTATGTATGCATCAGTCATAACGCCATTGTACATGGTTGGGCGCATGATATGATTGCATAGAATTGTAATAAAATATAATGCCTTAACTTAGGACAGCACAAAGATCATGCTAAAACTAGAACATAACTTTACAAAAAACTATGAAAACAAGTTAAACAACAACAAAGGTCACGTGACACAAACGTGACACGTGAATTACGTTTCATAATGGGTTTAAATTTTCATGAAATACATAAATAATAATTACAAAAAATAAATAAGCTACGTGCTTTCAACAATATGTTCCCTGTACGGGCTCTGCGGTGATAATGTGCCATGATTCATGTGTTGATATTGGCGCTATAAAAATTGTTTATTTTTGTGTTTACTTAACCTCCTCACTTTCTTCCGTCCTTACTTGTTTCTTTCCTTATGCTTTTTTCTTACTTACTTCCTTACTGGTTTACTTCCTGACTTATCTGTCTACTCCTTCCAGAATAGACTTGTTCCGTTTTGAGGCTTGAGGCCGTAGGAGGCGACCAAACCTGGCTTTAGTTTTTTGTGTTAATTTTATGTTGTATATTTTGTTATGGATGTTGTGTTTGCTTTTGTTGTTTTTTTCGTTTTTCAGTACTAAGCCAATAGATTGGCTGAGAAGAAAGTCTCCAAAATTACATATTTTGTGTCGGGTGGGACGTAAAACCTTAACTCAGTCAGTCAGTCAATCAATTCAACAATATGTAGTTCGTCTGGACTGGACCCAGTGGGCATTCATAATGCATCATCCTCTGATATAGCCATATTTATGCTGAAAAAGGATGTTAAACTCCAACTGACTAACTGTAATGCATCAGTAGCAGGTATAAACATTGCGATCCACTTGGACCCAGTGGGCTGGATAAGGTTAAAATGACTGAACCAGTCATCAAACAGTGAATGCTATGTAGATACCCAGTGAAACTAGTTTGTTACTCCAGAGAACTAGATGACATCAACTGCAATGGGCACAGACAACCAAAAATGTTGGGCTTTCAACCAGTTTTGGTAATGACACTAGACAACAAGTTCTCTGCTAAGTTATTCTCTGTAGTGTATGGTTGTAAGTCCTATTTCATAGGGTTTACTGGCAAGTGATTATGTGGGAGACGGGAGATGTTGTTACCCTGGAAGACTCATAGGAAATCACATTATGTATCACATAGATGCGTTATCAATTACTTCAGTAATGTTGACAGTCATTTCAGCTAGTGGAAACCTTTCTAATTCCCATATGTAGGAAATGTAGCACACGTGCATGTGTCAGTACCACTGTGGTTGATTGACTAAAAAGGCTCGTCTCCAAAATGACCTTTAGTGAGTCGAGTGGAATGTTAAACATTGCATGGCTTGCTAATACTAGGCTGTGTTGCGTTGTGTTCACAGGTGAATAGGAAATGGTACAAATATCTGGAAAACTAGAAGATGCCTTCAACATCTTGACGGCCTGCTATGGCCTTGGCCTTGACCTCCAAAATCTAACCAGGTCATTGCTAGAGTTCGAATGGTTATTCCCTATAAGTTTCAAGCCATTCATGAGATATTGTAGTAACATTTCTGATGATCTTAAAACAGCAAAAATAAAACAATGTGCATAGCACTGGCAGCAGTCAAACACAGGCTCCTTTTCCAAACATTTTATTGCTATTTCTCATAGTACCTCTTCCACTCTGTTGCCGCTGCTGATGTGCAGGCTGTTTGCAATAAGTTAAGTTTCTTGTTTTTAAATTTTATGCCAAGTGATATTGCGTGACAGTGCTTGGTATAGTACTTATTTCCTTATCTGGCATTTTCTAATCTGGCATTAGAGTTGATCATATTTTGTATTATTTACGTGTATTGTCAGTTGTTTCTCGTCCAAACGTGCTAGAGATAGTGGGATTTTTTGATGCAATCTGAGGGTAAACAGTGCATGTTGTTGTGTTGTATGTTTTATTGTGTGTTAGGTTACTTTGCAGAACCATAGAGATCATTGTTGTGTGTATTATTAGACCTGCTAGTGTGTTTGGGGCCGTCCATAAAGAACGTCCGCAAAAAATTGGTAATTTTTAATCCCCCTTGTCCGCTTTTGTCCGCATCTGGCTGGACCCCTCCCCTCCCCCATGCGGATGTGCGCAGCTGCATACATCTGTTACATCATACAAGCAGTGCGTGGGCCGCTAGAGATGGATGGCTTGTGACTGAATCACCTCTAACTGATGCATGTGCTTCATGCCACAGACCAAGGAGCCACAGACAGCAGACGTCTAGCAACCCGAGCGGTCCGTTTAGTACAGCCAGAGCCGTCACGGTAGGGTGACAAGAAACGCCAGCACGGCAAGCCTTAGTGCCATACTGAGTTGTGGACGTTTGCATGCAATCAAGCTCCCTTCCCCCTTGTCCGCATCTGTCCGCATCTGAGCCAGCCAACCAACCACTTCTTCCCCCTCGCTGCGGACGTCCTTTATGGACGACCCCTTTGTGTAACAACCCTGATTAGTTGTGGCCAGCGTAATTCATAGGAGATGCAGACATTTATTTTAAAAGGTTTTCAGTTTAAGTTTCGTGATAGGTTTAAATTTTGATGAAATACATAAATAACATTCACAATAGTAATTATAGAATGCAGCTGAATGACAGAAATTGCTATCAACTAGTCTTCACTCTTACAGTGTCATAAAGAAGTACAAGATGTATTAGTACTACATTGCGGTAGTTACGTCATTCAGTTGGTCAGTTTCAGCAGTTATCAGCAGTTATCAGCATTATTTTATAGCAAGTTTCAACTGCAGAACATCGCTAACATCGATGGTGAATTATTCTGTAATCACTCTGCTTGCAAATATGTTATAGGTTTTATCATTTTAACCTGATTTATGTCATAAATTATAATCCTAAATCTGTGATATAACCTTATTTGTATTGAAAGTGGTATAAAATTCTAATAAACCAACCTACTGCACAATACCTTGACGCGTCAAAATGGCTCATGATGTCCCTGTTGAGCAAGAATGTCACGTGAGTGACGTGACCTTTACCACGTGGCGCTTTTGGATAATTTGTCATCCGTTGAATAGTACTTGCCATGGTCAGACTGTGTTCATCCACTGTGTTCATCGTTCATCCATTTTTGATATGTGGATAATACACTGATACTGAAATGGGAGCAATTTTTAGTTTTTTTTCACAGTAGATACGGGTCATACAAACTTTGTTATTGAACTTGGCTAAGATATGAAGCATATGTCCGTAAATATTCTGATCAAGTTAGGCAAAAATCTGATACAAACGACTTACGTACTCAAATTAGAGGACAGGAAACGTGTCAACAGTTTATACATGCATGCTGTTTTGCATTGTTGCTAAGTTACAAACTAATACACAGTTGAGTGATGTTTATGTTACGTTACTGCAGTGAACTGACTGTAGACGTTTTCGTGTAGACTTAAGTGTATTGACGTGAAGCAGCTCTAAATGTTTAGTTCGGATTCAGCGCCAGTGATTTAGTGAAAAGAAAACAGCTGATAGTAGTTTTGTTTGTGATGACTGATGTGATACTTTTACTGCATGCTCAACCTGCCCAGCTTACGAACAAATGCAAATGCTATCATCAATGTATGTAACTTACAGTGTGTAGATTCTGCCATTTCAAAGACAGGACTGGGGCTCCATGTTAAAAGTCACATGACATGACTGACTACGTCCTTTTTGAGTTTATCATATATAGGCTAGGATTTGCCATAGTCAATCTATGTACCACATTTGAGTTTTGTAGCTTCATCACTCGATCCAAAGATAGGGAAGGCAAAATAAATTAAGTTGGTTTGAGGACTGGGGGGTCACTCTCGCTCAAGGTCATGCGGGCCATCATGTATCGCCTGTTTTAACTTTTTCACAATTTATTATTGCTATAAATGTGCGATATGACCTAGATTGTTTGAAAGCGCGTTAAACCCTAATCAACCAACCAACCTGTTTTAGTATTTTGCTCCTTGTTAAATCGTCGCAAACATTTCTGTAGAACATGCACTCACATTTAGGCCTATGGAGTGCTGGTAGCAGTGACAACTAGAAAACATAGGCAGTCGTATCGACGTGCAGATCCACGCCGGCAACGGCCGCAGGTAGCACAGCCGGGTATAGGTGTACCGAATACCGGGTATTACTGGCCATGGTCACTAGCAACCGTGCGCCGTGACGGTTTTCGTAACCGTGTGACCTCGACCTTTTGACCTCTGGGTCAATGCATGCCGAGCGACCACTATATATGTGTGTACCAAGTTTGGTGTTGATAGCTCAAGCCGTTTTCCTGTTAGATTGCGGACAAACAGACAGACGCGACTGAACGCAATATCCACGCTGGTGGCTATGCCGGCGTGGGTAATAATATGTGCATGACGTGTGTAAGGGAAAATGCCAAGGAATTTCAACATGCTTGGACAATGGTCGCAGTCCCTTCGCACAGAAGATCTGTACTGGTCCATGAAGGCAGTCCTGACTCCTGAGGGAAACCAGCAGCAGCCTGCATTGTGGTGATTATTTATAGTTGAGGAAATTAAAGACTTGAAAACGATCGAGATGGGGAGATAGATAGGATGAGAAAACTTACACATGACAGCGCAAAGTGGGAGCCAGCGACTGCGCCGCGATCAGTCACGAGATTCAATATCGTACAAAGCACGGAACATTACCGGCGATCATGCTGTGTGCGACCCGCTTAGTTCGATGACCGAAGGACGCGGTGCACATCAGCCTTGTATTGTACACCGACCTCTATTATTGGTATAGGCCCACCTGCGATACGAACGAACGAAGCACTGTGGTCCTCTTGCTCCAATCGGCAGACAGGCGCCCTGGACTGCAGGGCAGATCCAAGAATTTGCCAAGTGGGCGCACCCTCTCCTCTCCCTTCCCATTCCTTTGAACCTTTCCCTCCCCTTTTCCTTATAGAAGTAGGTTCCCCTTAAACCAGCCAGGGAGTCTGGGGGAGTGCTGTAAGCTGTCTTAGCGGGGTCCGGGGCGGAAACGAATTTAGTGCAATCTAAAGCTGGAAGAAAGCCACTGGTGGCAATCATTTTGAGTGCATGTTTTACAGTAAAACGGTAAAAATTTAGCACTTGTGCCACTAGCTAACAGGACCAAAAGTGCAAATAACAACATGATGACTATACCTCATTAGACTGACAAGCCACAATAGCACTCTGGGCGATGGTGCCTTGGTCGTCCGCCCACTCGCCCGCCTACCGTAATCCACGCCCCTGATGGCCAAACAAATTCACCGCGTAACAAACTCACGGTCAAGCCGTCAGATTATCACAGGCTGCGCGGTAGCGCCAG
>Ga0209363_1001754_pt1 | contig 10757 bp, 6 predicted proteins | sample WorMetexBAHAMAS3_FD_187385 | JGI IMG/M metagenome (GOLD analysis project Ga0209363, IMG submission 187385) | Marine gutless worms symbiont microbial communities from Max Planck institute for Marine Microbiology, Germany - Inanidrilus exumae... | ecosystem: Host-associated > Annelida > Digestive... | reverse complement strand
GATAACTTTGTAAAGTTTAGCGTCATCTGCATACAGATATATATTTGCATCGCAACCATTAATATCACAAGATTCTGGTAGGTCATTTATGTAGATTAAAAATAAAATTGGACCTAAAATACTTCCTGGGGTATCCCACTCATTACTTTAAACCATTTGGAAAATTTTCCATTTACACCCACACGTTGCTTTCTATTACACAAAAAATTTTCTATCCACTTTAGTAAATCGTCAGTAATACCGTAGGATTTTAGTTTAATCAGTAAAAAATTACTGATATGAACTAAATATACCGTAACGAGATTACAACTAGATCGCACAAATACCAAAGTAACGACGCAGATTTTTATGGCCAGCAGATTTCTTAGCACGGTATTTACATGACATGTCAATAGATCCCACTTACATCGCCAACTTCATTCATTATCATACTCAATACCAAAATGTCCCTCGTGAGGTCGTACTATTAACGACCACGCAGTCTCACGACGTCCTAGTGGCTTGAAACCGCGCTAACTTCAGAGCCGATACGGTCGCGCAGAGTTTAAATAGATCTAGACGATGTCCGGCCAGATCACGTTCCAGGTTCCTTTTATCGTATTATTTCCACTTAAGATTCGTCCCGGACGCGACGTTTGATGCCAGCATATAGGCCCAATGTAAGTAAGTGCCGCACGGCGGAGGGTATCGATTTTCGACGAGAATTTTGCCGAATTGGTCAGAGTTGGCAGCAGTGTGATCGAGAAACTGGTGACATAATTAAATAGCCTACCCAGACAGCACATTTTGTACCGATCAGTAACGTGATCTGCATACGGTGATTTTGTTGATACAACAGTTTGATAATTCCTGGACAAATACTACTATGGGCCTGCTCAATTAGCCTATGGTTTCACTTACATGATACTCGGTACAGCACATCTCCGCCACGCCACATTCAAATCGGCACAGTGTCGTTACCGACGAGCAGCAGGCACATTTTCCCGCACTGTGCCGAACTGGTTTTCTTAACTTCATGCACTTTCACTTTTCAAATCAGTCGACTACTGTGCTATTCATAACCCTAATCCAAACATTACCAAATTTAATCCACTCTCCTCCCTTCCATAATCGTATTAATTTACCCCTTATCAAATTTGATGAAAATCCACCCATAACATTTTGAATTATCCTGTTCACGAACAGAAGACATTATCCCTAAGTGGTGGAGGTAAGGATAGGCCTAAAGGTTTTGCGGTAGTATTTGCAAAGTAATGAAATAGGCCTACTGGCAGCAGGCACTTTTATAGTCGACGAAGTTTCGGTGATGGCGTGTAGTATACCGCTACTGCGAGTCGGAAACGATATCGCCCGATGAGTTAGCACTGCCCCGGGGCGAGTCGAGCATCGTTTAGGCGTGTTGTAGTTACCGCAGACTCGCCAGCAGCAGCAGCAGCAGGAGACCCCCGGGCCTGAGCGGATGCGGCGGAGATGCCACAACGACGGTAAGGCGCGATGCTCATAAATAAAACAGTGCGTGATTCGGCGACGAATGGACAGTGGCAGGAGGGAGATCGTAGTCGTACCACGACGGTTAGCTACTCGGTACGATGGGCGTATAGCTTGCGTGAAAACTTGGGGAACTGGTGGACATCCGGAAACTAAGGACTGGATCACTCATTGAAGTCAGCAGATTTTGCGCATACATAACGAAAAGCCACTCAGTCGATAAAAGTGTTTTCTGCTCGACAATATATTTACACCTCACCGAGTCCGACAATGACGTAAACTATTGTATGATGTTTGTTATGTGTGTTGGTTATTTTATGCTTATATTGTATAGATCGTGTATTATTTACTAGTTCTATTTTTAATCATATAAATGTGATTGCATTTTACTTTGTTGTAATTGTGTGTAATTAATCTAGCTTCATGGCTACAATATACCAATAAACTTACCTACTTACGTATTCAAGGTCGCGAAGTAAAGGTGGCGGGTAATAGAACAAGGCGCTCAGCTACCGCAGAGGGACCGCGTGGTCCGTCATGTTAGCAACTTAGTACTCACGAGGTATGGGAGCTAGAAAAGTTTCAGAGTTCAAACAGCAAATGTGACCTTCAAGGTCATTCAAGGGCATTGGCAATAGTGCCATTCGATAGACCACATATGATTTCCTATGAGCGTTCCATTGCAACTATGCCTCTATCTCGCACCGTCAATGAGATATTATCACTTATTTCCCGAAATTTAAAGAGGTTATGCACATGACTCTGAACACATCCCTTTGGCGGGTAATCGTGCATGCACGAGTACTCATCCGTATCTATCAGTACATGAAATTTGAAGTGCCTAGCTTCACCGATTCCAAAGATATAATTTGGAGCAAAATTTAAAAAAGTCACGTGACCCTGACCACGCCCACTAAGAGGTAGTCTTGTCTTCCCGTGGGTAGCACACATGATATATTTATTCTACCTGCATACAAAATTTGGCGTCTCTCACTTCAGCAGTTCCAGATATCATTGGGGGTCTCGAAATTTAAAATGGGTCATGCGACCCTGACCGCGCTAATCTTAAGGGTGATTTGTCATCAATACTGGGACTTGACATAGCCTACCTGTGTACCAAATTTAACCACTCTAGCTTTAGTCCTCCAGAGATATGGTTGGAGCCCTCCATATTTTAAATGGTTCACGTGACCTGACCACGCTCTTTTTGGGGATGGCTTGTCATCCGCGGGCTAGCACTTGCTATAGTCAATCTATCTACCAAATCTGAAGTCTCCAACTCCACCCACTATGAATTTTCGGAAGGCGAAACAAAATATCGAAAATGAGGTGGTTTGGGTAGTTAGAGGTCACTCAAGGTCACTGGAAATAGCGCCATTCGAGTTTCTATTAGCGATCCATAGTAACTAATTATATATACCTATCTTGCACCGTTTCTGAGATATAGCGAGATATTGGTCGAAAATCGCCGATTGTAACCTACCCCACCTGTATTTGGCGCCCCCCCCCAATGGGTGTGACCGCGTTGGAATTTCGCCGATATCTTTGGCATCAGAAAACTAGAATCCCCGAGCTATCGTACCGCGTTGTTTGTGTGATCCTACGTTTATCTGTTTTAGGCGTGAGACAGACCGACAGACGGACACACGACGACAGCATATACGCGCTAGCATAGCGTCGCGCGGTCAAAACGACAAAATTTCGAGACAATTCTCGCTGATGTCTCTGAGTAATTCAACTTTTGAGGGATGCTTGTCCCCGGGTAGTTTACGCCTTCGGTCGACGACCGACGGGCGACTGGCAGAGAGCCGGCGGCGTGCGGTCCTCGGGGAATCGTTCGCCTATCTTCAACGCATCCGTCACACGACGCGGAGCCGAACTGAAGTGGCTAAGCAGACAGACCACTGCGTCGACATCGTCCGCCGATATAGCCGCTATGGGGACTGTGGGACAATACGAACGACGACGTCAAATTCGCCCTTCGAGCAACAGTTTCACACTGTCGGCGGCGGCAAATTTCCTGCCCAGTCCGAACATCAAACTTTTACAGCCTGCACGTTTGTGTGTCGTTCAGTCATCCAGTTATTACGTTGGCCGGCTCAAGCGGAAAGCGTAATGTAACAGTCTGCAGTTCTTCAGTCTGTGTGTCTGTCCTGTTGGCATATCGTGACTCACCAGAGGAGCAGCATGCGATGCGGCCGGCGTACATTTCGCCCCGACAATAAGGAGGACAGACATACGTGTTCCGTATCAGGCTCGGTTCGTAGCCTGTGACGATATAAACGAAAGTAAATAATAAAATGCTAAAAACAATTCCGCAGCTCCGTTTAGTAAATTCCGGGAAAATTATCGAAATTCCGCGGCTTAACCGTAGCCTCCCGTTCATGAGTAAACTGAGCTGTGTCTGCTGTTCGATTAGTAAATGTGCTGAGTTTTTTTTGTAAGTACATGACGATAATATAATCAATCGTGTTTTGGAAAAAGTGATGAAAGTGATTGGTTATCTCAGAGGATTTTATTTTTAGAACGGCATATTATCACACCCAGACTGTAGGCCTACCGACATAAAAACAGAAACGAATGTGTACGGCCAGAATCGGAGTGAAACGAACTAGGTCATTTTACTGGATTTATTTACACCGCACTACTTCGTCACATGCGATCGAATTAATCACCGGTCGTTTTATCAAATTCCGCGGAAACGGTGAAATTCCGTCGCTCGGCTCGAAATTCCGCGGCCCGCAGAAAACCGTTGGCGCCCTAGACATCAGGCCCGTAAAAATCCGTTCCACTAACCCTTAGGGGGTCTCTCCCAAAACAGATGGAGGAGGTGGACCGGATGGGGAACAGGCTGATCCAGTTTCACCTGGAAATAAGGTCGTTAGACGGTAGTGGTGGTGGCAGTGGTAAATTTCTTACAATTTATTAATTCAGCGCACGGTAGATATAGGCACGGTCTATTGTACACGGGTGGAACCGAGGCGGCAGAGTCGGTTTCGGCCCCAGTGAGAGTGAAATCGTGCATCAGTAATGAACGATGGCGGCGGGAGGAACACTAACTGATCGATGCTGCGGGGCAACACGCACAACGATGCATTTGATTGATACACATCGGGTCCTCATTTCCTCTCCATCCCTTATCCCCGCATCAGCGCTGTCTTCGTAGCGATGCACCGCATGAGGAAATAAAATTATTTCAAACATCGTGATTAACTTTTAAGATAAACGACAGCTTAAAAAATAGCAAGCAAACAATGAATAGCTTAACAAATTCAACAAAAATAGATCGTCCCCTACAAGTTACTACGTTGATGCGGTCTCCTTCTCCTCCGATATCCTCCTAGAAATATTGCGAAGGTTATATCGTTATATTCGTATTGTATCTTCCTCATAAATTGTATGCGGACGATAGAACGGGAGAGAGTGTCGGGATACAATCCATCCATCCTTATTTATCCATTAATACTTGTTGCTGCTACGCGCCGGAAGACAGCACGTACACCTTACGCTTCCATTATCCAATCACCAGCCTTTTCTGTTATTAGTCCGTGCGTAATCTGTTGCCAGTACGAGTTAGAAAGTAAGACTAGCTGACAGACGGACAGACAGTTGACGAGTTTCCTTTGTAAGATCTCACTTCTATTACTTCTTGTATTGTCTCGTGTCATGTTATTCTAATAATCGTATGGCTTAATTTATGTATTGCCTATTAGGAAGGACTACTTCCGCCCGTTACCTTCATTAATCACCAGTATTTGGTCAAGCACCAACACAATTTATGTCACTCTCTCTGTCTGTCACAAGCCGATAGGCTATTCTATCAGAACGGCTGAATGGATCGGGCTCTGTTTTTGGTATACGCTGAAGGAAATTTGGGTATCTCTGGTAGTTAATACTTCCATCTGGAACCTCTTTCCAAACTCTGAACATAGCCTATCTTCTTTGCTTTTTCGCCACGTTACTATCAATAAGACATTAATGTGGCAGAAATTATGCACTGGATTTAAGCTCTACTACTAAGAATTGATTTCTTAATAATAATATTTAAACAACTTAAGTTACTGTTTAGTTGGAACGTCGGAACGCTGAGCACCCTACAGCACGTTTAACGTGAGGCAGCGCATCGCGCTTTTCATTTACGACAGCTGACACTTGTTCACTGGCGCTATTTAACAAACTTACAGTATCGAATGCCGTCACTTACAACACCGCGATATTTTCCGATATCGGTATTCCGTGCACCACTTTCCGTTCATTGTCCGCCGCGACGCGTTAAACATTTTCCGGTCGCTTGAATATCATTGCGGCGTGTATATTCGGCGGCCGGGCAGACTGATTAAATTGTCAAGCGATGCGCCGATAAACGCTGTAGATCGTGGCCGGTCGGGGCTGCCTTCAACACCGACGCATAGTTCTTTCATCGACGCTTCGATGCACCATCGAGCCAAAATGCTGATAAATCAGACCGATACGGCACAAATCGATACTGCCAATATTCTGTCGGTTTATTGATGGCATTTCTTCAGTCAGTCAGTCAGTCAGTCAGTCTCTCCCTTGTTGTATGTATGCAGCTCTCTGTAGACAACGGCGCCCGTGGACCAATGAAATACTGCATGTTTCATCTACAAACTGTATTGCACAAGGTTATTTTTCAACTATTGTTTCTCTGTCTGGGTTGGTGCCTGAGGTGAAGATAAACTGAGTTATGGTTAGTTTTTTCACGAAGTTCAGCACAGTCGTGTCTACGAGTGAATAATGTAGCTTTGGAGAGACGGTGTGAATGCCATTTTAAGATTAGCAGTTATTTATCTGACAAAAAACAAAACTTCGGCTGCCTTTCAAACTGTCGCTACTGCGTGGATCGTGCCCAAAATCTGCCACAGCCAGCCCCCAGCAATCTACTCACAGCACTCCAGACTTCATCCAAATCGGTTCATTTTTGGCGGAGTTATAGCCGAAAGCGTGAACGCCGTTTTTTGCCCGATAGAGTATTATCAAGATAGGCACTTCGACCCTACAAAAAAAATGCAACTCCAGAAATACGAACAGAAATACCTGTTAGACTTTTATAATGAGATAGCTAATGTTGATGCGGTCCACGTTGGGGACTACACTTGGTGTTCAGTATTCACGCGAGTTGTTAGTTTGTTACATCTGTTGGAATTTTATTAGTCGCTACCTTCTCGACTAAAAGTCCCTTCACATCGCCGTTAGCACTTAGCAGTTCACGGTGTGAACACGTCCGAACATCGAAGCATCGTCAATGCGCCTCCGCGTCGTCTAGTCGTCTGCTTCGTGGCGTCACGAACAACGACCCCACATTAAAATAGAAGCCAGCACTCACAAGAGTGCAAAGACCCATGCCGGCAATGTCTTTGTGACTCGTGACCTTTGACCTTTTGACCCCAAAGCAAATCGGTTTCCATGACTCATGGTGGAAATTTCTATGTCAAGTTTCGCGATCTTAGCTGCATCGATTTTTGAGATATCGTGCGGATAAGCAGACAAACAGCAGAGAAAACCCAAATAACAGGCCGAGGTGTCTGTGCCTCAACTAGATGTTTAGCCCAAGATGTCACGCAATCAACAAGAGTAACAAGGCCCTGAAGGCTACGATTCTCCGGCATAGCTGTGAGTGTCATCACTAATGACCGTTGCGTTGAATAATTAAACAACGAGGCGGTGTGAGGATATACGTCGTTCGTATACAGACGTTCTTCATGTTGGCAACATAAAGTAAGTAAAGTAAGTAAAGTAAACAGTGTATAGCAGTTTAGCATCAACTTAGCTCTTTACCGCTACGGGAAACTCACATGCCATATGGGATCACACAGTGTCACCTGCCACCCGACAGAGGTGAGAATCCCGCCTTTACCCCCAGCCGAAGCAGGTACTCGATTTAGCGACCCCGGAGGGATGCAAGGCTGAGTTGACCTATGTTACGTGAAAGCCACCGGCCGGGAATTGAACCCGCGACCTGTAAATCGCAAGTCCAACGCCCTACCGCTGAGCCACCACGCAACACAATGCTGTCAGTTTCGTGGCGCCAATATTGTTCTTCTACATTAAACACTGTTCATCTTAACGTTAACGTAACTGTTTGGGTTTTTTTTCCACCAATAGAAAGGGCCATCCGGTAAACTGCATTCCATTCGTGGATAAAATACTGTTGATGAACTGGCTAATGTGTACATGTGATGACTACCTCGTTTATATAGTCTTAGTTAAGTTAGTTAATTTATTTTGTTTTATTTTTTATTAGTTGTCTACCATGTTGGTGAATAAAGATGATTATATAAACGCGTGGGTGGCAGGTAAATCTCAGTGATCCCTCGTTAACATGTGACATACATGAGCATTCATTATAATAAGCCTTGCTATACAAATGTCCTGCTTACTTTACTTTACTTACTTACTGTAAGTTATATGAGAAATTCATTTACGCACCTCGAAGGATCCACAAGTATCTGCATTAGTCTGGTCGTTAGAGAACAGAACATTGGGTTTGATGAAGGAAAAGAAAGTTACTGAGAAAGTCGAATTTGATGTAGCTCGGCTTCAGCGGCAAATCGGATGAGAAATAAGCGGCTTATAGCGTCTCGTTCGACTGATCTATTCGGACTATGTTGCGCTGAGTTGCCGTTGGTCGAGTACGGCTGCTTGCGCGTGATCCTCTTTAGCGCTGATGACATTAATGTCGGTCTCCCGGCTGCATTTCACGGTCACCCAACTGTCAGATGTGCTTCGCATCAAGTAGGCCTATCTCCCCGCATCGCTTCTGTCAAGACGCACTCACAGGTGCGATACCATTATGTGACGCGAGATCGCTATGAATTCTGCCGACCACTTTAGGAGCTGTGCAGAGAAATTGGTCGGTTGTGTCCGTGTGTCGCTGACGGTATCAGGACAATAACTTTCGAAAGAAATGACCTTTGACCTAAATATTTAGCAAATTGATTTAACTTAACTATCTATGTAAAGTATACAGGTCCAGTTGGAAATTTTTTCTAATACGGTCGGTTTTATCTCAAGTGAAAGCTTTTCTAGCTGTGAGAGGAATCTACCAGACCGCAACATGCACTATAGTATGCCACATGCAATTAACGGTCAAATCGCGATAAACTCGTTGATTCATGTTTGTTCCATTAAGTAAGTAAGTAAGCTCAGACGCAAACCGTCGTATTACTATCGCAATTATAATATTCCACTTGTGAACCACGGCTATACGTACCGTCCTACGTAGTACGGGACTTTCTTCTGTAGTAGGAGGCAGTTTCGTGCCATTTTCGTAGCCTACATGCCCCGTACGAGTTCCGGAACGGTAATGCATCCTAATTCATTTGTTGATTTCGGCGCTATATAAATTGTTTGTTTGCTTATTTAACTTCCTTCCTTATTTTCTTCCTTTCTCATACGTTCTTCCTTACTTATTTAGTTCCTTACTCATTTACTTCCTGACTTATCTACTCATTCCAGAATAGACCCGTTCCGTTTCCAAGCCGGAGGTCGTAAAAGGCGACCAAACCTGGTTTTAGTTTTTTTTGTGTTAATTTTATATTGTAGCATATTTTGTTACGGGTGCATATTTGCTTTTGTTGTGTTTGATTTTGTTTTTCCGTACTAAGCCAAGAGATTGGCTGACAAGAACGTTCCCGAAATGATGTATCGGGTGGGACGTAAAACCTTGACTCAATCAATCAATCAATCAATCGTAGCACGCATACTCTGCAGTAGCCTACCTATAAAAACAGTCACTTTCTATTTACCGACCACTTTAGTGGTCCAGGTAGAAAAGTCGGTCGAATGTGCGTGTGTGCGGCAATAACTTTCGAACAAAACGTCCGAGATAGTCGGCGCGCTGGTTCTTCTTAACTATATCTAGGTCAAGTTCAAAGGTCAAGGTCATTGGTCAACGTTCACGGTCGCAGGATGAAAGATGCTCCTTTTCGGACATGGCTGCACGTGACGAGGCGAGATGAGCCGATAGTGGCTAAAAGCAGATCGGAATTTGAAAAACGTAAATAATTGACAGCCAGAGAGTTAGTTGCTTGTCGAGTTGTTTGTGTTAAAGTGGTCGGCGCGACCTTGAGTGAGGGCTTTCTAGTTTTAACTTTAAATTCGACTTATTACTTGCCTCGCTTATTACCGACCAGTTTAGTGGTCCAGGCACAGCAATTGGCCAGTGAGTGTGTCTGTGTATTTGTCTGGGTATGCGGACAATAACTTTTGAACTAAATGACCTCTGTCCGAGACAAGATATCTGGCATGCTGGTTCAACTTTTTCCTATCTAGGTCAAATCAGAAGGTTCAGGTCATAGTCAGGTCGAGTTGATGTAATTTATGTGATCGCATGTTACAACGCGGCGTATTTTTGGTTGTTTGTCGAGTTTTTTTGTGCCAAGATGGACAGTGCGACTTCTAGTGAGGACTAGAAACTGGAATGTCAGTTCTTTGTTTTTTTTTTCATTAACTCTCCGTTACGGTGTTCATGCGATGGATTAAGCTGACTACCTGTCAACTTTGTAGCATAGGGCCTATTCGACGTGTATCATATTAGTAGTGATTCTTAAAACTGACAATGCCTATAATGTTGTAGGCCTACTCAAAACAAATTACCACAGTGATAACTTTCTACTAATGTTTTTTTTTGCGAATTCAGCTGTAGGTTTAGAATATACATTCACGTGTAACAGTAATAACGTTTTTAATAAAATTATGCACTTTTGCGTTGTCACGCAAACACATGTTTATACAGTAAATACGCTAATTTGATTCTTATATATCTGAAATTGTACACGCGTTCCTAGCTTACTTACGGCAAGACTAGTAGAATGAAGATTTGCTCGAACGAACATGATACACTTCAGGTGAGATGGGCCAGTACAGACTACAGTACAGTGTAAATCTTACCAGGTGAGTAATATGTGTGCAGCAGATAGGCTGCTCTGTTCTTAGGATTCGGCCAGTCGTCGTCAGAGAAGTAGTCTTCAGCGAACGACTCTGCCATGACTAGGTAGGAAAGATGCCGCTACAAACGAAAGTCAGCAACTACTACAGATGAAAGAATGGAGCCGCCTCCTGCCATCACAGCCGCTAATATGCTGCTGCTGCTGCTGCTGCCTTCTTACCGCTGTTCAAATGTCCGTCCGATGGATGCAAGTTAGAAAAACTTGTTCTTGGCTGCAAACGTTCCGTCCCTTCAACCAGGAGGCAGCAAAGAACATATTTCTTTAATCACAAATAGTTTTTAAAAATGATTTTGCTTTCAT
>Ga0209363_1001752_pt1 | contig 10763 bp, 5 predicted proteins | sample WorMetexBAHAMAS3_FD_187385 | JGI IMG/M metagenome (GOLD analysis project Ga0209363, IMG submission 187385) | Marine gutless worms symbiont microbial communities from Max Planck institute for Marine Microbiology, Germany - Inanidrilus exumae... | ecosystem: Host-associated > Annelida > Digestive... | reverse complement strand
GGTAATGATTCTCTGGGTTTTTCGGTGTGACCATTGTAAATGTCTTTTCGTCAGTTAACAAAATTGTGCTAACACCATTGAATGAATATTTTATAGCAGCTTTTTCGAATAGCTGTTTTGCATGGCAGTTCGCTCCACTCAGCCCTGGAGCATAGCAATTTTTGAGTACAAACAGTTCACAAGGTATTGTAGTGACACATTTAAGATATGGTGGGATATTTTATTATAGCTTTACTACAAATTTACTTCTAAGTCAGTCGGTGGAAGAATGTTGAAAATCGGTCAGTATTTTGCAAAGTTGGCGGCAAAAATATAGTGGCACCTTTTTTTCTGGACACGGTGTTAGCTGAGTAGACTAGACATATACACAGTCTTGTTATCGAGACCTTACTAAAGGATTCAAGTTCAAGATCTTAACATCTGATCTCGAGATCACAAGACTGCACACACGAATTACAAGTGTTAAGCTTCAACAGCAGTGATACAACAATAACAATAATGATAAAATCACTATTTGCGAGGAAGTATCATCAATAGTAACATGTAACACACATTATGACCAGATTTCTGCAACTGGACAAGGCGATGTGGTACAGCCTAAAGGACTGGATGATGTTCAGATCACAAGACGAGATAACAATGTATAATAAATTAGCCCTGTACGGGACAGACGGTCGACTCTTCGCAACTGACGTTTCTGCCAACTTCAAAATCACGTGACACAAAAACTAGGCCGAATATCGACAATCCGGCCCGAGCAAATTCAGATACTGTGCTGTAGTTTAAGAATCAGTGGTCAGTTGCCAGCTCCCATTGTAAACGATGGAGGAGATAGCTTTTGAAAATGGCCAGATTTCCAACTTTGAAGGGCTTGTGACCTTGACCTTTGATCGTGTCATACTGCATACCGTCGTGCATCATTCATTGACCTCTACCCACATGCCAAATTTCATTGATATTGAAGAAACTTTATGTGGATGGACGGACGTACGCACGAACGTACACACGGACGGACGGACATTTGAGATTGGCTTTATTAGGTCGACTCTGTCGAAGAGTCGACATAAAAAAGGCTGAAGAATTCACAGATGATGACTTTGCTACTGCACACGTTGTGGGAATTAATAAGAGCAGCTGGAGAGTCGGCAAAAAGTGCACTGATAACATGAGAGAGAACAGCTAAAGAAAATGACAGTAAGTCAATGGCATTTCTGTTCAAAAACAAGACACCAGTGAATGAAGGCTAACAACAATTGTAAACGCATGCTGGTTTGGCAATAAGTAAGTAAATAAAGAAGGAATTGAAGCGACATTCGAACATCAGCAAGAATGACAATTATGAAAAATAAGAAAATGAGTTACCAAACGTAATGACCACATTTCATACTGGCCACTCCAGTCTATGTAGAAAATATTTTTCTATAAAAATACATGCGCGTTCATACACTTTAAAATATACATGACACATGTATCACAGACTACAATGCTTAATGTGGCACTCTTTCAGTATGTAAATGAAAAATGCATGAAACATCAGTCAAATCCACAGAAAAATATGTATAGCATGTTCTTAATTATGTGCAATTTAATGTCCAAACTGAAACCCGTTTGAAAATAACTCTCAAAAACTCACTGAAAGAATGAACTTTCAGAATTAAAAGTGCACATGTGATGATGCATTACGTAATAAAACTTCAGTTAATAATTTACTGCGAAATCAGCATCTCTGCACACGTCTGTAATAATCAGAAATGAATCTATCGAGATAACTCAAAAAATACTCAGCGATTGTTGCAATTATTGCATACAAATTCGTAAGAAGCTGAAAACCCAAAAGCCCTTGGACAGCATTAATCTCTGCCACAGCTGACATTGCCATATGCAATTTACCAGTGTATTTTTAGCACACAGCCGTCATCAGTTATCCCATACTGGAATTTCCTGCAGTGGCTTTCCCCTCTGCAATTCATACCCTTTAATGCATTGCATATTTAACGTTGATTCCAGATCACTCTAAAATCTGTTTCTTGTCCCAAGAACACTTATCCATAACATGTTGAGCCATCTTGCTGACACAAACTAACCATACAAAACCAAGGCAGAAGTGTAACCTTTCTGACAGAGATAACAGAGCAATACAACAACGGCTCCTACAAGATGACGAATATGCAAAGCATAACTCAATCACAACAAGAAGCTCAGCCATCGCAGAGGGACCGCATGACGATCTATGTTAGTAAGTTCATGCAATGTTTCATAAGGTATGAGAGTTAGAAAGGTTTCAATCAGCAAAAGTGACCTTCAACGTCATTCAATAGCATTGGCAATGGTGCCATTCGACAGGCCACATACAATTTCCTATTAGTGTTCCATTGCAACTATGTCTCTATTTTGCACCGTTAACGAGATATTATCACTTCTAAAATTTAAAGAGGTCACGTGACTGTAAAAAACATCCCTTTTAGGGATAATATATCATGCATGCACTAGTACTCCAGTGTACCAATCAGCACACGAAATTTGAAGTGCCCAGCTTTACCAATTCCAAAGATATGATTGGGGCAAAATTTAAAAAATGGTTCAAGTGACCCTGACCATGCCAATAAGGGGGTTGTACGTCATTTGAAAGCTAGCAATTGATATATTCCACCTGCACACAAAATTTGGCGACTCTCGCTTCAGCCGTTCTGGAGATATCATTGCAGGCATCGAAGTTGAAAATGGGAATGGGTCATGTGACCCTGACCATGCCCCTAATAGGGGTGGTTTGTCATCCAAAAGCTTAGATTTGATACAGTCTACCTGAATGCAAAATTTAACAATTCTAGCTTTAGCTGTTCCAGAGATATCATTGGGGGGGGGGGCGCAAAATTTAAAGTGGGTCACTTGACCCTAACCACGCCCCTTTTAAGGGTGATTTGTCATTCGACGCCGTGACTTGACATAGCCTACCTGTGTACACAATTTGACGACTTTAGCTTAGCTTAAGCCGTTCCAGAGATATGGTTGGTGCCCACGAAAATTTAAATGGTTCACGTGATCTGACCACACCCCTATCAGGGATGGTTTGCAATCCGTTGGCTAGCACTTGATATGATCAGTCTATCTACCAAATTTGAAGTCTCTATCTCTACCCACCACATAGACATGTCAGGCAATATAAAATGTTGAAATTGGGCTAGTTAGGGGGTCACTGGAAATATCACCATTCGATAGAGTGCATAGGAGTTCCTATTAGCATTCCATAGTAACTATGTCCATATCTTGTACCGTTTTTGAGATATAACAAGTTAATGGTCGAAATCGCCGATCTAAACCTACCCGACCTTTATTTGTCGCTCCCATAGGGGTGACGCTGTTGGATTTTCGCACAGATCTTTGGCACCAGAAAACTAGAATCAGTAGGCTATCATCTGGCATTATTTGCGTGATCCTACATTTAGCCATTTTGGTACAGTGCTGGCTTGTAACGGACAGATGGACAGATGGACGAACAGACAGACAGACAGATGATGACAGCACATATCGGCTAGCATAGTGTCGTGCGGTAAAAATGTCTGAAACAACAACTAATAACAGGAAACTCGGCAAACAAAACACATATTGGCACTAGCACTAGTTCAATCTAACTAAAATAACATCAAAAACACATTCTAGCTGTAAAATGTATATGATAGCCCAAAAAGCAAACCCACCTTTTTACTTTTCTTTTGATATAATAAACATTAATACTGTCCGGAAAAAATATGATATTTTGCTATAGTATATGTACTGTTATAAAATTAGATATTCTATGGCACACTAGCAGCATGTTTTTCAGTGCAGTGTTTAATGCAAATTTAATGCATATTTAGAGTGCAAAAAGACTACTGTTTGAACACATGTCCAAGTCCACTACAAAGCCATTGTTTAGCAGGAAATTACTTTAACCCCTTGACTGGGTACCCCAAGTTAACTCGCACGCGCCGACTTGTTACATTATGTCGTCAGGTACCCCAAGATAACCCGTCCTAATGCTGTGACAGCCTATTCCAGGTAAGTGTTACAGATATTACACGTGTGAAAAGATTTCAATAATTCTATTACCAAGTAAAGGGGTTAACAATTTGTTTGCATCCCATCACTTTTCTTTTCTCAGGTTTTCAATCAGAGTTTTATCCTCTTGTACTTATTTCACCCTTGTCTCAGCATGATGACAAATACAAAATATTTAATCAACAAAATATTTAATAATAGTTTAAAATACTCACGCTCTGGTGACATCACAATTAAAATGCTACGAAAACTGCCATTACATAGTCTCACAAATTTCCACACCATTAAGTATATATCACACAAAAGCACTACAGGTAAAATACACATCAACTGTTGGCACATAAGCTAGGCATCATGTAAGACAAATACGCTCTGCTAAGGCAACAGATATGACAAAGAACAATGAACAACAACGGCAAAATGAAAGACGTAAATTATACAATTCAGTTCAAGTGGTTACTTGAAGTTGGCGTAGGTTTCAAATGAATCCATGTACTCGACGGCCATCTGATACAAATACTGATATTGCTCCTGCACACAAGAAATCAGCTGCCATTCTAAGACAATAATGTTTATGTAATTATTATAGTTAGACTGAAATACTACCTCTGTTTTAACAGTTAGCCAGTCCCCATGGCTGGTTGCGTGGTACAGAGGTAGAACGTCGGTCTTTGGCCGGCGAACTTTCCGTGTTCTGCGCTCGACCTGTAGCTGACGGGTGATCACTTATGTGGGTAAACCATCCACTATAGGTCAACCAACCAGGCCAACTCAGCTTTTCATCCCCTTGGGGTCGATAAATGAGCAGTAAGCTGCAATTGGATGTCTGCTACCTCAGTTAGGGGTGGCGCCATCTGATGAATGCTTACGAAGCAAAGGCAGACATGGTGTAGTTTGCAGGTAAAACTATGTGATCCATGTCTGAGCACTTTGAGACTATGCGTAGTATAAATGGCGCTATATAAATAGTCTTCCTTTCCTTTCCTTTCTTCTTCCTCCACTTATTCCAGAAAACAACCTTGGAGGTTACATGGCATGGTACTAGTTTTTATGGGTTAAATAACCTTCCTGTCACTCAGCCAACTGTGTCAAAGCACTGAAGGCTTGATTGATTAAGGTTTTATGACCCACCCGACACAAAATAGGTCATTTTAGAGACGTTCCTACTGAAAAACTAAATCAACAAAAGCAAACATGCATCCACAACAAAAATACCACAACATAAAATGAACCCCAAAAAACTAAAGCCAGGTTTGGTTGCCTCCTACGACCTCTAGCCTAAATGGGTCTATTCTGGAAGTAGATAGATAAGTCAGGAAGTAAATGAGTAAGGAAGTAAATAAGTAAGGAAGAAAGTATAAGTAAAGAATACAGTAAGAAAGGAAGAAAGGAAGGTAAACAAACAAACAAACAAACAAACACAATTTATACAGCGCCAAAATCAACGAATCAGGGTGCGTTACTGCCCCAGAGCCCGTATGGGGCAAGCACTAAAGGAAACTCGCAGCACTGACCCCAACCTGGCCTCATGTGTTCCTAATCAACTTCTGGACTCCCAAGGGAGGGGCATTACTCCCTGTACAATGGCTGTCCAATACGAGTACCATCTCTGACGCCAGTACCATAATAAATATCAAACAATGAAAGACTCCTAGCAGTTATAAATGACTGACAACTGTGCTGCATGATGCTGGTTAAGTTCATTATACGTCCAGTGGCGAGGTTGCTTTTGCAATGGTTTGTTGGTGTGTCTGTGGCCAGGATTACTTTAAAACATGTGAAAAATATGGAAATCTATCCGCACTGTTCCAAAAAATTTATAAAAAACAGGTCTTGGTACAAGAAAGAACTGACATGATTTTGGTAAATGGTACCACTACGAATGACAAACTGTAAATTAGTACGATAAGATTGCTAAAACCTGATGGCAGCTAGCTTAGTCTAATGCACAGTGGAACGTAATTACAAAAATCCCCACAAGTGATACAAGTGATAACTAGTTGCACAAAAAATCCTGCTATGGGAAAATCCCTACAGGAGTTCTGAACTCCAAGTGAATTAAAAGTCAACAGCATTCCACATAGAGGCACCAGGCACAGAGGAAACTGACATAGACAACAAAGCAAAAAACAGGAATGGGACAAATTTTAGGAAAATGTTTTCAACTGCAACAACTGAAAAAGAAAAATCCATCATAAGGACTGTTTCTTCTGAGCTACTAGGTTTTTGTTTTTAGTTTTTCCTTATTGTTTTCGTTTCTGTGTCGTTCACTAGATTAAGCTGGCCATCTTGTCAGCTTTGCAGCGAATGTGAATATACCATGTCGTATCGTATCGTATAAGCCAACCATTCTAACCAGGAAGAAAAAGAGTTTAATAGAATGGCAAGTGCTGAAAGATACAACACCACACAGAAAAATGGCGACACCAGTTGACTCACAGAGACAGGCACGATCTGATGCCGATTGATACGTGCATGTCGGACACTTTGAAATATGTCGACATCATGCTCCAGTTTGAGTCGTTCCAGCACATAGCTCAGTGTGCAAATAAAACCACTGCGAGTTGCACCGTCCCTAGCACAGACAACTGGCCGTCGTCACAACTGATTTTATTAAACACTCATTGTCAGCTGTATTTATTTCAATCAATCAATAAACCAACAAATTCGTAAGCAATCAATTCCACTGTCTAATAAAATGGTAGATGCACTCTCTTCCCTTCTGCCACCTGGATTTTCAGTTCAGACATACATCCCCTGGACCAGTGCCAGCAAACTCGACACATTATGCTGCAAACTCTGCTTTCACAATAAACAACCTACACTGCTGCTACAAGCCTACCACCGACTGCAACAAATCACGACCCTTTAAACATTCTGGAAAAGCTCCAATTCTATCGTGACAATGTGAGAGCATCTGGCAAAGTTACAGCATAGATTACTATTCTTGCCTTTTTTTTAGAATTGCTCCATAGTACGATGGGTTCACCCGAAATCGAACCTCTGGGATTTGTACATAAGGTGACTATAGGCTGGATGTGTTTCTTGCCATCCAACCACCAGTGTCACAGCATTGATGGGAGAAGATTTTAATTTATACTGTAGTCAGTAAACTAAGATTTATTTTGTCTTCTAAAAATAAGAAGAACTAGAAATCTATACATTCAGTCTTCTAAACAACAACCATGTTCACAGATAACCATGCAACTATTTTACTAGATTATACAGTTAAGGCAATGGTGGTAAAATTTAGTAATAAAAAATTTAACTTTATCTTATCTTGCTTAGAGAATTTACGTGAAATGAAAACGTTACAAATGAAAAGAAACGAAATAGATGTATTTTTTTACTACTCACATGCAGTGCACAACAACAGTGCCATTGCCAGAACGCTGCTGCCACTTTTCGAGCATGTTGAACAATGTCAGAAGAGCCGCACTGTTGGTCGGCAGAAGGCTGTTCTGCGGCCAAGCTAGGAACTGGAAGTGACGCACGGTCACTGGCTCCTTACCAGATCTCTGACAACACAATGCAACACTGTGACCTGTTGCCAGCTGCAATTATATTCACAAATTATATTCTCTGGCAGGATCTGGTATCTTTGGACATCAGAAGTCAATGGAAAAAAACTGGAGGTCAACTCAGGTAGTCAGCTTTTCCCTAGTGGATGACCACACAATCCGACAACTGGGATTCAGCCTTCCGTGACAATAATGGTCTCTACTTGACCATTTTCGGACTGCGCAAGGTCACTGTGGTGTATGTAAGACGTTATGGAATCAGGCAGCCACTGATTTGTGTCCCTGCGGTGAGAAACAAATGATGTCCCACATTGTCAACTCTTGTCCTCTGACGAAGTTAAATGGCGGCTTGTCTCAGCTACACTCTGCTGACGATGAAGCCATTGCTTGGCTGACCAATTATGGCTATTGATGCATACGCAAGAAGAAGATTATATTCACTAACTTTTCCAGACTGAACAAGCAGCTGTCCTGCTCCTGTGGCGAAGGCCATGAATTATCACCTTGGCCACTCACGTTCAATTACCACTGATCTGCATGATATAAAGGTGGAGTCAGGCAAGGCATGACTGACTGACCCTGCTCCAGTGTTCCACAAAGGCACGCAGGAAGCACTAAATGAAGAAGTGCACAATGGCAAAGACATTTCTCTGGACACACTGACAATTTCATCATGATAACCTTGATATTTGGCCACAAGCTAACAGTCTCGATCAAACTGACAACAGCCAGCTGATAAAGTAAAAAGGCTTGTTAGAGTTCTGGAATGAATCAGACTGCACAATATCTCAGCATAAAGATGCAGCAGTTATGCTACCATATAAAACAAGGTGTCGCCCTGACGGGACGTAACACTACTGGCCCGCCGCTTGCTGCCCCTGACGAGTTACGTTGTGCTGTGGAGTGTTAGACGCCGACAGACAACGACAACAGATGACGACGACATGGCAAGCAAAACAATACTGCCCCCTACACTATGTGTAGGCGTGCCAGTAATAATGGAAAGTTCTGTTGATGGTTCAACTGAAAGTATGCAAAAAACACGCACTACAAACTTTTTGTTATGCAATTTTCACATTAGTTTAAAAATCAATTATTGAATTATGTATAAGTATAACTCTGTTGCATCTGGCACAACAAAGATTGTATCGGCAGTTCTCTTTCCTGGCCTGAATCCAAACTGTATACATTCAGCTTCTACTTCTTATCTCAAACATGCATTCCATCATCTTATCAATTTCACAATACTACATAACGTTTTGATGCTCAGCCTGCCAGAAACACCAGCTGCACGCAAAAGTCATGACCTTCTATGTAATTTACAAAAATGAAGAAAATAAAAATGACAAACAATAATACGAGACAAAATTCATTATAAGAAAGCAGTTTTTAAAAACAAACATTTTTACCTTTCCATTAAAGCTTACAACAAAGTCTCGCACAATGACATGTGGATTTGCTGAGTCTGTTGCTGTCAGCTGTATGGTAAATGGACCGTATGTTTCACTGCTGGAGCTGCGTGGAAAATAGGCTGCAACAGTCTGCAACGGTCAACAACCAAAATTTATGCAATCAGAATATCAAGTGCTTCAAGTATAATCAACTTCCAAACAACGTCAATACGTCGAGACGATTTGAACATTGTTGGAGCTATTTCAGCTGGACGACTTGTCTGACACCACCAATGACTCACAAAAGTCGCAGTGATAAGTCTTTTGTTTAAAGAGATCAACGAGGAAAGCAACAAAATGACACTATGAAAATTACTTGTTAGCATCACAACACCACAACATAGCAGTCGTCATCAATGACACATGGACAACAAGATTGACTGATTAAGGTTTTACGTTCCACTCGACACAGAATAGGTCATTTCAGATATGTTCTTCTCAGCCAATTTCTTGGCTTGGTACAGAAGAAACTCAGAAGAAACTAAACCCAACATAACAAAAGCAAGCAACACAGGAATAAAATGATCTAAGCTAACACCCAAAAAACATAAATAAATCTAAACCTAAACAAATATACAAAAACAAAGTCGAAATCTAAACCAACATGCAAATTTAAGAACTGTGTGCAAAACTGTCATACACAATACAGCAGAGAACAGTTCTGATTATTTTACCTCCAGACGACCATCATAACTCAGATGCTGTCTATTGTAAGAAAGGGGGTTGGTCAACAAAGATAATTTTTACAAAATTCCGATACACTGGCCGACTGCAAACACCAATGAAAGTAAACTGTCATCTCATACCGTGTCTGTGACATCAGCTTCATTCATCATTAGAATCACATGACAAGAATGGTCATAGATCATTGTCCAGAAGTCAACAACAGTGTCTGGCAGAGGAGCCTGAGTCAGAATAAATGCATCACGCTGCTTGTAACCCTGTCAGACATCACAAATACCTCTCTTTCATTTTGCACTCTTCAACGGAATATTTGAATATGCTCAATACAAGCTGGGAGTTTTTTCTGCAGCAATGAATCAATTCTGAATGGATGCTCTTCCCAATAACATCAGCAAGTAATTAATATACGTAGGCCTACCTGTGGTCATACTATGGGTGGTGAACCATGTTGAATAACTGAGCATGTGCGACATGTAAACTAGAAATGCATAACAAAGTCCAGCACCTGCTAAACTAAGGGTTACTGGTCCAAAGTTTTTTTTGCCGATTTACACCCAAAATCGGTCACCATGTTCCTCGAGCAATTGTGAAAAGAAGGTCGTATTGATCATGCCCACCACATGTGCACCTATCCTAAAAATTTGGTGAAGATCGGTCCAGTACATTCTAAGATAATTGGTCTCCAAGGGAACTGTTAAATAAAAAGATGAAAGAAAGTAACACTGGCAGAACATGCAGCCATCCAGCAAGCCAGAGGCAGCCAGGCAGGCTAAATAAATGTACAAAGACAACCGCTGTCTCAAATGAACATAAACGTTCTCCTGGCCATGCTAGTTACATAACAGACATCATTGAGGGCCGGTTTCACCAAGCTCGGTTAAATCGCCGGTTTACTAATCTCCGGTTATTTATAACTGATGGTCAAATCCATATCGCGTTTCACCAAACAATAGATATTCTCTGCCCAGCTCCAGTTAGCAAACTACGCAGTTAACCTACTTTCCAACGCTGCTATTCGCTGACAGCGTTGCATTCGTGGTTACCATTGACGACGTTTTGGTCAGTCTACTAC
>Ga0209363_1001750_pt1 | contig 10774 bp, 10 predicted proteins | sample WorMetexBAHAMAS3_FD_187385 | JGI IMG/M metagenome (GOLD analysis project Ga0209363, IMG submission 187385) | Marine gutless worms symbiont microbial communities from Max Planck institute for Marine Microbiology, Germany - Inanidrilus exumae... | ecosystem: Host-associated > Annelida > Digestive... | reverse complement strand
GACTTAATGCGCAGTACTTGCCTAACTATCGTCTAACTTGTTAAACGAAATAGGTTCTCTTTTCGGTGTTTTGAAGTACGTGTGCGATATCGTCGTAAAAAAGTTCACGTTCGCTATCTCATCTCCGGATGAGTTCTTGTGGTATATACTAAGAGGATCTTCAGGTCTTAAACATACGAAACAGAAGGTACATTAAGGGTGCAACTGGCTGGCTCTACTTCACCCGAAGAACAGCTGTCAGAATAGTATGTGTCTGGATGTATTCGTGGAATATCAAAATGCATGACATATCTCGATTGTTGTGTGTAACAGTTAATGTTTGTATGTTCTTATGTTGGCTAAATCTGTAATTACCCACGGCGTTGTGTTCTATGCGTGCAGTAGAAATCTCTGTATGTCAGTGGCACTGTTTTCAGAAATTTTTATGCTGAGTCTGAGAGCAAAGGTGCAACAGTGGACCACTCTGACACCAAAAATATTGAAGGTGCGTAATCTGTGTTCTAACACTAGAACATTTTTGTAGAACGTCGAACATTCATACTGCAGACAGCTCAGTCCCTGGTTGTGTATGCATGCATATAAGAAGTTTTTGTACAGATGTCTGTTAATTTATTTGTGAAGTTTTGCTCCTTTTTCTTTTTCTTAACTGGGTCACTTTTCTTGTGTTAGGGTTACGTTTTATGTCTTTTTATATTTTGCATGTTTTTGATCGTATTTTTTGGTTATAGAGAGTTCATTGTTGTTATCAGTACATTTGATTGCCTGGAAATACTCGTCTTCTAAAAAGCCTTTTATGCTTCAGTGAGCATGTAAAATAGTCAGTCCTTCACTTAAGGTGGTTGTTAAATAGGAAGTAATATATACAAGTCCATTTGTGATGTCTGTCACTAGTTACTATAATTGAATGCAATTTATTTAAGCTAGATAGCCCTCGCTAGAGTTTATACCCGACAAGTTTAGCAGAAAAACTCTGCAAACAGCCAATTAAATTGTGCAGATGATGGGGTTGGGGTGTAGGTTTGGTACTACCCAAGACCATGTCCCCGGTGTAGCTTATTTGTTGTGCTGAAAGGGGACGTTAATCTCCCGACCAATCAACCTGTGTAGATGATGTGTGAACGTTTGATGTTGCCTCCACAATTCAGTATATACGTAATCTCATTACATGCATTTGTAGCCGAAAAATGACATTTTCTTCCTTTGACTTAGAACTTTGACTACCGAACTTGATCTAATCTACAATTGATCAAAATCATCGAAGTTATAGCAAGCCAAATTAGTTTTATTTTTTTGGGACACAGTGTAGATAGTGTTAAGGTAAACCAGCGTGCCAGTTGTCTAAAGTCCAGGGTCATTTAGTTCAAAAGTTATTTAACAGATGCACACACGGATGCACGGACACACACATGCGTTGATTGGTCTGACTCCGTAACTGAGAAGGAAGCATTGTCTTGTGTGTATAGGTGTGCTTCAGGAACTGCAGTCAAGTCGTGAGAAGCTGGAAGACCTTTGGTCGGCGAGAAAACTAAAACTTGATCTTGCTCTTCAGCTGAGAGTGTTTGAGCAGGAGGCACTTGAGGTCTCGGTCACTTGCCACTTTTCATTTATAATTCAGTGTTCTTGGCTGATGCTGTGTTAATGTTAGCCTTTGCCCCATCTATTTTTATGCTTGATGTCACACAAGGTGATCAGACCAAGCTTTAGTTTTTAGTCTGTTTTGTTATCCACACATGCCGATAGGCAAGGTGTGGGTGGATATACCGGTTACTGTTTGTGCGTTTGTTTGTGTGTTTGTATGTTTATGGATTTCTCGGCCGAGGATAAAGCTAGTGGCGTCATATTTTGCACGGCGGTTTATTGGCGTCCAAGACAGCGAATCTCCAATTTTTGTGAATGTTGCTCCCCCAGAAGCCCAAAATCGGACGAATAGGAGAGCACGTGGGCCATGCCCACCCTCTTGTAAAGATTACCATAAAGATTTGCCAATGTAAACATCACACTAGAGATGCGCCGTTTGTGAAATCATGCATCGTGTGGATGTAGGATCAGCATGTGTAGACATATGTCAGTCCCACTGACATAAGTTCTTGTGTTATAATTTCTTTTGGTTTATTGATGTATGTCTGCTTTTATTGTGTTAGGTACCATATTAAGTGATTGGCTGGAAAGAGCATATCTGAAATTAACCTATTTTAGTGTCGAGTTGGACGTTGAACCTGAACTGTCAATCAGTCGGTCTAGTCATGTAGTAATGCACTGATGTGCAGGGGATTTCAGGACCTTAGCAGTGAAAGGATGGAGTAAATTTACAACATGCTGATGGTGCTGAAGTGTTATAAGCAACACAGACACTGATGAATAATTTGGTCAGAATGTTGCAATAACACCGCACTTCCGTCAGTCTACCGTTGATTGGCGCTCGTTTCCTGTAGCAGCATCTGTTCTATGGACATTCAGTCATCGCCTTCTTTACCTGTTTTCCGTCAATGGCGCAAAACATTTCTTTTGTGTAAATCTTTCCTTCATATTTTACTGTGACATTTTTGTTTTTACCATACACACTGTCGTGGACTACGTAATAGTTTTGCTATTTGAGCCACGTTAAAAATCTCTTTTTATATTGCTGTTTGACATTGACAACTACTATACAGTGCACTTACCTTGGCTAACTTATTTGACCTTTTGTCATTTACTCCAAAAATTAATAAATTAATTGGTATGTCCTTTAGCCAACAGGTAATCTCTAAAACATAATAGTAGTAAGTCAGAGTAGTGGAAGTGGAAAAGGAAGATGCTATGGTGGTTGTGGTTGCAGCTGCTGACCCAGATGGACATGTGGGCGGAGGAACTGAGGCACGTGGAGCTGAGTTCGGACGTCGGCCGAGCAGAGCAGTGTCTACAGATGCACAGTGATGCAGCTCTTCATGTTCAGAACTGCATCATTGAAGTGATGCAGGTCGGACAGGATCTGCTGCCGGTGAGTGCATGCTGTGCTGCTGGTCTTCTTTCCTCAGTTTTTAGGTCGAGTCTTAGATAGAGTCGACCAAATAAAGCCGGTCTCAAATGTCCGTCTGTCCGTCTGTGCAAACGTACGTACGTACATACGTCCGTACATACGTCCGTCCATCTACAAAACGTTTTTTGATTTTAATTAAATTCGGCATGTAGGTAGAGGTCGATGAGTGATACATGACGGTATGCAGTATGACCCGATCCAAGGTCAAGGTCAATGTCACGAGCCCTTCAACGTTGGAAATCCAGCCGTTTTCAACGGCTATCTCATCCGCCATTGACAATGGGAGCTGGAAACTGACCACAGATTCTTAAATTAGGGCGCAATATCTAAATTTGATCGGACCAGATTTTTGATATTCGGCCTAGTTTTTGTGTCACGTAACTTTGAACTTGACACAAACGTCAGTTGTGAAGAGTCGACCGTCAGTCCCTGTATGGCGCTAATTTTATTTGTGAAGCTGACTTATTCTGGTCTTGTTTGTGTTTGCTTCTGTCTCATTTGTTGGATGCTTTGATAACTTCTAGTCGTATTTGCTTATGCTGACAGCAGTCACAGGGTTATTGTTTGTGTGTCTGTCTGTTTTTCAGTAAGATATTTCAGACCAATGCAGCTAGGATCACCAAATTTGACGTACAAATGTTCCATGACGAGTATTGGAAACCCATTTATTTTAGGATCAAAAGGTCAAAGGTCATAAAACGTGCTGGCATGGGTTTTTTCACTCCTGTGAGTGCTGGCTTCTTCTAGTTTGTTAAGTTGACTTGCCACGTTCTTGTTCATGTTTGCCTGCATCTCATTTGTCAGATGCCTTAATAACTTCCGGCCATGTTTATTTTTATGTGGCTGTGTGTAACGTTATAATATTCAAAAAGTAAGCACGTAATAGTGAACTTACTGCATGATTAACATGTTATTTGTACTGTTTATTATTTTTGTTATTGGTGGGTGCATCCAAGCCAAGCCCTCGAATTTTGGACTGGTGAATATCACAAGGCCTTCTCTTTGTTTGGACTTCTTTATCTAATATCGCTATTGTCACCTCTGTCATTTTAAAAAGTCAAATTTGACATTTTAAACAGTCAAATTTTAGGTGTGTACACTAAGCTAATAGTATGTTAAATTTGTGGGCATCGCAAATGTGTTGTGTATGTTCCTGATGTAAAGTGAGCAGTGCCGTGTCCCTCTGACGTCTGACAGTGGATTGAGGAAGGATGGGCCCATTGGGTTATTTTTTTCTCATTGGAGTGAGTGCTTCGAGTATTCTTCAGTGCTTTGACACTGTTGGTTGAGTAACAGGAAGGGTATCCAGCCAGACAAAGACTTGTTTCACTTATGCCAAAACTTTCATTAAAGGAGTGGAGGAAGAAATTCTTGGCGGAGACCATCTAACATTGTTTCACGTGGAAAGCGGCTGTTGAAATACAGACGGTAGTGAGGAGCAAATGTGGTTGTCGTTGTCGATGAAGATATTCGAGCACTCGGGCGTGCGCGTGATGGCCGAGGGAGACTACGATGCCCAGACTCGGATCCAGACGCTGCTGGAGTACATCCACGAGCGTGAGGTGGAGTTGGAGGAGCGCTCGGAGCAGAAGCGTGTCAAGCTGCACCAGTGCGTGCAGCTGCGACACCTGGAGAACGAGGCACGCCAGGTGAACATGTGGATACGCAACAGCGAGTCGATGATCACTGCCGGCCTCGTGTGTCCTGGCTCACTGCATGAGGCCGAACAGCTGCGGAAAGAACACGACCAGTTCCAGCCAGCGATCGAGGCTAGACTTTTCTCGTGATTGCCAACAGTTTCATACAGACAGGAGCGATGAGAAAATTACTGCTATTTGTTAGCCTTTGTGGAGCTGCATTTTGATAATTTTGTATTACATTTGAGTGTGCAGTTTCCTGTATGAGTTAAGGGCCGTAGTTGTAATCTTATAAAAAATAGAATGTAAGTCAGTCATATCTCATGTTGGTAAGTTATATCTGATTTCTGCCATAATTCTGTTTTGCTGGATTAGCTACAGTGGTTGTATTAATGGCAGGGTTTCAAGTAGAGCTGTATATCTGTCAGTTGACAAGACATTTTCCATGTTTTGGTTTTTATACCAGTGAAACTTTCACAAAGAGCTGATCAGTGAAGAATTCAACGTATTTGCATTAGCCTGCATGTAGTCGTTAAGATCTGGTCATTTAGTGTTCGTGTAATGTGCAGAAAACTCACCAGGTGGCAGTACAGGTGACACAGAAGATTGAGCAGCTGATACAGGCGAATCACTACAGCGTAGACATTGTGAAGTCGATCGGTGAGACGGTGTCCGCCAAGTGGCAGCAGCTTATGTTTCACGCAGAAGAGCGCATGAAGCTGGTCATGGCGTCTACAAACTGGTTCAAAACAGCCGAGCAGGTGTGTGTGTGTGTGTGTGTGTGTGATAGTGCCACTTGCTTGCATTATGCCTGTACACTACCAAAATAGCTTATACACTTTGCCGCATTGTTTTTTTGTCTGTGATATTTAGGTCGACTATTCAACAGAGTCGACTTAATAAAGCCGGTCTCAAATGTCTGTACGTGCGTGCGTACATTCGTCCGTCCACAAAGTCGGAAATCCGGCCGTTTTTAAAAGCTATCTCCTTTGCCATTTAGAATGGGAGCTGGCAACTGACCACGGATTTGTAAACTAGGGCACAATAGCATTTACACAAGATATCACGTTGAACTGATAAATAGGTCATGTGGTGGTCGGTTAGTTTCAACCCTGTTGTAGGCGCTAGCATAACAACTTAAATGAGCCTCCCCTATCCTTTCCCATTTTGGTCGTCACTGAATAAAAAGGCAACGAGGTTGGGAGGTTAGTGTACGTTGGCCATCTTTAATCTGGCAGAACTGAATCTCCACCCAAGACCTTGTCCCCGATATAGCCTATTTTTGTGCTGAAAGGGGATGTTAATCTCCGAATCAACCAACCAACCATCGTCGAATGTCTGGCGTGAGTCACATGTGCATATTTCTACTGATGTGTCTGGTGGTAGTCTAATATATAGTTTCAAGGTTTTAATGCTACAAGTTGAACTGATGCATTTGAACTCATAGAGTTCTGTGCCCATTGCACAGTATTGCTTCAAGGGCAGTCAGTAAAACAGCTTTCATTACCTCCGTGAAATACGATTATGTTTTCAACCCGGTTTGTCTGTCTGTCATTCTCTTTTCTGTCTCTGGCTGCAGGATTACATAGATGACTGTGGATGAAATTTTGTATGAAATTGTGGAACTGGATATACCTTAGTGAAAGGAGCTGCCAGTTAGATTTCTGAGATGTGCTCTATCCAGATTTTGAAAATATAAAGCAGAAAAATTTACGACCACCTGCGACATTGGTATGAAATGTTTTATTGTGGTTTGCATGGTGCGTAGAGCATGGTGCATAAAACCGTATCACGTCACTTCAAATCTCTTGGTTGACAGAACGTTTTCATGCTTTGCAGAGGTTTAACTTTGCGAATCCCTTCCAGTTATTGAAGAAACCAGTTAAGAAGTGTGCAGTGTAAGTGGGAGTAAAATTGCTTCATGATTGAATGTGAAACAGTGCAGTGGTTTGCTGTTGTAAATTCTGTTACTGCTTAACAGATATTTACTGTTACTTGTTCTCACCTGTAATCGTGTGTTTCTCTGTGTGCATTCACAGGTGTGTTCGGTGTTGGAGAGCTTAGATCGTGAGTACCGTAGAGACGAAGACTGGTGCAACACGGACAAGGCAGCAGCCATAGAGGATAAAGTTGCATACATCCAACAGCTGATCAATAAGCATCAGGAGCAGAAAGAAGCCTTCTTAAAGGTTTATGTCTTGATACTTTGCTGAGGTTATCCTGTTCTTGCCGACTGTCCTGTAATTTGGACATGAGTGGTCATATGATATGTAACCAGGTTTAAATTTACTATTTATTTTTATGTCTTCGCCATCCGACAGTGTTCTTGGGCTGTCCATCTGGAACGTTTGTTAATTTGTTCGTTCGTCCATTCGTCCGGTCAGATCTTGTTACCATGATATTTCATGAATGCCTTGAACAATTTTGTTAAAACTGACATTGAATATTTACTAGCCCCTACTGATGACCTGATTAGATTATGGAGATCAAAGGTCAAGGTCACAGCAGCCATCAAGGTGCAGAATCCATCTTCTACTTGACTGATTACCTTTTGTGTAATTTACTAAGAAGCCGAGTATTGCTAATCGTGAATAACTGTACAGATTTAGAAGCATAGATTAGGATTCAAGAGTTAATTGTTTGAACTGTAATTTGAATAACTGTCATGTCTGTTATTTTGTTTAACTTTGCAAAGTGGTACATTGGGACACTGTATTTGTGGGTGTTTTTGTCATTTTGTTTGCACATATTTTGCAGTAGTGTGGTATGGATGTTGTTGTAGGCCTGTACGCTGGCACGGCGCACGGCCGAAACATTCCTCAAGTACGTCCATCGCAGCGTCCATACACTTGGCATGCAGGTCACTCGGAATCCTGAAGTGCAGGTCAAAGGTGAGATAGCCTCTACATGTTGCTGAGTGGTCAGTAAAGCTGGTCATTTGTACGTGTGACCACAAATGCATTGCATTAAAAATACTACCAGTACAGTGTATTTGTCTCTAAGGGCTGGTTGCACCAACCGTACTTAAGTTGTCATTTAACGAATGGCCACTTAACTTTACATAACAATCATATCTCCACTTAAGTCAAAGAGTCATTACTGCACAACAAAAAATCAAGTCCACTTAATAAAGTTAGAAGTTAAGCAGAGATAAAGGTCACAGCAATTATTGGTTGCATGGAGGTCTAATGATAGGTGATTGGTTGTTGCAAGTCATGTGATATCATGTGTACTATTTTCCGCCGCCTATAGCCAGCACCACCCAGCAGGCTGACTTGCCTCTCTATAAATGAACATACGCTGGATGCCATATTGTTGTGTTTGTAAACAAGCTGTATTCTAGTCGTTGTACTAATACTATGATAATATACAAGTCTGCTGCTTTATTGAAGCTTACGTACAATATACATGCTGATCTGCCCATGTAGCTTTTACAGTTTGCTTTTTGATGGTCAAAAACATTCAGATAAAAATTGTTACTTGACTTTTAAGTGGACAAAAATCGCTGCTTCATTTATTTGGAGATTTAAGTGGAGATTAGCTCTTAATTGGCGATGCATTTTTAGGTCGACTCTTCTGAATTGACCTAATAAAGTGGGTCTCAACTGTCCGTTTGTTTGTCTGTATGTCCATCTATCCACAAAAAGCTTCTTTGATTTCAATGAAATTTGGCATGTATGTATAGGTCGATGAGTGATGCACGACAATATTGCAGTATGACTCGATCCAAGGTCAAGGTCACGAGCTTTTCAAAGTTGGAAATCCGGCCATTTTCAAAAACTATCTCCGCCGCCATTTAAAATGGGAGCTGGCAACTGACCACTGATTCCTAAACTAGGCACAATATCTAAATTTGATTAGGCTGGATATTTTATATTTGTCCTAGTTTTGATGTCACGTGAGTTTGAACTTGGCAGAAACGTCAGTTGCAAAGAGTCGACCATCAGCCCCGCACAGGGCTAATTTAAATGTTAATCAGCATTCAAGTGCAGATTTAAACAGTACTAAATTTGGTTGGTGCAACGGGCCCTAAGTCTGTGAAGATGGACAGATAGATATTCCGTGGCTTTGAACACTTAGGTCCGGCATCGCACTGGCCATGCATTACAGACATCAGCGGTCTAATCACCTACAGGCTATCGTCCTAGGAAAGGACACTTTACCGGTGCTCCAGTACGAGTATGGTGGCATGGCACAGCGGCAGAATGTCGGTCTTTGGCCGGCGAACTTTCCCTGTCCTGTGCTCGACCTGCAGCTGATGGGTGACCACTTATGTGGGTAAACCGTTCGCTACGGGTCAGCCAACTAGGCCAACTCAGCCTTTCATTTTTTCGAGGTCGATAAACTGAGTAGCAAGCTGTAATCAGATGTCTGCTTCTTCGCACAGGTGGCACCATCTGGTGAATGCTTACAGGGTGAAGACTGGTGTGGTTGATTGGAGCGGTGTGGTGCTTGCTGGCTGCATGACGTGGGTCCAATTATACGTTAACGCGTGCAACTGGATGGCCGCAATTTGCGCTGCTGGCACCATTGGCTCTTGCCAATCAACTGCCACTTCCTGCGATTGTAAAGTGTGGCTGGTTGCGGCATCGCTGCTTAACTAGCACTATATAAGAATCCGACCTTTACCTTTACATTTTACGGGAACCTTTACATTATACTGTGTTTATGCTGTGGGTTACAGTAACACTGTCTGCCTTGACTGATTTGACACTGTTGGTTGGGTAAGTGGAATGTCATCAGGCCAGTAAAAACTGGTGCCAGTTATCATCAAAGGTTTTGTGGCAAAACAGATGGAGGAAGAAGGAAAATCAAGGGTGCAGCTGTCCTACCCATATCACATGGAAAAGAAGGCTGTCTGTGTATGTTGCAGTAACACTAGATCAGCTGCTGAAACAGGAAAACATCGTTCTGGAGTTTTGGACGACGAGAAAACGACGCATTGATCAGTGTCAGCAGTACGTTGTACTTGAGACCAGTGCCAAGCAGGTTGTTATTCCTGTATGTGATTGGTGTAGTTCAGAGACGTTGTGGTGGAATTTTTGTTGTGCTGGATTCAGTTATGTCTGAGACTAGACCTCATAGAGTCGGTGATGGTGTCAGGAAGGCATCTGGACAGTGTCGCTCCAGTGCTGCGGAAAACGAAGCCGTAAATGTGGGCATATGTCGAAGCCCTTGAGTAGTAGTGTAATGACAAAGAGTCCGATAGCGTCCTCTTTTTTGTTGTCATTATTTACATTAGCACTGGGATTTACACCTAAAGAGACGTGTTTGTTAGACTAACCTCCGCATAGCTGCTTTTGATCACAAATGTCTGTATGTGGCTAATATTCTTGCACTAGAATTGGAGTTGGATTACAGACATCACTTTTGCTGTCTTGCTGCAGATTTTGGACTGGATACGCGACGTTGGCGAGCAGTATTTAACCAGCCATACGACGGTCGGCAACTCCTTGGAAGAGACACAGGCATTACTCCGCGAACACAATGAATTCAAGTCGACATCAAAGGTGGAACTTAACACACATTTTTGTTCAGTGTGGTTATGGCTAACATTAGTACTTGTGGTAATTACTGATGATGGTCTATATAAGCTAATGATTAGATGAACAATCAATAGTTATCAGTTTACGTTATCTATTATTTATTACTTGCCCGCCTACACATAGTGTATTGTTTTGCTCTCTGTCTGTAACACTCCATGGCGTCGCATATGCAACGTAACTCACCAGGGGCAGCACGCGACGGCGGGCCAGTAGTGTTACGTCCCGTTAGGTCGACACCTTGTTGAGTTGTTAATTGTGCTGGTAACGATGACTGTCATCAGCAAATAGAAGCTAATGTGTAATAATCACGGTGTGCTTGTCAGTAAGAGCTGCTTGTGTATGTTTTGGTGAACATGAAGGAACACCGTGAGAAGGTGGCACTGCTGCTTCAGTTATCTGACAACCTGATCGAGAAAGGTCACACGCACACCGACAACATAAAGTCGTGGGCGTCGCTGGTCGACCGTCGCCATAGCGACTTTTCCGTGCGCATGGAGAAATATCGGGACAAGCTGATGTCAACGCTTGGCATTCCACTTGACGGCAGCGGGGTGAATAGCTGCTAAATATATAAA
>Ga0209363_1001746_pt1 | contig 10779 bp, 7 predicted proteins | sample WorMetexBAHAMAS3_FD_187385 | JGI IMG/M metagenome (GOLD analysis project Ga0209363, IMG submission 187385) | Marine gutless worms symbiont microbial communities from Max Planck institute for Marine Microbiology, Germany - Inanidrilus exumae... | ecosystem: Host-associated > Annelida > Digestive... | reverse complement strand
GAAAGTGCGAGCCCGATGATTTGTTTACTTTTGCAAGTGATGACGTCATACCAGGAAAACAAACAAGGGAACAGGCTATTGGAGTGTTGAGTGAGACATTACACAACATATAGGCATACCGACGTAGAAACAGGGCAATGGAACAACTGGCATCTAAAGCTCTTACTAAAACTACATCAATCAATGATGTGTGTCAGTGCACAACTGCACTTGTTATTCAGTAAGTTACTGAGAATTTACTAATTCTTATGTAAAGGACTGCACTTCTGCCATCTAAAGCTTCGAAGTCACCATTTGTGTGACTGGACAGCACTGACCAATGTTAATTGACTAATGTGAAACAACGCAAAGGACGCAAAAACGTGAGTTAAAATGCATTAAAAGCTAATCAGTATACTTCACTGAAATAAATTATAAATGATAACAAAGAGAAATAAAAATTAGCCCTATATGAGACTGACGGTCAACTCTTCACAACTGACGTTTCTGCCAAGTTCAAAGTCACGTGACATCAAAACTAGGACGAATATTTAAAAAATCTGGCCCGATCAAATTTCGATATTGTGCCCTAGTTTAGGAATCAGTGGTTAGTTGCCATGCCCGTTGTAAATGGCGGAGGAGATAGCTTTTAACAATGGCAGGATTTCCAAGTTTGAAGGGCTTGTGACCTTGGATCGGGTCATACTGCATACTGTCATGCATCAGTCACTGACCTTTACCTACATGCCCAATTTCACTGAAATCGAAGAGTTTCTGTGGACGGATGGACACACGGACGGACAGACATTTGAGACCCACTTTATTAGGTCGACTCACAAGAGTCGACCTAAAAAGCCAAATTATCATTCAAGATGCATGTAAATGTGGTGACACGTCATCAATTAATTCTGGAACAGCATGCAAAACTTCTACTACTGAAGTGATTCTATGCGGTTCATCTGTTTCGTAAACCACTGTTCCAACTGTGTGACATGACTATATGGCACATTTCTCGACTGAGCTTTGGAAAAAATTCTCATGACATCGGTGGAGAATTCACTCAAACTATAATACAATCTTTTTGCAAGCCGCAGTCTGACGTAAGTAAAATCTACACAACACAAAGATAACAAAAATTAGCATAAAAACCATAAAAAGACAAGGTTAAACTTAGAATTCGCCCACTGCATTTGGCAAATGCACAGCCCTGCAACTCTAACCCTATGCCAACAGATGGCTGGCCAGGGCATGCTTATTGCTTGGTAAACAGTAGACCCCAAAGCCGCCGCCGTAGTTTCTCTAAGCTGTAAGCCGCCGTATAAATTTTTAAGCCACGCCGGCTGAAGTCGGTTTCCCGTTAAGCCATAGCCAGCTATAGAAATTACGGCTTGTGGCGGTTGCTTATAAGTGTGTGCTACAACGTGCATTGATTAAAGGGGCACTTCACTCTGTGAGTAAAAACGTTATATAGAACGCTTAACGTGTTTAGTAGGCCTACTACATTCTGAAGGAATGGCAAATTTTTTAATGTCATTTAATAGTGTAGTAGATTTTTAATCAAATTTTAAATGTGAGTAATCTTTATCCAGCGAAGAAGACGTCGCTAGAGGAACTGCATGGTGTTCACAGTATAGACCTCAGCCAAGAAAGAGAAGTAATAATGGCGATGAAGAAAGTGACGATAGGGAGTTAACGTTATGCGTGCTAAAGTAAGAGAATTAAGGACATTTTGCTCCCAGCACAGTAATACGTGCTGTCTGCAGAACTGCACCTAACTTTTCGTTATAGGCACAGTTTGCTAATTATTTCACTTTACTTGCCAGCAGGGGCGTCGCCATGGAGGCCGTACCTTCTGGGGTGGAAAGTGCGGACACATGTAGAATACTAACCGGGTGGCTTATCCACAGGGGAGGACAGGGGGACATGCCCCCAGATTACAGGCTTCGGGACAGTCATGCAAAATTCCCCCCCAGTTTTTGACATAAATGCTTGAAAAATCTGCCACAAGCACTGACAGAGCAACTGACTTTACACCCAACAGCGGCGATAGGTGAAAGTGAAAAACGTCGGATAGATGCTGTTCGGTGCTCAAGTGCAATAAAATTAGCCCCCAGAATGCACAAAAACGTGCCATTTTGCATTTTGAGTTGAAAAATTTATACCCCAGGCGCTCAATGACTGCACCGTATAATGCTGATATGGTGACATTTGTGCACAATAACTATGATGTTGTGATGTAGGCCTAACTGCCTCATTAGGCCTAATGCTTTGTGCACAGTGGACTGTCATTAGGCCTACTAATTTCTGACATTTCATCTCACTTCTCGTGTTGACGTATTGGAATTCTGGGTGTATTTGTGCAGTTATGTGCAATGTTGCTTTTTGATGTTGCCAGACATTCCGTAAACCTGACTCGCAAAAACTCGCTGTTGTAGGGAGCCTAAGCCGCCGCGTACTTGCCCAAGACATAGCCAGCCACTGAAGGTCCACCCCAGCCGGCTTAAGCCGCCGGCTAGCCATCTCTAAAACCCCTTAAGCCAGCCGCCAAAGCTTTGAGCCACGGCTTCAGGGTCTAGTAAACAGTGCTTGTTTCTAAGCATGCTTAATGTTTAACATACTGGTACAAGGGCATCACACCATCACTCTGTGGACATACACCCATCTGGAAACTGCCATGTGATCTTCACCACGCCCCTCTTTGGAGTAACTTATCATCCAGTAGTTAATTCTTCTAGAGGTCAATCAGTGTTAGAAGCATCCCATTTCACCTGTTATACAATGGTGGTGGTAGGAGTTACAGTGACTGAGGAAGACAGGACAGGATGGCGCTGAGGTGATGATAAGTTCTGGTCTCTCTCAACAGGATGCACAATTTTGAAACAAGTGGAGAAAGAAAAATAAGGGACAACCAGTGGTCAAACTAAGAAAAAAGCAGTGGGAGTGGGGGGGGACGACACTGCAGCGCTGAGACTTCGACGCCATGTATTACACTGGAGTCCACAACTGCAGTGGGGGGAAATCCCCCGTACCCCCGGTTATTTGAGCACTGGGGACAACACAACTGGCTAACTGAGATGCACCAACAGAACAGCTGATAAACTTCTGTGTGTGTGTGTGTGTACACTGCTGAGGACTGACCAAAATAGCGGGCAGCTAGGCACCCAGCAGCCACCACTCCTTTCAGCCTCCCAGACATTATGAAACAAATCTTGGAATTGTCCACCTTTGTTAATTATTTGTGTAAAAAAGTTTTACAACACTCCTGGCCAGCATACGTTGGACACGAAAGAAGCGGACAAGCAACATTTACAGCGATAGCTTAGTTAAATTTTGTGAATTGAAAATAAACCGGAACATGCACACACAAAAACTCCAATGTAGAATTGGACTGCTATTTACTTCATTACATGGAAGTTTATGCAGCAAAATATTTCTAGTCTACAACCTACAGGATGGACATTAATTATGCAGCTAAAAATTCCAACCATTCCCAATTACAATTTGGCAGTTTAACTCAATTTTGAAATATATGAATTAAACTAGCATAGAACTAACCCAGGTAAATTCCACTGGGACTAGATCCATCACTCAGGTCCTTCACATACACAAACACAATGCAAACAGTTAGTTAATACACCACAACTACAAGATTTTTAATGAACAATACTGTAAAATCACACTTCATTTTAGATCAAACTCAATAGGAAATCATCGTACATTGCAGCAATTGTTATATCATCTATGTTTAAATACACTTAATGACTACTGTTATGGTTTACAGCGTTTAAAATTAATATAAATAAGGAACAAACAAACTTACAACTCACTGTTTCTGGTAAAAATAACTGTATTAATCACTAACTCGCCCATCAACATTGCTTTGAGGTCTGATACGTTACAGTAATTCCTCTGCTAAACATAAACGTGGGAATGAAAATAAAACAAATGTGTCTCACTAAACAGTGCTATGTCTAAAGTCTTTGAAATACACAGTGTCCGGAAAAGGTGCCACTATATTCTGCCGCTAATTTTGCCAAATGCTGACCAATTTTCAAAATTTTTCTTTCACTGACAGCAGTAAATCTGTACTAAAGCGATAATAAAATATCTCACCAACCCCCAAATTGCATCGCTGCACTATCTTCTGAAATATTAATGCCAGAAAAACAGCAACAACCTGAAACGTGTACGGTGATTAATGATACATCACAAGGTAGTGTAGCAGGGTGACTTAGGTGTGGTGGGATCTTTTGTGAATACTTTGTTACAAATTTACTGCTGAGTCTGCCATGAAAGAATTTTAAAAATCAGTCAATATCTGGCGAAGTTATGGGTAAGAAAGTTGATTGCATCATGCACCATGTCTGTGAGCACAGTCCAGCTGAAAGATGGAGAACTTGCATGAGATCTAATTAATGGGAACTGTTAGAACAGCATTGCATTACGATAACACCCTCGACTCTATGATCGACAAGTATCAAACTGCTGCATTCTCAACCATTTGTGACTCACTGACTTATGTCTGAATTTCTAAGTTTATCATATGGCAGGCATTTTGTCACGACATCTTTCTTCTTGGTTGCTGCAGTAGTGCACAGTTGGTGATTCTTCGAGGTTTTCGATGTAAGCACTGTAAATATCTTTTTTGTCAGTGAATAAAATTGTGGTAAAATCACTGGATATTTTTCAGCAACTGTTTTGAATGATTGAGTTTTGCATGGCAGTTCACTCCACTCAGCTCTTCAGCGTGGCACAGAGGCACGTTTGAGGTATGGTGGGATATTTCGTTGCCATTTTACTACAAATTTACTGTTAAGTCTGTTGGTAAAAGAATTTTGAAAATCAGTCAGTATTTGGGCAAAGTTAGAGGCAAAAATATAGTGGCAACCTTTTTCCAGATGCGGTGTAATGTGGTTGCTCTGTTTAATGACTCTTAAAGAGTGACATAGCAGTATTGCTTTAGAAATGATAGTAATTACAGTCCTGCATTTTTACATTCAATGGATCAATTTAGTACTTTACAAGCGAAGACAGCATGATGGTACACCATACATTGCTGTATTATATGATATGGTTTTTGGTAAGTTCCTACATTCAATTCAGGTGTGCTTGCTAGGATGTTAAAACAAGCACAACTGAAATGAAATATAAACTATCATAAGAAAACCCTCATTTAAGGTAACACTTAACCACTTTAGCAACATTATCCTCATGAGACTGAGACCTTTGACTTATGACCCTGACCTATGAACATTAAAACTAGCCAGTGCCAAGTTGAACCAGCTTGCCTAATATCTAGGTCAAAGATCATTCAGTTTAACTAGTTACTGTCTGGATACATACACCAGATGATTGCTCTAACTGGAGCACTAAAGTGGTCAGTGACAAAAATATGACAAATGATTGTCATCAACAGTTAACGCTTCATATATCTTTTAAGTAGATGTAGATAACAGCAACGACATTTATGAGGTAACCTGGGATCAACTCATCTCCACCACACAATGTGATGACAGGTGATGAATGACAGGGCTAACAAACCTCGAGATGTTTCAGCAGGTGCGATAATGCCACCCAACACTTGTTGGTTGCTGCACGAGTGTTGCTGGCTGCAGGCTGCTGGCTCGACAGTGTACTGCGATTTATACATTCCGGACAGATATATGCAGTCATCAGTTGTATGTCACTGGCACTGACTCCAACACAGGAACCGTGAAACCACCGTGAGCAGGTGTCACAACCAATGTACAACCTGACAAAAATGATGCCCACATTTCACTTAAAACAATAACAATCCAAATTACAGCAGTACACCACAACAACATACAACCAGTATGCCCTTCTTAGGGGATGGCCGTATATCAACCCTGTGTGCACTCCCGTGTCGTTATATTCCACCAATATGGTGAACATCCTTGACCGATTCGTCCGATTTTTGGCTTCTGGGGGATCAGTTAATTAGTTAGAGTTTAACGTCCTCTTTCAGCACAAATATGGCTATATCAGAGACAAAAGGTCAGGGGTGGAGAGCTATCCCTACCCAGTGAAGGAAGGCCAGCAATATATTAACCTCAACCCTTGTGGGGAAGCTAAGTTCCCCAAAATGTGAGATCCTGCCCAGGATGCCGACGAACCACCGTGCAAAATTTGGCGCCACTAGCTTTATCCTTACTGGAGGAATTCATAACCATACAAACACACAAAATTACAAAAAACAAACAAACAGTAACCGACATATCCACACCTTGCCTATCGGCATGTGTGGACAATGAAAGTGAAATGTACCACAATGAAGAATGAATGAGTCAAATTGCTCGAAAGAAATGGGAAAGGAATGACCCCCCAAAATGAAAAACTTAATTCAAATGCCTACTTCAGCTGTTCACAGATATAGTGAGTGACTGAACACTGTAGCAATGTTGGTTCACTGGTATAAATTTTAATATTTGCAGATGAAGTATTGTACAACTACAACTCTTCCTCTATACAAAGCTATCAAAACTTTAAAATATCATATGGCTTAATAGAACATTTCCAGTAGCACTAAAGTACTTGATTGTCTTCTTCTTTGTGTTAAACATACATGCTTCACAGAGATTTAAGTATGAGAGCAAAAATTGCACACATTTACATCCACAAAGCCTACAGTAAAATACTGTGGTTGAACATCACTTTCCTCTCATTCTAAATAGCAGAAATTATTAGATTTAATTACATACACTTTCAATTTAATCAACTTCCTTAGCATTTGCACATCAACTATACCAAAGAGATGCAGTGCACTGGAAAGGACATTCAGTCCCATAAAAATGCTCAAAATATCATCCAAATTGACTCACAAAATGCGGAAGCTATTGCTTACAGCAACAGCCCATCATCACTGTCTTGCCATGGTGACGAAGAAGGTTGCATGATTTTGCTCAGATGCTGCCTACTGTAGGTAGAGAGCACACAATGAAGAGACAATGAAGGAGACAACTAGTGTATGAATGACCACAACTAGTATTAAGACATTAGTATTATTATTTAGTATTAAGTCTATTACATACAGAAACAAACCATACCTAGATTCATCATATGGTGTCTGACAGATGCAGTGAAGCTCCTCAGCATCAGCCTTGGTATTTTTACTGCTACAATTCTGACAGATAAATGAACTCAGGTTTTGAACATTGTTAGCACTGACTCCCACACACGACCCGTGAAACCATTCCGCACACATATTACAACCAATGTAAAACCTAGCAAACACACAACACATAAACAAACGGTAAAAAAGGTAAAAGCAGAAGTGATGCCATACAAAAGGGTAATTAGGTGTTTATCTCCCTTTCTTAAGCTTTGAACCCGCAGGTGGCCAGAGTACTGAAATTAGCATGGCCAGTGCAACATGCCGAACCTACATTTACCTACACCTACCTACAGTGCTAAATAGCGTAGACTTTACTTCATTTTTCATTGACAAGCTGCTAAGATTGCTGACACTGTCAGTACACACCTGCAGAATATACTGGCTTACCACCGTTAACCAACATCGCGACATGTTCCTGCTCAGTTCGATACGATGACGGAAGTGACTACTGATGAGGTGGTGCGACTGATACGAGATTTGCCAGCCAAGTCATCAACAAGTGACTATCTACCAGTGTCACTGTTGAAGTCAGCTGCTGACATGATGGCGTCACTGACTGCGCAGCTGGCTAACTTATCATTCAGTGAAGGTGTTTTCCTGTCTCCACTGGAGTGCAGGACTGGACAAGTCGGACATGTCGAATTTCAGACCAGTGACGAATCCGAGTACCTTATCCAAGCTGATGGAAAGGCTTGCTCTTCGATGACTGCGTCCTCATATCATGTCAACACGGATTTCAGTGACTTTCAGTCGGCGTACAGACCTGGCCACTCCACCGAAACAGCACTGACCAAAGTGATCAACGATGTCATCACTGCAATGTGTGAGCAGCGAGTCACCTTGCTGCTGTCACTCGATGTTTCGGCTGCATTTGACACTATTGACCTGAGCATTGTACTCGGTCGTCTTGCATCAGGTTTTGGCAGTACTGTGTGTGCTCTAAACTGGTTGTGGTTCTTTGTCACGGATCATACTCAATACGCTGGTGTCAGAACTGCATGTTCGACAATAGCTGACTGTACATCTGGTGTTTGTCAGAGCAGTTTCGTAGGACCACTTCTGTTTGCTCTGTGTGTGTTACCGATCAATAACGTCATAACAACACAATCTGTAAGCTATGTAGCTCTGCAGCCTAACAAGAATATGACGTTTAAGCCAATCACGGAGTCTACAGATGACTGACGTCAATTGGTGGTTCTTGAAAACGAAAGCGATGCCATGTGGCACAGTGCAATAAAGTGAACACCTCTGGTGAAGTGGAAGTTGTGAGCACTGTTGTCAAATTTATAGACTCTATCAAGCTGCTTGGTGTCAAGCTTGATCCAGACATTAGTATGAATCACCATGTAACCGAGTTGGTGCGAAACAGCAACTACCACATCCGTGCATTATGGCACATTCGTCGGTGCTAACACTGGAATCTACAAAGATGGCTGTGCTTGGCATTGTGGCTGTGCACCTTAACTAATAACTACTGCAACTCACTTCTCTACGGCATGTCCAGTGATAGTCTCTGGAAGTTGCAGGTGACACAGAATGCACTGGCCAAAGATGTATGCCAAGACTCAGTGCCACACAAATGCACCATTCACTGCAATGGTTACCAGTGAAACAACGGATCGACTACAAGCTGGCTGCTTAGTCATCCTTACATGTCTCTCATCATGGCTGACAAAACACTTTCTGTTCGTGCTCCAAAGATCTCCAATGACCTGTCTCTTAACTGTTGTGCTGCAACTTGTGTGAATACTTTTAAATGTAACCTTAAATGCAAACTTTTTTCCATCGCGTATGCTGATCACTCCCAGTAACAGTCGCCTCTCGCACCACTGATTCCAGTTATATTGCTTGCACTCATCGGCACGTTACAAATTGGTATTGTACCTTCCCAGCTGCAGAGTATCACCACCTACGGATAACAGAAAAGTGTGAACGACTTGCCCAAAGATGTTACGTAGCTGTTCCCTAACCAGGAATCAAACCAATAACCTCTTTATCACACGTCCAATGCCCAACCCGCTGCACTTCAACACCAACGATGGACAGAGAGTACCAGTGATGGGCAAATCACATTTCCGAATTACAAATCATTTAACCCAAATCACAAATCAAATCAAATCACGATGTCAATCAAAAAAATCCGGATTTAAAAAATTAAATTTATTTACCAACGAACAAAAGCCATTTAATTCAAAAAGTTCAGTGAAAACAGTCTATTCACACTACAAATATCTACAGTGACATTCTTATAGGCTAATGATTATGATTCGAGTCTACAGTGTAACATGAAGTGTCATCATAAGAAGTTACTCAATGTCCCAAGTGACTAAAATTTGTGATTTGGTCAAATCACAAATCAAATCACAGAAATTCAAATCAAATCCAAATCAAATCAAAGTTTTCCAAATCAAATCTTTTTTTACTCAAATCAAACAACCACATGTGATTCAATCATGATTGAAATCAAATCATGATTGATTCTGTCCATCACTGGAAAGTACTATACTACAAATACTACCTATCCATGTTACTACTCCAGGTCAGGCCTGGTCCAACAAAAGGTCTTCCAAATAAGCATCTTGCTGCTTCAGGTAATTTCCAGGCACATGCCCTTTTGGTTCGAGCCAACAGCAGCAAAGCACTGAAGGAATGTCTAACATGCTACAATCATTATTAGCATTCTGCCTCACAGTTTCTTATAAATACTGCACAATTGTTAAAGAAAAAAAGTATAAAATCAGCTGACAAAAGAAGCAACAGCATACTCTGTTTCATCATATGGTGTGCGGCAGATGCAGTATAGTCGAGTGGTGTGACCAGCATTCTTTGTAGACAACTTACTCCCAACAGACTTGCCAGCATTGGAATACGACTGCATAACATTACGGGCAGATGTAGCTGAAGTGGATGATGAATAAACGGAGAGAGATGTGGAGATATCAGTCACTGGAGATAACTGTGGCATATCGTTGTCATCATCATCATCATCATCAAGGTTGCTGCTGTCACCTTCATCGAGCTGCATCTGAACAATATCCAGTGTAAGCAACAATCAGCTTGATGTAATTCCAACATAAAACAAGGCAATCGTAGACATCAGACTTCACCCGTGGTGTGCAATCCCCCTTTGCGGCCAATAACAGACTTGTCCAAAGCTTGCAATCAAGCATCTGCGGTACGTATTGGAAATTCCCGTGCAATGCATTGGTTGCATTAATATGCACATGTATTCATAGGTGGAAAGTAGATCGTTTTTGTTGACAATCGTCACATTATTTACATTTCTTAGACATTTGTTCACTATGTTGTAATTTTGTAAAAAAAAATTAATTAAACGTTTTTTTCTGGGGAGGGGCAAAGCTCCCTCCCCAGACCCCACCCCCATACTTTTAAAATAAAGAAAGTAGTGCGGATGTCGTGTACTATTGAGCATGTTCATACTCAACGAGTACCTTTATTAGCTGAAAAATAGCATTGGGTGAATGGGCGTGATTAGACGATTATTAGAGGTACGTATTGAAATGCATTGCACAGGAATTTCCAATGCGTACCGCTAATCTTCACTCTAGCCCCAAATTTGGTACAAGAGAATGGACCAATGGAGTACTATACCACGCCAAATTTCACCCTGATCAGTATATAGTGTTGATCGTATGGGCTGAAAAATG
>Ga0209363_1001744_pt1 | contig 10782 bp, 3 predicted proteins | sample WorMetexBAHAMAS3_FD_187385 | JGI IMG/M metagenome (GOLD analysis project Ga0209363, IMG submission 187385) | Marine gutless worms symbiont microbial communities from Max Planck institute for Marine Microbiology, Germany - Inanidrilus exumae... | ecosystem: Host-associated > Annelida > Digestive... | reverse complement strand
AACTAGGCCTATTTAGTCACATGTGGCCTGTCAAATGGCGCCAATGTCAATGACCTTCAATGACCTTCAAGCTACCTTCAGCTATTTGCAGCGTCGAAGTCGAGACACGTTTTCTGAGACAAAGACACAGATGTCAAGTCACGAAACGAACAAAGACGTTTAGGGTTAGACTGAGACAAGATGAAATAGTTTTATATTTTCGAGACAGAGACATTGCCAAGATACAGGCATCAAGTCATACTGCAGTCATACAGTGTCACATTAAAAACCAATTACACTTGGCCAGCATCAACTGACGACACTGCAAATTGTCACTAATTCGTGCTCGACGCGGGCGATCAAATAGTCCACTTTGATTAAATGCACGTTCAACAAAAGCTGATGTTGATCGTGGACTCAAAGGGTAGCCTACGCAGTCATGAGAAGATGCTCAGCTGCCGCAGAGGGACCGCGCGACGCGCTGTTCGAAAATTTGTGTTATGTTTCACGAGATATGGGAGTCAGAAAGGTTTCAAACAGCTAAAGTGGCCTTCAAGGCCATTCAACGGCATTGGTAATGGTGCCATTTGATAGGCTACATACGATTTCCTATTAGACTTCCACTGCAACCATGTCTCGATCCTGCACCGTTAACGAGATATTATCACTTATTTTCCAAAATTTAAAGAGGTCACGTGACTCTAAGCACATCCTCAGCGGGTCCGGAGATATGACTTCGGGCACTGAAATTGAAAATAGGTAATGTGACCCTGACCATGCCCCTTTTAGGGGTGGTTGGTGGTTTGTCATCCGTAGACTATGATTTGATAGTCTACCTGTATGCAAAATTTGACGATTCTAGCGTCAACAGTTCCAGAGATATCATTGGGGTTCCAAAAATTGAAGTGTGTCACGTGACTCTGGCCACACTTTTTAAGGGTGATTAGTCATAGGCTATACTGAGACTTAACATAGTCTACCTGCATACAAAATGTGACCATTTTAGCTTCAGCCGTTCCAGAGATATGGTTCATGCCCACCAAAATTTAAATGTTTCACGTGACCTGACCACGCCCCTCAGTAACCTTGAGTGACCCCCTAACTACCTCAAACCACCATTTTCGTATCTTCGCGGTGAGTGGAATTAGATACTTCAAATTTGGTGGACATGTTGTACTACCGCGCGGATGACAGACCATCTTTGAGGAGGGCGTGGTCACGCAAATCACATAAATTTTGGTTGGTATCAACCATATCTCTGGAACGGCTGAAGCTACAGCAATCAAATTTTGTACACAGGTAATTGTCGAATCCCAGTATATGGATAAAAAATTACCCTTAAAAGGGACGTGGTCGGGGTCATGTACCCAATTTTAAATTTAGGAGTCCCAATGATATCCGTGGAATGGCTAACGCTAGAGTAATCAAGTTTTATAGACAAGTACACTATATTATATTTCATGTTACGGATGTAAAACCATTCCTAAAAGAGGCATGGTTAAGATCACATAACCCACTTTTAATTTCGCCCACAATCATATCCCCGTAACGGCTGTAGAGGCAAAAAAACGCTTTTTTGAACAGACTTTGAACTCTGACCAAACATGTCTCTGCAGCGGAACACGATATCAAAAATCGGAAAGAAGCTTGTCAATCTACAGGGACTCCCCTACACGCCTTCCAAATTTGGTGAACTTTGGTTTAGAAACGGCTGAGAACGGTTGACGATTTCTTGCCCACCCCCTAAATTTTTGCATTGGGACACACAGCAAGCCTTACGGCATGGACGCTATATAACAGACAGTTGGCAAACTTTGGCACGTGTAGTAGAACAACAGAATGCCGAGCGGGCTCACGCTGGGCTTTGCCCTGCATCTAGTTATCTATTTATTACACTCGCCGAAATTCAAACCCACGTTCTATTGCTTTTTAGTCCAATACATTAGAAGTCGGCCATTCCTCTAGCATCCCCCATTACACCAGATTGCAACGTAAAATCTGTCCAGAATCGCACTTTGTCATACCATTAACAGAGACCTGATTACAGGGCAAACATCGTCATTAGCTGCAGCGACGAATGCGCTCAGCTTCCTTACTTCCTTACTGCCTTCACCGTGAGCAGTCTACGCCGGATGCTCAGCTTGGCTGCCGACGCTGATGTAACAGCGACTTAAATCACCGAGGAAATTGCCGCCACAGTTGCCGACGACATCGACAGGAGAAAAGATGATACCATGTTATTTTCAACCCAAAAGTGTCGGAAATATTTATTTTAATTACGTCCGTATAGATGAAAGTTACTTGAAGATTTTGATTTCGTGAATTTTCGCAAAACAGTAGAGCGACAAGCCATACGGCCGCGATAGCGGATACGTTATGGGCGTTTCCCATAGTCCGAAGTCAACAGTGGTCTGATAACCAGCTCTGGCGGGTCCATGTTGGATTTTAGGCAGTGCTAAATATAAGATACGCAACTGTGAGTTATGTTGGGAGCTATTGACACAGATGTTTTTGCTTTACTTCGTTTGTATTGTGTTTCACTTACTTTGTATGTTTTTATTAGATTGTATGTTTTTATTTTTGCACTTCTGTCTGTACTTTATGTGCTTGTACTTATATCACGCGTTTTGACGTGATTATTTTATACATAGTAATAAATAAATAAATAAATAAATAAATGTGTTGGTTATTACAGATAGGTAATTTTGACCTTTTGACCCCAAACTCGTCCGCCATTTGTATATGACATGTGCTACGTTCGTATCAAATTTGTTCCTTGTAGAATATTTTATTCTTGAAGGAGAAGCGTGCATGACGGACGGACATATAAAGAGGGTGCAGTCAGTAGTGGCGCCTCCTACCGCGAGAGCTCCGAAGCTCTCCATTATAAAGTGAACCGAGTTAGTTTAGTTACAGTCGCTAACTCTTGCTATGCGTCGCAATAGCGAATTGGCAATCAAACTATATTATTTGCTGCACGTAAAGCCACATATCAAATGCATTGTGCGGTCAACATTCCAAAGTTCATTTCATATCGTACTGCCCAAAACCCCGCCAAGCCTAATGTCCAAGACAGATGACTAATGAATGGGCGTGTTATCTATGAACGGCATCGCAAATGTAGGCTATGCGATTGTTCAAGGTATTTCACATCCAATTTAGGGTGAAAGTGAATCGCGTGACTGAGCGACATTCTTTGCGAGTTAAGAATGACTGGCCGGATGGCAGGCCGAGGGAGAGGACTGACCACTGGCCAGTGACCAGTGACCTGTGCCACGGCCGTTCGCAGTACGACTGACGTACGACGTCCGGTTGCTGACCGCTGACCTGATGTCTGGCGACCATTTCCCGCATCTCAACGACCTCGCCGTCTATGCACTGAGTCCATACTAACCCTTTTCACACTCTTGAAGCGCCCGTAATTACACCTTCGCCTTCCCGACTGCTAGCCGCATCCGCAGTGACAATATTTTCAACATTGCAGTGATAGGCCTAAATAAACGATGATTTACTTCTATTCACTTTAACATTTTGCATGGCCGTACGCTCGCTCTTTTGGGTTGTGACATTCGGGCCGACTTGGCTACCTTTTTTAATGTGTATTTCAACATTTTTGTGCCAAATAGGCTTATTACCGCTACTGAAGAAATTTGTTCAACGTAGGCCGGTGAAGCTGGCTGACTGATAAGGTCCTGAGCATGTCGTACCAATCCTGACAGTCCGACAATCCCCGAACACGCCAAAAGTCCAGCGTATCCACGTTGAATGTGCTTCCAGACTGGACTCTTGCGACGTAATTACAACAGCATTCACTGCTGTATAAGCCGTGATTTATTGTCACGTAAGTGTCCAGCTAAGAACTAATTGATTTTAAATTCCTAGTTTCATTAGATATTGATATGTGTTATGTGTAAATGTGACATTCGCATGTACTAGGCCACCATGTCAGTAAGTGCTCTTACACGAACCTTGACATGGCATTTGTTTATTTTATTAATAAACAACAGTATAAGAAGACACAGATATGTGATAAGCGGATGTCGATTGAACTGTAACGCAAGCAATGGACGCATCGGTACCAAGGTTAATTTCGATTTCAAGTGTGTGTGTGTGCCTAGTCTATGAAAATAATAAGATACTATAGAAACTAGTAATATTCGAGTTTACTAAAACTGAAAAATATCCATTGTTTCATGCTTTCTTGGACTAAAATTAATTTTTTAGTGCATTTTTAGCTTCTAACATCATTTAGATGAAGTTGTCAACTTGTAAACTTGTTAGTTTTTATATAGTTTTCTTTTTTTCATTTTAGTTTTAGTTTTAATAAATGAAATTCTCGTTTTAGTTTTAGTTACTAAAATAGCACTGGTGAGCAGTGTGATGCGGTGATAATCTGTCAAGGATCTTCGTAGCTGTGTCATACATAATAACGTACTGCGACTTAGTGAGTCAACTCTAATTCCTTGTTTCTGTATGAAGAGTTAACATTTCAGACGTCATCGGTCGAAGCCGTATAGAGCCGTCAGCGGTGGCATCGCCGCATTGAAAAGCGCCGATAACGCGCCGTCACTTGCGTGATGGATTGTAGTTGGACAAAGACGCCACGATCCGGCTGAAATAATCGCTGAACCGCACCATGCACTGCAGCTACTGACACGTGAAAGTTTCGACATTTTTGTCACGTCAAGAGTTCTTTGAACGCCTGCCTAGAGTAAGGTAGCCGTAAGGTATTACACGGCCAGCGTTTCATAACCTGCCTATACTTCGCGACGATGATAATGACATGGTTGTGCTTGCAGATCGTAGAACCGTGCTTGGACCTTCGGAAACCCCCGCTTACTCGAACAAGGTGTCGTCCTGACGGGACGTAACACTACTGGCTCGCCGTCGCGTGCTGCCCCTGGTAAGTTATGTTGCATATGCGAGTGTTACAGACGACGACAGACGACGACAGACACCAGCAACCGTTACTAGTCTGGCCCATACAGAGTGTGTGTGAAGGCGGGCCAGTAACAATCATAAGACCTATTAGCAAAATTTGCTTAAGCCAGAGAAATAGCACATATGTATTAGGCCCAATTTCGTTCAGATTTAGCCAAACTTTGAGTGGTTTTATTGCAAAACTAAATAAGGCGACAACAGCGTATTTAAGTATATAATCTTACTTCAGCAGGCAACACTGTCAACAACGCATTTTACGCAGACATTACCGCCTTTATTGGACAAGATTTCAACTGACATTGCACGTCGCCTGGTCCCTCTGCGATAGGCGAACTGCCTATCGCAGAGGAACCGCGCGACGCGCAATGTCCGTTGAAATCTTGTCCGGTAAAGGCAGTAATGTCTGCGTAAAATGCATCTTGTACTCTATACTTTTATTCTATCCTTGATAAAAAATGATCTCTGAATTTGGGGATCATAGGACCCCTATCCCCGGTGGCTACTACCGTGTGATAGTGTTATTATCGCTGCCAGATATTGACGCTGCTACGACGGACTACTAAGAGGAAGTGATATGTGACCAATCGAATAGCGCAGTATCCGATGACCCTGAGTGACCTTACAGCTCTTGCAAACCTTTTCAATGTGATTTTAGTACAGTTGTACAGCGGTTGACAAGATTTTGACTAAAATAAAGCGTTTTGAAAATTCGGATCACCAATTTTAAAACTAGTTGACAATAAAATCACGGCTTATACGGCAGTGAAAGCTGTTGTAAAAGCCAATAGCCAAAGTAATGAGTCGAATTTCGACCCTCTGTGGTTCCGAAACCCACGAACGGATTTCGATGAAGCTCGGAATGTATAACAAAGTCACAAGTCGGAGTCTTACCGAAATGGCTAAACTGCGCATCATACAAACAATGTCATATGGGAATCTAGTTCTTTGATGCCAAAGATGTCGGCGAAATTCCAATGCCGTCACACCCAACGGGACGCCAAATACAGGAAATTTTCGACCGATAAATATATCGATATATCTTACAAATGGTGTGCGATAAGGACATGTAATATGGAAGGCTAATAGAAACTCGCATACACTTTATCAAATGGTGCTATTTCCGGTCACCTTGAGTGACCCCTAACTACCCCCAAACCACCCCATTTTCTACATTTAGTCTTCGTAATGGGCGGAAGTAATGACTTAATATTTGTTAGGTAGATTGACGGTAGTAAGTCCTAGCTCAGTGATGACTAATGACTAACTACCCCGAAAATGGGCGTGGTCAATATCACGTTAACCAATTAATTTTGGGGCTCCAATCATATCTCCGGACCGGCTGAAGCTAGAGTCGTCAAATTTTCTACAGATATAAGCTATATCAATGTTAGCCTTAAGATGTGACAGTACCCCTTAATGGGCGTGATCAGAGTCACGTGGCTCATTTTTAAATTTTGGGGCCCAATCTGCATCTTTGGAATGGGTGAAGCTAGGCAATTCAAATTTGGTGTGTTGAGTTACACTGAAGAGTACTAGTGCATGCATGATAGATTATCCCGTTCAAGAGTCACGTGATGTCATTAAATTTGGGGAAATAACTGATAATATCTCGGAGAAGGTACAAGATAGTGACCGTAGCGGTCATTAAAAATTCGATTTTTTACAAATCCAAGATGGCGGGCGGCCGCAATTTTGAAAACCATTAAACCGCAGTACCTGAGCGAGGCACAGTAGATGTCTATCATATCTGGTATCTCTCATTAGTGACTATGCGCCATCTCGTTTACTGAGATCGTCGGACAAGCTGCTGCTTAGCCGTCCTTACACGTCTCTCGTCATGGCTGACAAAGCATTTTCTGTTAGAGCTCCAAAGATCTGGAGTGACCTGCCTCTTAGCTGCCGTGCTGCAACTTTTGTGAATTGTTTTAAAGGTAACCTTACAAGCAAACTTTATTCTAGCGCGTATGCTGATCACTCCCAGTAACAGTCGCATCTCGCGCCTTTCCTTTTTGCCTGGACTAATCGACGCGTTATAAATTCGTTTTGCATTGTATTGTATTGTATTGTGTTGTATTTTATTGTATGGTCCGACCAGACCATCGCCATAAAATTTGGCACTGTGACGCAAATTATTCCTTTGAACCGTACCGGCTTTTAAAATTTCGAATTTTAAAAATTGAAGATGGCGGACGACCACTATACTGACTCTTTAGTTATTGAGAACCGTTAAACTGACGTATCCAAGCAACGAAATTTGGTATGGTGGTGCACACTGGCCGTCCTAACCCTATCGGCCGTTAAAATATAAATTTAAAAAATTCAAGATGGCGGGCGGCCGCCATTTCGAAAAATGTTAAATTATCGACCGCCAGGAAGTATAGCATGGTGACGAAATTGCCCAGCGAATTTTACTGTGCTAGCCCACACACCACACTTAAATTTACCTAACAACACGGCAAAAATTATAGAAACAAAACTTTATAAAAACAAAAATTTTATCTGCAAATTATATGCCCAGAAGCTAACTTTTATATTTATAACATGCCGCTGAGTGATATATAGGCCTATGTGATAGCTATCTTCTGTTATTAGAATTTGCAGATAAAATAGATAAAATTTTTATATTTGCTGCTGTAAAGCGGCGGCTTTTACAATGAAGGGAAAGGGAAGCCAGCTTTTTCAAATAATTACAAAGATATGCATACGTGACTGTGAATGTGATCATTTTTAATATCGTGGTGTATTCGCCGCACTGATTGTCGGGAAGCCGAGGATAAACACCCTGCAGACGAATGGAATATAACAAAACATCGTCTTTGAAGTCTATTATTTCAGGTCATACACAATTTTCGACTGGTTACAGCTTGACTTGATTACAGACACTGTTAGTACATTCTGAAATACATTCGCGAGTAACTTTTTGTAAAAGTCGCAGCACGGATCGGTTACGCATTCAGTCACAACCTAGTTCATAGAAAATCAAATGTACAGGGCGACGAAGAAAAACCGGGCCGTTAGCCACGGCAAGTCAAAAAAGTGCCAATATTTCTAACGGTAGTGTAGCGACATATTACAGGTATTTCGTGAGATCAAGACTTTATTACAACTTTACTGCTGAGTCTGTAAAGTCAACTTGTGACGATGTAACGTAACAGGCAAGAGTTACTGGCACTTTTTGACTTGTATTAACCACTAGCCGGTGGGTCCGGTTTTTTAACCACACTGTCTTTCTTAAGCTGATTAAGTAAGTAACCGTAACGGTGCGTACATGGTATACAGCAGTACATCGGGACTAAACTCATAATGGTCTACAACAAAGCACACTCGAGCGTACGGAGACACTTATCCGGGATACTAAAAATAGAAGAAAACAACATACCGCAAGTGACATAACGAAACTAGAGCTACTCCTGTAAAACAGTACGTGAAAGATTGGCCGAATACTATAGTTCAGTAACTGCAGTGTGAATAACAAAACACAAACGTCTCCATAATGTTTGCCTCCAACGTTGTTGTGTTGATATCGCGGCACGGCAACAATGGCAATGTTTATTCACGTAAGTAGGCCTATTGTAGTCCTTTGTGTATCTGTGATCTTATTTATAATCGGAAGTTGGTGCAGATTACATCTGGCTGTTTTCGTATTCGACAGCGTCGTTGACCTCAGGCAAAATACAATTATCTTATGACATAACAAATATCAAATAACAATAACAAATTGGCTTAGCCTTAGAGAATCTACAATAGACGCTGAAACAATCAACCGTTAACTTGAGCCGCTGCAGCATCTTGAATTTACTTGATTGAATCTCACAGGAATTTCTGCTCGAAATTCAGAATAAAAATACAACTGGAATCTAGCCCAATGTATACAGATATGGTTGTTGAATAGACCTGCTGTAGGCTTAGTATACGATGATCTTAAACGAGACAAACCAAAAGACGACATAGCTGTGTATGGCGACAATCGCTGATCGTAACACAGGGGTAACTGGCGACAAAAATCGTAAACAGTTTACAGTTAATGACAACAAGTCTCCACTGCCGCTGACAGACCCGCGCGACGCGGTGCTTCACGCCCACCGTGGTGTACACAGATGTCAACGGTCAATGTGATAACTGACCGTCCACCTAAATTGACAGAACCTGAGACGATTGGCGTGACAACTAATATGATTGGTGCCCATGCATCAAAATGTAAATGGTACACGCTACACGTGACCTAACCACGGCCATTTCAGAAACGGTTTGCCATCCGTGAATTCGCCATACACAGCTACCGTCAACCTATCCACCAAATTTGAGGTCTCTGTCTCTACTCACTACGAAGATATGAAAGGCGATACAAAATGTCGAAATGGGGTGATTTGGGCAGTTAGGGTCACTCAAGGTCACTGGAAATAGCATCATTGAATAGAGCACACACGAGTTCCTATTAGCGTTCCATAGTAACTATGTCCCTATCTTGCAACGTTTCTGAGATATAGCGAGATATTGGTCGAAAATCGCCGATTGTAACCTACCCCACCTGTATTTGGCGCCCCCCGGGGTTAAAATTTCGCAGAGATCTTTGGCATCAAAAATAGAGTTTTTGGGTTATCGTAAGGCGTTGTTTTGCGTTATTCTATGTTTAGGAGTTTTGGTAGAATACCGGCTTGTGACAAACGGACGGACGGACACACGACGACAGCATATACCGAGCTAGCATAGCGTCGCGCGGTAAAAGTGAACGTTTGCGATGTGATATCTCTTTATTAGATAGATAACAAATGACAAACGCCAATGTTAAATGATCTCTTGTCAAAATCGTCTTTATAGTGCATAGAACATTCGTTGTGAAAGGTGCCACATAAACACGTTTTCGGACTTCGGCAAAATACGTAAAATTATAATAAACTGAAGTATTTCAGCATACGAATAATTAAACATTTAGAACAACAAATACATAAATACTCTATATCCATAATAATTGCACTCAGAATGTGTTGTGAAAGAAAATATTGTGGTCGAATATACACGGCAGCTAGTTACACTGATTTTGTCCTCAGATGTATTACCACCAAAGTACGAATTATTAACTTTTGTCCTAGGACGCCAATCACGCTAGTTCCATTGAGTAGTATCTGCTATGGGCCTACATCCGATACAACAGTAGGTCAAAAACGCTGAAGATTGATGCCCGAAGAGATGAGAGTACTGTAGTGGTGAGGTTCATGGTCATCATGGAGACGGATTTGCTGTCCCCTCCCCAAAAACAACCATTTACCGAAGAACCCACCCTCACTTGTCAGCCTGTTGAACCTGCGACGAGCGAGCCGACCCCCACAGCAGTGCGGTTCTGAGAGGACCGCTGAACCTCGCGGCGGGGTCCGAAACTGTCCCGCGGCCAATCAAGAGCTTTCCGGCATTTCACTATTCAAAATGGCCTCTCCGGGCATTGTTATATATTGCTCATTTTTTCTGGACATGCTACAAAATTTCTCTCTGATTTCTGAAAAATATCTCGCTGAGAATAATTCTTATAGGCCTACGCTCTGGGCGCATGGGCGGCGTAAACTGTCGGCGGGTCCGGTGAGCCGCGGCCCGCCCACTTAGCCGTGTACTGTAGTCCCGTTGAAGCATTACATATTATAGCCAACGTAAAACAGTTATTGTTCGACACGCAAAAAATCTGATGTATGTGCCCAATGTTTACCTATAGGGTGGTTAAATAAAGTCAGCCACGGTATACAGGATGCAGACTGCACTCTGTATCTCGTGAATGGCGAAATAGGTTGACATGGGGCGATCCTATACTGCACCCAGACTAACAGCGCCCCAGATGCTGTCTTACTGCCATTTTCTATCTGGCTCGTCTGCTTT
>Ga0209363_1001742_pt1 | contig 10783 bp, 8 predicted proteins | sample WorMetexBAHAMAS3_FD_187385 | JGI IMG/M metagenome (GOLD analysis project Ga0209363, IMG submission 187385) | Marine gutless worms symbiont microbial communities from Max Planck institute for Marine Microbiology, Germany - Inanidrilus exumae... | ecosystem: Host-associated > Annelida > Digestive... | reverse complement strand
TTTTTTCATTATTTTTCGTTTCTGGGCCGTGCGCTAGATTAAGCTGGCCATCTCGTCAGCTTTTGAGCGCACGTAAATCTACCGTATCGTATCGTATCTGTCTGTTGGTCACGTTCGTGAACCCTGCAAAAACAGCTGAACCGACCGAGATGCCGTTTAGGAGACTGGCTCGCGTGGGCCCAAGGAACCATGTATTACATGGTGTCGACATCCCCACGGGAAGGCACAATTTCTGGGGGCTGTCCGGCCCATTGAAAAGTATTGGGAGTCTGCTGCGGTGTATGCAGCAAAAGTGATCATACAATCCTCAATAACGGCACGACGTGCGATGCAGCCTTTCGTCGAAATTATTTGACCAGTTGTTAGTGGAAACATACCAAAGCAGACAGACAATATGAACAGTACATAAAACACGCCGCACAGTTGCCTATAAAACCATACGAAAACACTCAAATGCAAGAAAAGAGGCATTTCTTAAGAAAACTGTTTTGAACAGATTAAATGCAACGTCGCATTGCGTAGTTATGTTCGCGGCTCCTTGGAGATTATTACTGGCCGCCTAATGGGTCAGTATTGTTTTGCTTGCTGGTGTCTGTCGTATGTCGTCGTATGTCGGCCGGCACCACGGCGGGCCAGTCGTGTTACGTCCTGTTAGAGCGACATCTTATTTTATTATGTGGTTGTACAGGTATATAGGAAGCAAAGAATGTAGGCATTAGACATTTAGCGAAATATTTTTTTAAAAATTTTCAGCCAATATGAGCTGGCACTGTCGCCGCACAGCCACTAACGGCACTGTTTGATGTTTACCTGTAAATGGTGACCGGATTTCTCGCACTGAGACACGGTTAGACAACTTGCTCTCGATGTTGTCGTTGACTTCGTCATGCTGCGATGTCGACGAAGCGCGTAACATCATCTGAGAAACGCTCCAGAACACGAAGTCATCCTCAGTTGCTGCAGCTGCTTCGCATTTATTACAACAACACACCGATGCTCGTAAATTGCACAATTTACTCAAAGTCTTTAAGGTTTCCTTCCGTCAGTTTTCGAAAGATTGCTTCAGCCAGTTTCCAAACATTTACGGTTTTCTGATCACCTGCAAGAAATTTATACGAGTTCCATATATTAAAGGGCGTTTCGAGGCCTAGGCCAAAATTTTAAGGCCGATCTAGGCCAGCGGTTACGATTTGGCGTCGCGGCCAGGCCTTTATGTCCGATTATTGAACTGTTTGTACACAACGTACTGTTAATTAGTTAATTCAGAAGGCATTCCGAGTTTCTGATTACAGCCTAGTTTGCTTAATTTGACTTAGGGCTTGATCGTTTGGTGTTGATTCATTACTGTCGCTGTTGCTGTAATAAAGTCGGTTTTGTTGACTCGACTAAGAAATTTTATTATGCTGCATTCATTTAGCCTATGGCTTAGCGACTACTTATTAGCAGTTACTATATAGGTCGGAGTCTAACAGGTGTCATTAGAGACCTGTGGTTAATGCACTGAAGCCTTGAATTGTACTGCAGCAGATAGGCAAATAAGCTATTCCGTTACTGAAACTCCCTGCAATGCTGCGCAAAAACGACACAGGCATGGGGAATGGGAGCTGCTTACCTAGACCTACGAAAAACGTTATGCATAAATTGCAACAAACTGAAGAACACAAGATTCAGAAAGTATCGTAAGATTATCTGCGAATTACAATAATTAGCCTGGCCTAATTTTCGTAAATAACTAAATAATAATTGTCATTCGTAGGCCGTTGTGAGGTTCCACATATAGAATGTTTAAGTTAAACACATGGTACTATTCTGCATTCAGGATGTTACGAAGCGTTAAAAATAATCCAACTGATCGTATCACAAACGTGCTAAAACTGACGGAGGTAACCTTTAAGTCGTATGTCGTATCTATACATTAGGATCGAATATATTGTTATTGAGGCGACTGTCGATGGTAGACGAGTCAACGACCTACGACGACGTACGAGTTGAATACATTCGAGTCCGTGGAGACAGCGTGTCAGTTTGTCATCGTGGTTTGTAAGGTCCTCGTACGAGAATCACAGCATCCTGTCGGGATTCTTGTAATTCGGAGCCTCGTCACAGGGCCTGCAGTAGGACTTTCGCTGACCGCCAGCGAAACTGCGGTATCAGCATAAGCTCTATCCGCCGTGTTATACGCTTATTATTGCTAATATTATTTAGTATATTATCAATATACCGACGAGAGACGATCTTCACCCCTATCTAAATGGTTCCTTGGACTCTCAAGAGTTAGCTTCCCCCCAAACGGTATCTCGATCGGTTCAGCCGTTTTACACAGTGCATCCTTGTAACTAATACACAGACAGACACACACACACACCACGCGACGTGTGACATCTGTCGCAATAGGTCGTATCTATGATATGAACCAGCTCTATACAGCCAGCGGTACCTTCCTCTTGCCGACTTCTGTCCATTGTTTTCACACGACCCGTAGTTGTCCAGGCTATCGCCTGCACATATAGGTCTATATTTAGATTAAAATAAGTAAGTAAGTAAGCCAGTCAGTTATTTATTACATGCACATGACAGGCTATTTACGCACAAGAGTGGCAATGGATAGGCCTGTCCTTAAACGTGTTTAGCGTCCCACACATTTGACATGTAACAGGTAGGCCTATTTTAGGTTATTCTGGAGATGAGTATGAGTACATCATTGGATTATACTGCTGAAGACAAGTCCCGAAATCTTCTACTGTAAGCTGAAGCATTCTCATTTTTTCGCATTTCAGTCATTCTCGCATTTCTGGAGGCTGCTGGATATGATTGGAGTGCTGTAAAGATGCAAGTCAGAAACGAAGATGATGATGATAATGACGAAAGTAGTAGTATATAGCCTACAGTAAGCCTGGGTGACCTGCTTGTCAGGACGTCGCAGAACGATGGTGTAGTCGTTGGTGGTAAGCCAAACAGGCACAGAGGCACAGATCAAGTCTGACGGTGGACAGTTCACTGCTCGTGCGCTTAGAGCCGCCCACAATGTCGTCACACCTATCATCATCATCATCATCATCATCATCATCATCATCATCATCATCATCAGTTAGGCCAGTATTTGCTTGGAAGAACGAATAAAAACATCCAGTCAAGCACGTGAGAGGCAAGAAAACTGCAATGCACCATCACGACATCAACAGAATAGAGGATACGATATTCTGTTATTATGCGCACAGTTCAATCATGGACTTGTGAACTCGGCTATGGGGCAGATACCATGTTCCACAGAACGTATTTCTTGTTTAATTATTAATTTAGTGTTGCTTTTCATTATAAAATTTTTATATTGTTGCTTTTCACTATATTTCATAAGCAAAGAAACAGAAGATAGGCCTAGTTGAGAATAATGCCAGCTTATTAGGCGTTCCACTTCCACAATCATAAACACACACGTACAACTCTGGTTTTCGTTTAAAACCTGTGATCGGCACCTTGAGGAGATAGCTTCAGTTGTGCTGGTAGATGGTACTCGGACACGGGAGAAGCGTTTACATCGAGCTGTGCTATCGAGTGATTGCCAAGTTCTTTCTCCTGCAGTGCAGTACAGCAGTCACGTGACCAGAAAATGGTTGGGGCTAAAGGCTCGTTCACACCGGATGCGTTGCGGTGCGGTGCAGTGCGGCACCGCAACTCAATGCATCCGGTGTGAACGAACCTTATGTTTACATCTGCAAAAATGTCTATAGATTCAAAATCTCGCTCGCTCAGCACCAAATCTCGCGCGCTTTCTTGTTATAGTCTGACTTTGGTACGATTGAATTACCGTAGAAACTGGCTACGAAAAGTGCGACCAGTGCTTGTTCTGGCCGGAGTTGTACCAGCGCGACGCTATGCTAACGCAATATATGCTATAGCCATGTGTCCGACTATATGCCCGTACGTTACAAGTCGGAAGTTCTGTCAAAACGGCTAAGCGCAGGATCATGCAAACAATGCCATAGCCTACAATAGCCCATGGAGTGATGTGCTGATCATGAAATTTTCAGTCCGCGTCAGTCCGTGGATCCTCACCAAAGATCCGCGTCCGCAGTAGGCCTAGTATTGCAACCCTCGATCCGCAGTCAGTCCGTGACCGCACAGTAGGCCCTAGGCCTATGCAAAACATTGTAGCTCAAAAAGATCCACATTTTAATTTGTGAATAACTTGATCAAATACTAACCGATTTTCGTTGGCTGTTGAGTGCAACATCTTTGCAAAATTTGCGGTCTCAGACAGATATTAAATTCCCCGCTTCACCTAAAAGGTAGGCCTACTGCTGCAGTACCTGGTGAAATTTGCAAATGGCCGCATCGCGTGCACTGCTTCCATGCGGCCTATTGCTACATATGTCACACGTAGCGTGGTCTTTGTGTCACTGTCTGTTTGTCTGTCTGTGTCTGTGTGTTGGGCACATGGGCACGCTGTGCAAAAACAGGTAAACCGATCGAGATGCCGTTTGGGGACCTGACACAGGTGGGTCCAAGAAACCATATCATGGGGTCATTAAGATCAGACGAATCCATTCACAGCCGCGAGGGGTTACAAGTCGGCGATGCGGCCTTTTGTCAAATTACCTTAAACACTTCAACATTTGTTTGAACTTTAAAATAGTTTTTAATTTTTGAATTTTTGACTCACGGTTTTTTACCGCCTTCCAAGAAGAAGAACAAGAAGCTCAGCTGTCGCAGAAGGACCGCGCGACGCCCCGTGTTACGGTGAACAAAACATGATGATGATGCAGCTGGAATGAAGTTTCAGTTTAATAAATTCAGGACGCTCAATGTAATTTGACGTTGCAACACCGTGCGTGTAGTCTCAACAAGTAGGTTAACTTCAAGTTTGTGCTAATGTTCAAGCTTTTCCTTAATGATTTTGGATGAACCCGAGAGATCTAAAACAATTTATGATAGCCGACTGTGACCAAAAATCAGCTCGATAATTTGTTCACAATCACCAGTGTGGCGGATAGGGCGTCGCGCTTTGCACACGTGCGTCGTGCGGGAAAAATGTAATGCTTCAAGTATAACTTGCCACGGGCGACATGTTGATAAGTCGAACGTTGTCGCCGTTAGGATCGACGAATAGTATATGAACGTCTGTCAGCGAACTGGCCATCAAACATACATCGTCACTTTACAAATTCAGTTATAACACAGTTCTAGTGTAAACAATTTGTGTATTTTAGTTAAGTTCTTTATTATTATTATTTATCTGTACTACCTGTATTTGGTGAAATAAAGCTTTGTGTGTATGTCGACTTCAAAAAGCACTGATATTACCCTCATCCTGATCATGCTACTGAGAAATTTGATAGTAGACTATAGTCTTTGCAAAAGTCAACAAGTGCATTACAAATGAGTATAGTGCGATAAGCTTATATAATATTATATTGCAGCTAAACTAATCGAAGGCATGAACGGACAGACGACAGGCGGATTCAGACTTGTTGTCTAATAGTTTTCACAATTTCGAGAGAAAAAATCGATGAAACGCGTTAATGGCTGAGAAATGTAATTCATTCGTTCGTCGTTACCGGGTCGTCGGGTTAACATGTCAAAGACTTTTGGGTCGGATCAGATATATTTCGGTCAGGTCTGGTCATGGGTCACAATTTTTTTACCCGAGTGCATCATATGCTGCACGGCGCATCATCAGTGATGTACTGAGTGGTTTCGACAACTTGTCTGTGGTAAAAGTCAGTGAAACCGCGGTTTCACTGACAGTGCCGCCCTAGCCAGCGACTGGAACGTTAAGTTTAGGAGGCTGAAGAAAAGGGTTGGAACTTGGATCAGTGGGGAAGGAATTTCAATGTCCAAACGTAAACGGTGTCTGGATAGCGCTATGAAGTTTTGGAATCTTGTCTCACAAGTGTAGGCATATAAGCTACACTATGGTGAACGTTGCGCACTTTTAAAGATTTTATTGGATTTAGCTGCAGCGTCTGAAATTCGTTCTTGTGAATCAGTTTGTAGTCCAAAAATGATGATAAATGTAAACTGATGGAAAATTATGTTATAGCAAACATTAGTTGATTGTGTAAACATCAAAGTAAACATAATGATGATTACGATTTTGACAATGATGATGTCAATGTCATTTTAACTGATGTAGGCCTATAGCCTACATTTCTACAGAGCAGACCTCTGAAAGTCGACGTTATACGGTTGCTGAGTACGCTCTGTGTTTCCATGACAACGCGGATCAAACAAGCCGGCGATGTAGTCAATGCCGATGTATGACTTCGGCAAAAGTTGAACGGTCTCCAACAGCGCTGAGCACATAACCGCCTACCGTACGTACGAACTAGAAGGTTGAGAGTAGAAGTCTCCACGGGCCGATAATTTAAGGCCCGGCCCGGCAGGTGACCCATGGGGGATTTTATTGTTTGCACGATTTATAATGTACAAAAATTCTTTATCCTAAAAATCCCAAGAAATTACGTAGAACCTCCCTAATGACAACTGCAGTCTCATCGACCACGGAATCGCAGACAGACAGACAGACGACATGCAGTAGGACGCTACTGCTAGCTACATCATCATGACGACACTATGGCAACGGGCTAATATTTAAAGGCCCGGCCCGGTTCGTTTGGACAGACTAATTCCACGCCCAAGTCCGGCCCGTACTGGCCTCGCAGCCCGCGCAGACTTCTAGTCAGAAGTTGTCAACGCAGGTGGACTAATCGTAAGGTTGTTGAATGACATAGTGTTGTTTGCAGTTTAAATATTTACGTGGTTTTGGACACCAATTTTCCCATGCCGCTTCTTGTTCTGAAGTTGGACCTGTTTGGACGACGTATATGACTGCTGGACTAATTACGTTGGCAACCATCGTGGTAGGTTGTCTAACTCTCATAAGTTCAACTCGAATTTTCTCGCGCCTTGAATTGCAACTCTACGAACTACCAACAGGTGATTAACTGACACACTATCGTACTGAGACACCGGTTAGGTCATCTAACTGATAGCAATCAACCGACTCACTCAAGACAAGCAGAGGTGACAGCATGCAGTATGGGATACGATACGATACGATACGATACGGTAGATTAACGTGCGGTCAAAAGCTGACGGGATGGCCAGCTTAATCTAGCACACGGCCCAAAAACAAAAAAAATAAGAAAAAAATAAAATCAAAAACCGAGTACCTAAGAAGAAACGGTCCAGGCAAAGGTCCGTGGAGGTAGTCCGGAAGGAAGAAGTGAAACTACAGGGGGTAGGATGAACTATTCGCGTGCATAAAGGTAATGGCCTGGCAATGGCTATTTGGAATTTTAGAGAAACGGACAGCTCACTCCAAAAATCCAAATGCCATAGTTCACTCGGTCTCTCCAACTGAACGTGTTGTCAGCTTATTTCAATGGGCCGTCATAGCACCGTGCCATGGACAACAATATGCCCACTAAATACACTCGATGCCGAGGGGGTAATTCGGCAGTGGATGTACGTACGTTTACAGTGCGTCGTTGCGCGTAGCGCGCGTAGTCCGCGGCGCGTTAGCGCGCAACGCAACAAGTCTTGTTGTAGTTTGACGCGCATCGAAGCGTCGTTCTGCAGACATTGCGTTACGTCAGCGAGATGCTCGCCTCTCTCGTAGCGTCTCCATGTCTGCCGCTGAAGCCACTCATGACGTCGGTCTACCTCGCGCACTCCAGCAGCAAGCTGCGTCACAGAGTCAACGAAAGAGTACGACATAACAACGACATAGCTTATAGATCAGAAATACCGCAATATTAACTAGACGAAGCCAGCAGTCACAGGTATGGTACTGTTTTTGTGCCTCGTGACCTTGACCTTTGTGTTTTGACCTTCTCAAAAATATAGTAGTCTACCGCTTGTCAAATAGTTTTTCGGGACGCATGGTGGATCATTTTTGTGTGAAGTTTGGTGATCTAGCTTCTGTGGATTTTAAGAATGATACGATAGATTTGGGTGCGCTCAAAATCTGACGAGATGACCAGCTTAACCTAGCGCACGGCACACAAACGAAAAAATAAGGAAAACGTAAAAACAAAAACCGAGTAGCTCAGAAGAAACGATCCGGGCAATAGTCCACGAAGGCAGTCCGGGAGACAGAAGTGAAACCACGGTGGGTAGGATTTGTGAAACCGGTAGGTTTAAAGCCGGGGTAAAAGAGGAAGGGAGTAATGGATGAGCAGAGTGGTGAATCAGAAGAGGAAGAAGTGATGGGCGAAGGAATAGGTGAGTCGGAAACGGAGAAACTGGTACCAGAATAAGGTTGTCGAAGAGATAAAGGAGTTGATTCCAGAGACATGGTGAAGCACAACGAAAGGAGCGATCAGTTATTTCAGAGAGGATGATGAAGGTGGCCGAGCAAGAAAAAACGACGGATGAAGAGCGAGTACTTCGAAAACGTTGAACAGAGATGAGGTTATGACGGTACGAAGGTTGGGTAATTGTGAGAACTGTGTAGGTAAGAGAGAGGAGCTAGTATTCGATGCGTTCAGTGATTATGAGCCAGTGGAGAGGATGCGGATGATATGTGACTTAGGAGATTTAACGACAATACGAGCAAGAGAGTTCTGGATCTGCTGGAGACGGGATAATTGAAACTTAGGGAGTTTACGGTAGAGAGAATTGCCGTAATCAAGTTTGGAGTGAACGATAGAGGTAGCAATGGTACAGGCAGTTGACAAATGGAGGTATCACCGGATACAGCGAAGTTGACGAACGTGATTATTAACAGGCCGTGCGGATAAACAGACAGACAGACACAGATAGACGCCGGTTGAAACCTTACCCCGCGACGGCCGTCGGCGTGGGTAACAATCCTGCAGTATAGCCTAAATCATTGACTCACAGATTGTGCTTCTTATGAACCTGCTCGTTATTTGATCTACAACTCGCTTTCTAATAGCCGTAAGCCGAATCTCAGAGATGGCCTATAGGCCTACATGTACGCCTGTAGACTGAAAACCGAACAGTTTCATGTAGCATATACAGCAAGCTAAAGCTCGGTCCACACCAGCAACAATGTCGAAGCAACATTGTCGAAGCAACTGGTAGTTACCAGTTGCTTCGACAATGTTGCTGGTGTACGGGATTTAAGCAACTAATGTCGCCACGAAGCGCTTCTAAGTCCATTGCAACTTATGAGCATGTATGAATCTGCTTTCATTAATTGATTGATTAGCAGTTGTCTGACTGACCTCATTCTCGAGACACCGGTTGAGTCGCCTGAGATCGCTGAGCTGCTGCTGAATACAGTGACATGCCGCAGCCGTTGTCATGGTAACCGTGCGTCACTCGCTCAGTCTCAACTCTTGCGATCGATTCACTGCAACGCAAAGCCCGTCACGGCGGACTTTGAATCCTTCTCAGCTACGTTGTCAGCAATCTTTATGTAAGATGTTCCAAACATATCGTGCATTTTCACCACGACTGAAGCACAAAGCCGAATAGGGGCCGGGCTACCAACTAGGCCTATTTCAGAGCTTTCTCATTTGATACGTGAAAATCCCGCAGTTCATCTGGTCGTGTGCGGTGTTGACGTGATGGCCGATAGAAATTTCCGATAGAAACTCTGCGTCGATGGGTTCCATTAGGCCTATCAGATATTTTGAAAATCTGGGTGTAAATGCAAATGATGACTTACAATGAGAAGTGGCGCTGTTTTCTGCATTGCCCTGTTCCCAATTAGCGAATCGTTCTTCATATCAGATGTCTGTGATGAATAATGATATCAACAGTCAATCAGACTCGTTTACTCACCAGCGCACGCAGATGTGACCACATCACACCACTGTTGCGCCAGTTGCACTGGCTGCCAGTTCAGAGACGAGTGGAGTTTAAGATTGCGTGTCTTGTACACTAGTCGCTAGCTTCACTTGCACCGATCTATCTGACTACTGACATTCATCTCGTCTCCGAGACTCCGAGTATGGTCGTTGCCCTCTGCGCTCATCTACTGATAGGACACTAACAGTTCCACGAACCCACAACAGATTTGGCGATAGAAGCCTTGCTGTTGCAGGGCCTCGTTTGTGAAACAGTTTAACGATAAGTCTACGGCAGATCTCTAGCTTCGGACAGTTTAGGCGATATCTTAAAAATCATTTATTTGGGATTTGAGAAATCACAGTGCAGTGTGACGCATGATTTTCTGCGCTATATAAATATTCTTACTTACTTACTTGAGTTGGCGTGGACGAATGACGACAATCTTGTCACAGTCTGTAGCGTGTCGCTACTGTACCGGTATACACGGGTCCACGAAAAAAAGTATAAATGGAAATAAGCTCGTACCGTAAAGATAGCGGTAGATTTGTCGCGCAGCCGTCGACGATGATATTGCACTCGATGACTTGTTAAAGACAACGTCACGTCGGCTTGACAACGATGACGTCACAGCGTCCTCGCGACAACCATTATTTTATGATTAGCCTATAGCTAGTCGCTGGATACAACGACAGTGAAAGAGACATCGCTAGCCGATTATCATCGGAATAGGTTAATACTCCGGCTGCAAGTTTGGAGGCGCAGTGTCCTGAGGCCCGCGTCATTATTTTCTAATCATTCTTTATGTACCGGTCAATTATCGGATTGATATAGTTATGAGACTTTGATCTTTGGTACGGGAGCCTCAAGATGTTCTAAAGTCGGTCGCATCTACGTTTCTAGCCCCGCAGGCAGCAAAAGGGGGATTCCGTGACAGTAGGTCATGGCCACCCGTTGACATCCACGGAAAATTTTACGGAGATCGTCCTAGGGAACCCCTCCGTTGGGGGGGGGGGGGTTA